>Ga0164320_10000735_pt1 | contig 11224 bp, 9 predicted proteins | sample GuaBasSediGuay11_FD_113736 | JGI IMG/M metagenome (GOLD analysis project Ga0164320, IMG submission 113736) | Subseafloor sediment microbial communities from Guaymas Basin, Gulf of California, Mexico - Guay11, Core 4567-28, 0-3 cm | ecosystem: Environmental > Aquatic > Marine > Hydrothermal vents...
AGCGTCCTGAGCTGTCATGACGTTCAATTCCCAACCAGACAACTCACTCGCCAGGCGGATGTTCTGACCGCCGCGGCCGATAGCCTGCGACAATTTGTCCTCTTCCACCGCGATATCCATGCTGTGCTTATCTTCATCAACAACGATGGACACAACCTCAGCAGGCGACATCGCGTTGACGACAAACTGTGCTGAATTATCATCCCAAAGAATGATGTCAACACGCTCGCCTGCCAGCTCATTGGATACGGCCTGGACGCGAGAGCCACGCATACCGACGCAAGCACCAACAGCGTCTATTCGACTGTCATTGCTGCGAACAGCGATTTTGGCGCGCAGGCCCGGATCTCGAGCCGCACCCAGAATATCAATCAAGCCCTGACCGACTTCGGGCACCTCGATTTTGAAGAGCTCGACGAGAAACTGCGGTGATGTCCGGGTCATGAACAACTGCGGACCGCGAATCTCGGAGCGTACTTCTGTGAGTAACGCCTTGATTCGGTCCTGTGGTCGAACGGGCTCACGCGGAACCATATTCTCGCGAGGAACGAATCCTTCTGCGTTGCCACCGAGGTCAATGTAGACACCGTTACGATCGACACGCTTCACGAGACCGGAAAGCATTTCGCCTTCGCGGCCCTGATATTCTTCGACAACCTGCTCACGTTCGGCTTCTCGTACTTTTTGTACGATGACTTGCTTGGCAGTCTGCGCCGCAATACGGCCGAATTCGACGGAGTCCATCGGAACCTCAACGTAGCCACCCGGCTCCGCCGCCTCGTCAACGTCAACCGCGTCAATCATGCGCAATTCACAGTCCGGGGTTTCCAGCTCTGTTGATTCGTCTTCGAACACGAGCCAACGACGAAACGTGTCGTATTCGCCCGTTTCGCGGTCGATCGCGACGCGAACTTCGATGTCTTCACCGTGCTTTCTGCGCGTTGCAGAAGCCAGCGCGGCTTCGATTGCTTCAAAAATGATGTCTTTCTCGACGCCTTTCTCATTGGAAACGGCGTCAACAACCATCAAAATTTCTTTGCTCATTTGCGTAAAACTCCCAATAGCCCCAGCGGCTTACATTTGGCTTAAGCCCCTTCGGGTACCAGTCGAGCCGTATCGAGCATCGTCAGCGGCAAACTGTGCGACTCTCCATCCACCTCAACTACAATGTTCTCTTCATTCGACGACACCAATTTGCCGCGAAATCGCCTGCGCCCCTCAATCGGGAAACGCATAGTAACTTTCAAGGTTTCACCTTCAAACCTTTGAAAATGCTCTACTTTTGTCAACTTCCTATCCAGCCCCGGCGACGAAACCTCCAGGTTATATTTCCCCGGTACCGGATCCTCGACGTCGAGCAGCGCGCTCACCGCGTGGCTCACCTTTTCGCAATCATCCAGATCGATGCCATCCGGCTTATCAATCGTCAGCCGCAAAAGACCGCCTTGTCCACCCAATCGCACCTCGAGATCCGTTAGTTCGTATCCCAAGCGCTCAATGGCCGGTTCAAGCACCCTCTGAAGCTCGTCTGATGTCATTGCACCTTTGCCTAAGCATATGTTCTAAAACGAAAAATGGGCCAATGGCCCATTCTTACCCAGCGCTATGTCTCTGCCCGTGCCATTACTCCGGACAACAAAAAGCCCCTAAGCGGGGCCTTTACCCACCGATACTTTGGTGGGGCGCTGGCGCGGGATTATACGGCATAGGTATCGGCACACGCAACGCCGAATCAAAGCTATTTCATTCGTCTGCGACGGTGATAAGCTGCCCGCTTTTCCAGACCCCCCTAATGTATCAGATGAGACCAAAGTCATGTTGAACCTAAAAGACCCCACTTTGCTGAAAACCCAGAATTTTATCGACGGAAAATGGGTAGACGGCGGAGCCGGTACGATTGACGTCACAAACCCGGCAAATGGTAAAGTTGTTGCAACCATCGCCAACGGGGACGCGTCCGACGCGTCTCGCGCGGTAGAAGCGGCCGCCGTAGCATTCAAGACATGGAGCCGCATTCCAGCCAAGCAACGCGCCGTGTTGCTTCGCAACTGGTTCAACCTGTTGCTGGAGAATGCGGACGATCTGGGTGCCATCATGACGGCAGAGCAAGGAAAACCATTGGCCGAGTCGGTAGGCGAAGTCAGCTACGGCGCCGGGTTCATAGAGTACTACGCCGAGGAGTCAAAGCGCGTCATGGGCGCGACGATTCCCACAATCTCTAATGATCGTCGCCTGCAGACATACAAACAACCGGTCGGCGTGGTCGGCTGCATAACACCCTGGAACTTCCCCAATGCAATGATCGCGCGCAAGGCCGGCCCGGCTTTGGGCGCTGGCTGCACAATAGTGATCAAGCCCGCGACCGAAACGCCTTTGTCGGCTTTGAGTATGTGTGAACTCGCCGATCGTGCGGGAATTCCCAAAGGGGTTATCAGTGTTGTTGTTGGCAATAACTCTCGCGAAATCGGTCAGGTTCTGACTCAGCACCCCAAAATTAGCAAGTTCACATTCACCGGATCGACGCCCGTAGGAAAGATCCTCATGAAGCAGTGCGCGGATGGCGTGAAGAAAATATCTCTGGAACTCGGTGGCAACGCCCCGTTTATCGTGTTTGACGATGCCGACATCGACGCTGCCGTGGTTGACTGTATGGCCACCAAGTTCCGAAACTGTGGCCAGACCTGCGTCTGCACCAATCGAATTTTCGTGCAAAGCGGCGTAGCAGAGGAATTTACGATCAAGTTGCAAGCGGCAATTGAGGCATTGAGCGTCGGCGACGGTTTTGCTGACGGTGTCACGATCGGCCCACTGGTCAACGAGACCGCCATGGGTGAAATGGTCGAGTTCATGGACGACGCCAGGTCGAAGGGCGCAAACATCCTCACCGGAGGCAGCAAGCACGAGCTCGGTCACTGCTTTTTCGAGCCCACCCTGGTTACTGGCATCACAGAGGACATGCGAATGGCGCGAGAGGAAATATTCGGGCCGATCGCTACCGTGCAGACGTTTGAGACCGAGGACGAAGCAATCGAGCGAGCGAATGACACCGAGTATGGATTGGCCGCGTACTACGCGACCCGTGACATCGGCCGCGTTATGCGAGTTGCTGAGCGACTGGAGTACGGTATCGTTTGTTCGAACTCCGGCGTGTTCTCAACTGAGGTCGCACCCTTTGGCGGTTGGAAGGAATCCGGCATTGGATCTGAAGGCGGTGCAGAGGGAATGTCCGAATTTTTCGAGACAAAATTCCACTCGATGGGTGGAATCGAATCGTAAAACGTTCTCAGCCAGAAGCCACCTCGACGATCAAGCTGCAGCAAGTGACAGCCCCTTCGGCCTTCTGCAGCTCAGACACGTCCACAAACGCAACATCAATTTCGCGCGCTGACAGCATGTCTGCAGTGCGCGGAAAATTGTTTGGATAGATCACTTTGTCACCGACAGGTAGAGCATTTGCTGCGTGCGCTTCCGATTCGTCGACGGCGAGCAATTCGTAATCCTTGAATATCGACCTTTGAATCCAGTCCGGATTCATCAAAAGAACACCCGGTGAAATCACTGATACAGCGGACTTGAGGTGTAGACACTTTGTCGTTTCGACTGGGACAACAGAGAATCCGTAGTCCGATACTATATTGCGTAGTTGATCAATTCCGCTAGAATTCGATCGCGTGGAAAGCCCGGCAAAGATGACTTTTCCAACGACAAGGAGATCGCCACCATCCAGAGTACCAGGCTCCTGAATTGACTCGAGGCGTCTGAATTTTCGCAGCACGCTTTCTACGCCGGTAACTTCCGCCCTTCTGGAGTCCGCGCCCGGGCGACACAACACTGCCAGGTCGTCGAGTACAAGCGCGGTGTCTTCGATGAACACAGAATCTGCCAGGCCGGGTTCCGTCGAAACGGACAGCACGTCACAGCCAGCTTCCGACAATTCCGACTGATACTGTTTATGTTGTTGAATCGCGATATCGACGTTGATGCTGGATCTGGACAGAAACGTTAGTTCGCATTCGCTCATCGCAACGTTCACCTCTCGGGTTAGCGCGGTCAGGGCCATGATCAAATTCTCTCCGGAAGGCGATACTCAAAATCTGCGTTCAGCGACTCGAGAACGCGTGGATCACGCTGATAGATGTCGTTGTAAAACCGTACGCCATCATAATCAGCAACGCCGACAGTGCTGTACATGAGCATTACCGTCATCGGCTCATCAAGAAACACCGTTTTTGGCACTTCGCTGTCCAGCAGCGCCTGAATCGTCGTTGGATTCCACTTATCGGCATCATTTAGCATGATCTCGGCGAGCTCGAACGGGTTTTCAACCCGGATGCAGCCCGAACTAAATGTACGTTCCGTCCGCGAAAATAATGCTTTGCTCGGCGTATCGTGCAGGAACACGAAATGCTCGTTCGGAAAAATGAACTTGACACGACCGAGCGCGTTGGTTGGGCCCGGCCTTTGTACGAACTGATATGGCGGCAAACGCCCTGCTCCGTACTGAGACCAGTCAACCCCTTCAGGGTCCACCTTCTTGCCCTCACGGTCGACCAAATCCATTTCTTTCGTGACGAGATACCCGGGATCCTGCTTTACGCGCGGCAGGATGTCTTTTGAGAGAATGCCAGGTGGCACGGTCCACGTCGGATTGAATTGCAGGTACTTGATCTTCCCTCTGAAAACTGGCGTTTGCCTGTAATCCCGTCCGACCTGTGAGCGTCCCGACCAGACAACCTTGCGATCGCGAACGAGAAACGTCTTGAACGAAGCGATATTGGTTATAACAAATTCATCTTCGATATCGCGGGTAACCCAGCGAATCCTTTCCAACGTAACGCGAATCTGGTCAATCCGCTCGTCCACACTCGTGTTCATAGCGGCAAGCGTACGTGGGCCGATCGCGCCGTCCTGATCAAGATTGTGCCTGTCCTGAAAATGCTTGACTCCATCCTCAAGCACAGCGTCGAACAGACGAGATCCGTTGTCGGCTTGCTTTGCGAGGTCTCCGCTGACTGCGAGTCTCTTCCTGACAGACGGAATACGATCATCACTCATGCCTGGTTTGAGGGTAGCCCCCTCGACAGTCTCCGGCCAACCACCCTGTTTCTTTAAAGCTCGATATTCCGTAAGGGCTTTCTTCATCCGTCGATACAAGTCGCCCCGTTGAATAAACGTGTTGATAAAGGCCACGATGGATTCTGACTCGACAGCTTGTTGAACTATCGTCACCACATCACGATCACCCAAACTCCGGTTCCAGTTCCAGTTTCCATCGAGGGTCGAAGGATCAACTTTGCCGAAGATCAGATGGTAACCGTAACGGCTCAAGCTTTCCGTCAGCAATACATCCAGGTCGGCTCGGAGGGCCGCATTATCCGGATCAGAACGATACTCGGAGATGAGGGCGACAAGCTCGGCATAGGCGTAGTCGCCCGAAGACAATCCTTCATCACCTGCCCTTCCGACCAGATCGACGAACGCATCCACCTGATCATCGTTGGTCCACGCCGGAATGAACTCCCGACGCGAATAGAGCTCGGGGATAATGTGCACAGATGCAAGTGTGACGCCGCGAATATCTGTGCCAGTACCCAGTAGTAGCTGTTCAGACAGGAACTGAATTCGTCCTTCACTACTGTCCTGAGCATAAAGAGATACCGGGATCAAAAGGATCATCGCAATGGTCAATTTGTGAATTCCGCGCATTATCTCCACCTTGAACAAACTCTAAGCCAGGGACGTTTCTTGTAATATCTATGATGCATAATGCGAGTCAGCACTGCCACCGGATTCAACACAATATGAAGCGCTTTTTACGTATTTCTCTTCCCTTCATCCTGACCCTCTTATCAATGCCACTGCATCCGGCGGATGAAGCGCGCTTCCTGTCTTTCTACCACACACACACCGCCGACGAGCTGAGCGTGACCTACTTCGCAAATGGGCAATACGATCCGGATGCGCTTGCTGAACTCAATCATTTTCTCAGGGACTTCAGGACGAAGGATGCGATCGAAATGGACCCCGCTGTTTTCGATATTCTCTTTGATATCCAGCAGGACAGCGGTAGCACCGGCGTCTACCACATCATTTCCGCCTACCGCTCACCGGCTACTAATGAGATGTTGCGAAGCAAATCAGGAGGCGTCGCAAAGAACAGCCAGCATTTGCTGGGCAAAGCTATCGATGTCCGCCTGACGGACCTTGATACAGCGCAACTGCGGGACGTCGCGAGAGCGCTCCAACGTGGTGGCGTCGGGCATTATGAGGAATCCGACTTTGTGCACGTGGATACCGGGCGTGTACGACAGTGGTAGGCAGTGACCTAACCGGCGACCCCACCACCATCCACAACCAGCGCCTCGCCTGTCACGAATGACGACTCATCGGACGCAAGATACAGCACCGCATTTGCAATGTCGTCTGCCGTGCCGATACGGCCAAGGGGCCGTTCCGCAGCTCCTTCGGCGTACTCATCCCAGGGCATCCCTCGTTTTTCCGCATCTTCGGGGAGCATTGGTGTCAAAACATCACCAGGGCAAACGCAGTTCACTCGAATACCGGCAGGACCGTGATCGATGGCCATTGCTTTGGCCATGATAATCAAACCACCCTTTGCTGCGCAGTAAGCAGCAGCCTTATCGCCACCCAGTATTCCCCAACCGGAGCTCGTGTGAATTATCGAGCCACCTCCATTCTCGATCATCGACGGAATAACGTACTTCGACATCAAAAAGGCACCCTTGAGGCTGCTGTCGATAGTTTCGTCCCACTCTTCCTCGGTGCAGTCCGGAATGCTCTTCGGATGAAAGACACCTGCATTGTTGAAGAGAATATCGACTTTGCCGAAGCGCTCCAACGTCTGATCGACGGCCTGTCGGCAGTCAGCAGAAAACCGGACATCCGAACGAATGAACAGTCCGTCACCACCGTTAGCGATGATGTCCTTGACTACCTGCGCACCCCGCTCATCGTTTCGGCCAGTGATCGCAACATTCGCGCCCTCCTTCGCGAAGCGAACTGCTGTCGCACTGCCTATCCCCGAAGTTCCACCCGTTATCAGCGCTACTTTTCCTTCCAGTCTCATCTGCAGATTCTCCTGTTAACTTCTATTCGTGCGTCCATTGGCTGCAAAGTCCACCCGTTGTTTCCGCACCATCCATCACATAAACCTGACCGGTGGCGAAACCGGCGTCTTCTGACGCCAAAAAGGCGTATAGCGCCGCCATTTCTTCAGGCTTCGCATGTCTTCCCATTGGGATTTTACTATTCACCGCAGCCAGCATTTCATCCGTGTATTCGGCACGCTGCATCGGCGTCAGTGTGTAACCGGGAGAGACGGCATTCACACGGATGGTTGGAGCCAGTTCCAGTGCCATCGCCAGCGTTAACGCGATGACGCCACCCTTACTGGCACTGTAATCGGCGTAATGCGGATAACCATTATTTCCTGCTGTGGATGCTGTATTAATAATCACACCAGAGCCCTTATCCATCATGTGTTGTGCGGCAGTTTGCGCCATGTAGAAGACACCGGTGAGATTAACGCCCAGGACCTTGTCCCAGTTCTCCGGCGTAATATCGAGGAAATCGTGGCGAATGCTGATGCCAGCATTATTGATCAGTACGTCAACCGAGCCCATGCTGTCTATTGCTTGTTGAAAGCTCGCCTGCACCTGTTGCATGTCCGAAACGTCAGCATCGATAACGGCTGTCAATTCCGGCAACTCGTCTACAACACGAGCTCTGGCCTCAGCACTTCGATCGACAACACAGACCGCACACCCTTCCTCCAGAAAACGGGCCGCAGTAGCCTGACCAATACCACTGGCGCCGCCGGTCACCAGTACATTCTTACCTTTCAATCCGCGCACAGCGCTCCTCCAGTTGGCCTTCTATTCCGATGGCACACGAACGCAACATCGAACAACTAAAGAGTAATGGATTTTGTGGCTGAGCGAATGAAATTTCAGTGAACCAAGGGCCGCACGCAACATTCAGGCACGTTGAACAAAGGTGTGTCTCGAGATAATACGAATTCGATCCCTCGCAAATCGTGAGCGTTGCTAGGTTGTTTCGCTCGCTAACCGATCGCTTGCCAGTTTCTCTTTCAAAGGCAGCACGCTCCGCGGTCGTTTTATGAGTGACATGATGACCGCGCCAACCAAGCAGACGACGCCAGCAATGATGAACGGAGTCATCCAGACGCTGGGCTGAGCCGCACCCTGCGCTGCATCCTTGAAGTAACCTGCCAGCAAAGGCCCTGTGAGCCCCGCAATGCCGTACGCCGTGAACATCCAGCCATAGTTACTTCCGACGTTCTTGTTACCGAAGTAGTCCGCTGTAATCGCAGGGAAGACAGCGAAAGCGCCCCCGTAGTTGAAGCCGATCAGGGCAGCGGCGAAGATGAATCCATAGACCATGCCGAACGAGATGAATACATGGTAGGTCACCAGCATCGTTACTCCCTGCAATGCCGACATCAGGACAATGGTTTCCTTGCGCCCTATCCTGTCGGAAATGCTGCCCCAGGCGATCCTGCCTAAACCGTTGAAGATCGCGTACCAGGCCATCGCCGTTCCGGTGATCGCACCGGCATTTACGACCCCACGGTACTCAAGCGCATCAATCCCAAAAAGCTTGATGCAATAAATCACCATGAGTCCTGCAATGCCGGCAAACATGAAAACCGTCCAAAGCATGTAGAACTGTGGAGTACGCAACATCTCCCGAGCACCAAACTCAACTGAACCTTCGTGGCCGCCATTTTCAGGATCGCGTGGTGTCCACCCTTCGGGTTGATAGTCTTCCGGAGGATTAATCATGACCGTACTACCGAGTAGCACAAGCAACGCGAAGACGATGCCGTAAATCACGAAGACGCTTTGTACACCCGGTAGACCGAAAACGCTGGTCGTATTGAGTAACCCACCGAACCAGGAACCGGCCAGCTTGACCCAGATGGTTGCACCAAAGCCGAAACCAGCGACCGCTATTCCGGTGATCATCCCTTTCTTGTCTGGAAACCACTTGACGCAGACAGCTATCGGCACGACGTAGGCTAAACCAATACCGGCACCGCTCACGAAACTGATACTGAACAGCTGTACCCAGAATGAGTCGCCTAACAAACCACCGATGATGTAGCCGCCGCCCAGCAGCAAACCGCCAGCGACCGACATCCTCTGCGGTCCGACTCGAGGTAACCACCGGCCCGCTATAACCATTACAGTCGCGAACGTTGCCAGCCCCGCCGAGAAAATCCAGGCCGTTTCACTGGCACTAAAAGCATAAACGCCATTCGGATCAGTCAGCTCACTGGTGAATACCGACCAGGCATAGATCGCACCGAGTGCCAGCTGAATGAGTATTGCACCGGCTACGATAAGCCAGCGATTCGAAACCTTGGATTGACGTCCCATGATGGCCTCCGTTGCCATGACATCCTGCGCGAACGCGCGAGCAGATAATCAACCATTTGAAGGCGTGTTGGCATTGGGGTATTCGCGAAGCCAGTAAGGGTGTCTACCTACGAAAACTGGGTCGAATATTAGTCGCGCCCGAAATCGAACTTTTGTTTCGGCGCTGACTTGCATACGACTCTCATGGGGAGGTTCCTGACAAAGTCCGACATGTCGAGACGTGAAGACACCTGTGTTTGCATCACGCAGTTTTCGCTAATCCTGAATTCCAGATCACCATAGGTATTCAAATACCCAGTCACCTCCTCCTGAGAAGGGGGTAACGTGCCTCGTACGCTATTTGTTATTGGAAGTGGCCCCTGCATGATTGACACATAGCGATCGTACCCTTGCTCCAGCAACCACCTATCCAGCGCTTCTTCGTCCAATTCCTGAGTCAACCTCCGCGCCTCGGCCCACCAGTCAATTACGTGAGCAGGCCCTTCTTCCTCGGTGATTTCATTCGACGCCGGATTTTGTGCCTGAGATCGATCTGGGACTACCTGAGATGGGACAGGTTCCTTTATGGGCGGCTCTTCTTCAACCGTTTCAGGCAGCTCGTAGACATGGATACCGGCAGGCTCAGGAGTCGACTCAATCCGTAGAAACTCAATATTCTGGATCATGCGATTGACGATACGGTCGTGCTCACTTGGCAGAATCAGGCGCGTCATAAGGAATAGCAACGCGACGGTCAATGGCAGGGAGAACAAAGCGGCGGCCGCGAATCGTCTGGCCCGTGTGCTGTGCCACAGATGCATGATAGCCAGATATTAGCAGACAGCGGTTCCCGACCATGTTCAACACTTTGAGCGGTGAGGACTATTGTTCGACCGACCCGAACCCTTCTGGCGCCCTTCTGTGTTTGGTTTTTTGCTCGTAAGCGTACGCCAGCTCAATCAAGGTGCCTTCCGAATAGGGTCGCCCTGCGAACTGAAGCCCGGCCGGTAACCGGTCTTGCCAATACCCCATTGGTACCGTGACGGCCGGAAGGCCCGCATCAGGGACCAGCCATTGGCTGTTATCGCCTTTGTATTCCTCCTCGGCCTTATTTATGTGGGCGGGCGGATTGGACCAGGTTGGGTAGATCAATGCATCCAGTCGGGCGTTGTTCATTGCCTCGACGGTATTCGCGAGTAGCCGATTTCGATTCGGGTCGTGTGGCCAGGTCGGGCAAGGCTCTTCCCAGTCTTCAGGTTTGATGTCCAGCGGCAGTTCAGCGTAATACTCAAAATCCTCTTTGGACTCGGGCGCGTACTGCCCCGCTTCCAGCGCTTTATTGACATCGACAAAGGGCGGTTCAGTTAGCGACTTCAGATATTGGCCAACATCGTGCCTGAATGGTCCGCACCATCCAATTGAATCGTTAATCTCGTCGAAGTCTGCAATTTCCATTGGATCAACGATCGTCGCACCGGCTGCGGTCAGGTCATCGATGGCCTGATAGAAAAGTTCTTTGACTTCTTCATCTGCGTCATCGTGATCAACAAGAAATCGAAACACGCCAAGGCGCTTCCCCTCAAGGCCATTCACGTTCAGAAACTTCGTATAGTCCGCCTCCCTTTTGTCCGGAACGGTCAACGAGTCGGACGGGTCGTATCCGGCCACAACGTTAAAGAGACGCACACCATCTTCCACTGTACGGGTCATTGGCCCGGCAATGTCACGATCGAAGATCAGGGGAATAACACCATCACGGCTGGTGAGACCAATCGTCGAACGAATCCCGAAAAGGGCCAGATGCGATGACGGACCACGAATCG
>Ga0164320_10000736_pt1 | contig 11205 bp, 13 predicted proteins | sample GuaBasSediGuay11_FD_113736 | JGI IMG/M metagenome (GOLD analysis project Ga0164320, IMG submission 113736) | Subseafloor sediment microbial communities from Guaymas Basin, Gulf of California, Mexico - Guay11, Core 4567-28, 0-3 cm | ecosystem: Environmental > Aquatic > Marine > Hydrothermal...
AATCCGCTGTGTCGGCAAATATATTTTTTTGCAATTTTCCGATTGCTAAATAATACAAATATAATTTTCCCGCTTGAACGGTTGCCATTGCACGGAGAAAACTCGGTCCAACGGTTGGAATTGTCACCGAAAACTCAGCCTCTAAGTCGGCGATTATGTCGGTATATAATTGTGATATTGTTGGAATGGTTATCATATCAAATAATTAATTCTTAATTTTTTTTCTCATCAATCAACATGTCCAACAATTCGTTCACTTTGTGTCGCAAATTAATTGTTGCCATTTGTTGATTTTCGTCACGCGGATTTTCTCGAACAATGTACGACATATGATTTGCAAATACACTTTGTAAGTTTTTCTTGATTCCGTCAATTTCCTCAACTGTTGGTTTCGTTTGTTCCGGTTTTTTTTCTGCTGCGTTTTTCATTTTTGTTTTTTTATTATTTTATTCAACAATGTCAATGTCTCCAACAGTTACTTCAAAAGTAGTAGCCATTTTCACCCTTGCGGCTTCAATATCTAAAGCATTTGTCCATGCAGTTAGACCAACAACATTAATGTCGGGTAAGTTTGCTTTAACTGCTGCGTATAAGGCATCTGCTTCTTCAGGAGTTATTGAATCTTTCATCCATCCAGACTTTATAACAACCCCCTCAGGTGTCTTATAAGCATAGACAAAGTTTTTGTTTCCTTCCTTGTCTTTCCCAGCACGTCCAAGAAGAAACATCTCAACAATGCCGTTTTCAGTGTTTCCGTTTACATCCCCGAAAGAATATGTTAAATCTATATTGCTAACTAATTTCATTTTTATTAATTTTTATTAATTTTATTACCACGTTTGTAAGTTTGTCCAAACTCCTGCAATTCTTTCTTCTATTACCAAATTTCCTAATCCATCAGCTCCCATTCTATAAGTTCCGTCAGTAGAAGGGTCACCGAAATAATGCCAATTTGTAGTTTGTTGTTCAAAATCTCCATTCATTATAAGGTCAGAAGTTGATGCCGGTGCCGTTCCCATTCCGATAGATAATTGACCATTCGTAGAAACAACGCCCGTTTCCATTACTTGGAAGTTTTTGTTGGTTGCTTGATTTAAAACAACAAATGTAGTTGCAACACCTTCAGCGTTTGTAATAGATGCTTTTACGTTTGCATAAGGTGTTGAACCGATTGAAAGTTGGTTTGTGCTAAAATCTGTAACCAACAAATTCGCATCTGCATCACCTTCAACTTTTAAATCTAAATTATCTAAATGAACCGTTCCAGCTAATGGGCTGGTATGTCCAAACGCAAAACCAAAAGCAGTTGTATTTCTTGGATTCCACCACGAACCAATTTCGCCAATCCTTACATTTTCAGTAGTTCCGTTTGTTGATTGAAATATACTGAAATAATTATTATTTACACTTGCAATGAAATCAAATGATTTTCTATTGTCACCAATAGTCCATTCGTTATTAATTCTAAATGCAGTCCCATTTGTTCGTATTGTTCTTTCCTCTGCGCCTCTTGGATTAACCAAAAAATCAAAACCATTCAAACCAACTCCCGCATCTTTATCTCTTTTATAATGTAGTATACCAGTTGAAGTTGTTCCTCCGTCAACATTAAACACTCCGTTTCCTGTAGCGTTTCCAACATGAAAATCTCCACCTTCAAACCAAACATAATTGCCCGATTGTGTTACTTTTCTATCTCCTCCAGTAATAGTATCGTCAGCAGTATAAAGAGTGTTGCCACCACCTCCACCACCGGCGGAAAGTGTGTATTGTCCCGCACCATCATCCCAAGTAATTGAGTAACCGTCTTCTGTTGCGGTTGGTGTTGGGATTAAAGCATTTACGTTTTGACCTCCTATGTGGTTATCGTCATATCGCTTAGTAGTTAACGATTCATGTGTAAATTGCGGGGAATAATCACCACCATAAACCATACCTTTTGATGTGATTTCATCGGTGAAAGTGAATGTTCCAACACCATCACTCGGTGAGGTGAAATTTAATTCTGTTACATTTGCGCCATCATCTTCAATTCTAAGTGAAGCATAAACCGCACCCGTATTTTGGGCATATAAATCAAGTGTTGAAATTGAGTTTCCACCCGTAACATCCGCGCTTTCAAATGTTATTGACGAGTCTTCGGTCAAAACGGTCATTCCCGTTGTTATTCCAATTGCAATTGAACCCGATTCCATTGTTTCTTGAAGGGTTCCAGATGCCGATGGGTTGTCATACAACCAATTGACTGATGCTTTTATTTCGTTTAAGTCCGCCGCTCTTACGGTGTTTATATCCGGGAGACCTGATATCCGAACACTTACTTTGTCATCAAAATTAATTTTTGCCATTACAACTCAAAATTTAGTGGATAATCTAATGCGACACCATTTCCACCTCCCGATGCACATGGACCGCCCGACAATTCCTGTTTTGTAGAATCCCAAATATACGTAAATTCATTAGATTCAAGATTATTTGGTTCCTGTATTTTAATATTTATTTCAATTCTATCATCTGAAATGATTGATGCCGAAACCGTAACCGTTGAAAATTCGGTCATGAATTTCAAATCTTCCGTGATTGTTTGTTCAATCAATAAACGTCCCGAACTATTCAATGCAACCTCGTTGAACAATCTCTCCGTTTCCGAATTGAATTGAATCACGTAATCGTTCAACATCAACAATTCATTTCCCCAAAAATCAAAACGTTGTTCGTTCACGTTGAATTCGTCGGTGGATTCAAAGATGTTTCCACCAAACATTCCCAAATAAGGCATGTTTTGAAAACCGTTAATCACACAAAGGTCATTTCCATTCAAAAGAATGTCACCACCATTAAACGTTTCTATCATTTTTAAATCTGCCATCGTTTATTGTCCATTTGTTGTTGATAATCCGGGCGTCGATATATTCGCTCCCGCAGATTTATTTATGTTCATCCAATCCGGCATATTAATAAAATCAACCGTCACGTTTTCTTTCGATTCCGTGATTGTTTCCTGCAACACGCCTTGTTCGGTTTTCTTCGTGTTTATCGCGTCCAATTGGTCTTGTGCAACCTGTTCCGCCAAAACATTTGTTTGAACGTCTAGGTTTCTCAATTCTTGTTGGTGCGTCATTTGTTGCAATGCTGGTCCCCCCGCTAAACCGAAATCTTGCGCAAACGCCATGAACCCCGACGGTCCCTCTTGTTCTTTTCGGATTCGTTCTTTTGTTTTTTCTTTCAATATTTCCGCACGTGCCTCAACTTCCGCACGTTTCATGATTGATGCGGTCAATTCTTTTTCCGCCGCGTTGATGTCTTTCAATGCACCCGCTTGGAGGTTATATTGTGCCGTGATTCCCGGTGAAATCTGCTCGATTTTTGTCAAAACAGATGCATATGCTTCCGTTCCAACTTCGGCTTTTCTCAACGCCTTGAATAAAATCGTGATTTCCGTTCGTTGGTCAATCGTTTTGTCCAATGCACGTTGGGAAACTTCGTTGTTCACTTTTTGTGCCGCAGATAGGAACTGAAATCCATCCGTTGCAACATACAATGCGGTTCCCAACGCAACAATTCCTGCGGTTAATAACACCACCGGATTCAAATTCATTACGATGTTTAAAATTCGCATTGCTTTGGCAGCGAAACCAATTGCACCCGAAATTCCCGAAATCGCAAACGCCAACCCACCAATTGCGGCGGCAACCTTTAAAATCGTTCGAACCGTTCCTTTGTTGTTACGAGCCCACGTCGCAAATCGTTCAATCATCGGTGTCACGACCGCCATCAAATCGGAAATTATTGGAATCAATACGTTTCCGAGTGTTATCGCCAATCCTTGGAAATTGTTTTTGGCGATTTGCATGGTTCCCTTAGCCGTTTTAGATTGTTTATCGAAGGCTTTGTCCAATTCGTTTGTTCCGTCCCGCATTGACGCCAATGTGTCAACGTAAGCCTCATTTGTTGCCCCGGTTAATGATGTAACCGCCGCCAAAGCTTCGGTTGAACGGAATACTTTCGCTTGATTCAATCCCAATTCGGATGATGCATCAATCACCGCTTCATAACCGCCAACCAAACCGCCGAATTTTTGAATCAATTCTTTATCCGTTGTAACACCTAATTTTTTGAACACTTTCTCCATGTCCTTAGATGGTTTTTGCAACGACGTAATCGATGCCCGGATTTGATTTTGCGCTTGTGCCGCAGGTGTTCCCAATGTGGTCAATGCTGCCGTTGCAGCCGAGAAATCATCTAATTTCACACCCGCAGATTGAATAATTGGTGCGGTTGAACCAAATGCTTGTGATAATTCACCAATTGTGGTTTTACCCGCTTTAACCGTTTTAAATAAAATGTCCGTTGTTTGTGCCGCATTTAATCCCTCGGATTCGAATGCATTCAAAGCAGACGTTGTGATGTTCGTCGCCTCTTGAACCGTTCCCAATCCACCAACTGCCAATTTTGATGACGCTTCCAACGTTGCCATTGAATCCTCGGCAGCAATTCCTGCCGAACGCACATCATATAATGATTCTGTCAATTCTTCAATCGGAACCGGGAGTTTTTTCGATAACGTCAAAACCTCCTCACCCATTTTTTCCATCGATTCATTCGTGGTGTCAACCAATGTCGCAACATTGGACATTTTTTCCTCGAATTTCACGGCTTCATTTGCCATCAATCCCAATGGTGCTGCAATTGCAATTCCAACACCCGCCGCTTGACGTGATGTTTTGAAAGCACGTTTTTCAATTTTCCGCATTTGGCGGTCCATTTTAGAAAACGCCGAATTCGTGTTTTTCGCCATTTTATTGACGGGTCCCGAAAATTTATCAACGGCAGAAAATATTGTTGGTATTGTAAGCGTTTTTCCCATTTTATTATTCCGTTTTTTTCGGGTTTTTTAATTCTTCGTTGACCTCTCTAATGTCGTTAAACCAATATATTAAACCAAAAAAGTCTGCATCATCGAGATACAGACTTTCAATTTTTTGTGGTGTCCAGTGGTGTTCTCGAACCACCGTTTTAATCGCATTTTCAATACTCTCGAGTTCTAAAGAAAAAAAACAACAATTGACGTCGCAAGTGGTTGGTCGCTCGAATCCATCGTGTCAATCACCGCCGTTGGTTGTCCGGTTAATGCCGTAACATATGCCAACAATCGACCATCCGCATCACCCGGTTTTAATTTCCCGAGATATGGTTTCATTTCACCAACCGAAACTCTCGGTTTAAATTTCAATTCTGTTATTTGCTCATTTGTTCCCAATGGAACACCCAATTCCAAAATCAATGATTTTGTTTCCGGGTCAAATCGCAAATATCCCTCTTCCATCGCTTCAATCAAATCCTCGATTGATTCCTCGTTTGCTTTTCTTTTCTTTGCGCGAATCCTTTTGTAATCCAACCACTCGTTGATTTCTTCGGTGGCTTTTTCCTTTGGTATCGCTTTACTGACTGCTGTTCCCATATATATTTGTTTTAAAATTTACTATCCAATAATCTTTGTGAATTCCGGAGCCGCCACCTTCAATGTGAACGTTCCCGCATTTACATCCGTTTGAATGTCACCCACCGGGAAGCCCGACCCTGACCAAACCGTTCCATTAATAATGGAAACCGTGTATTCAGCCGGGACCGGGTCCGCAGCCAGTTTCTTTGCTTTGTCAGCGTCTTTTCTTACATTTTGGTCATCCTCCAATAAACATTCGAATGATGCACGAACACGATTTTTTTGTGCAATTATAGAACCGTCACCCGCAATTTGACTTGCATCATCAGCCGTTCTAATTCCACCCGTGTCAAGTGTGTTTCCTTCGTTTGCTTTTGGATAAAATACACCTTGCCCAATAGTTGGGTGATTGTAGGTGATTTCTGTAATATCTCCGTGAACTGCCATTTTATAGTTTTTTAAAAATTATTATTATTATACTTCACCAAAATTGAACCCCGCCTCAGCCGTCGTTGATGCTATTCTAACAACACCGGTTCGTTTGTATCTGAAGAACGTTTCTAATCTATCAGGATTAACACCCGACAATCCAACATCAATTGAATCTTGCATGAACGCTGGGTCAGCGATTAAAGCTCTTTTTGCTAAATCAGACGCGTATGTGTTCATGATTGCAACCCATTGTTTCGGTTTGATAACATTTCCAACCGTTACAACATCCTCATCGTTTGCAATAACATGGTCAACCACGTTGATTTGTTCCAATAGGTAATACCCAAAACGAACATTCCAATCAAGGTTGAGGTTTCTACAATATCTGAATTGTGGCGGTGTTTCACCAACCGGGTGATATGTAGTAACAAAATCTTGTATTCTATATTTGCCGCCAAATAAATCAACGGTTGAATTTCCTTTTTTCACGTATGCGTCACGGTTGTTGTATTCCGCCATCGTTCCAATCACCGCCGGTGTTGGCATATCCGCATATGTTTGTCCCTCAACATCTCTGTGTGGCGTGTCTTGTGCAATTCGAGCGTGTATCAACGCCATATTTGCAGCCGCTTCCATTGCTAAACCTGCTGATAATGGTGCCGGACAAACCGCAATTGTCACATCATCCAAACGTGCGTCAGTTATTGCCGTGTCCTCATCCGAAACCGAACCGGACAATGCAATGAATGGTTTCATCACAATCCCCGTGTATCTTCCCGTTGGCGCGACCGGGTCAGGAATTCCATTGAATGTTTCCAATTCCGTCATCGTTGTCCCAACCAATCCGTATGAATTCACAACAATCGTGTTCCAATCGTTTCCGAAATTAGTCAATGCCGTTGCAACCGATGGAGTCACAGACCCCGGCGTTGTCGAAACAATCGCATATGTAACACCGACACCGTTTCCGTTATTGTCAATCGAAATTGATAATCCCGCAGATGTCAATCCTTTCCATTTCGATGTTGCCGTCATAACCCCAAGGGCAGGTGAACCGCTGAATGGACAACCCAATACACCATTTAATGCATCCGAAATTTTCGCCGCAATCAATGTTGGTGTGTCACCCGTCACAATGTTCAATTCATATGAACCCGCATCAACACCGTCACGTCCCGCAACCGTCATTGTATGTGTTGCGTTACCCGTTGCCGTTCCCGTCACCGTTACATCGGTAACTTGCGCAACCGCAGCACCCTCAGCTTGTGGAAAAACAATTGTTGGGATTCCACCAACACCGTCCGAATTAACCGGTCTTAAAATTCTCATTATATTATAAATCGGCGAACCGTAACCAAATAATTCACCCGCTTCCTTTGCGGAATTGATTTCAACACCAACATCTGCGGTGATTCCCGCTTGGTTTGCTGTGTTTGCTTCTCCTAAAATTGCAATTCTTTGTGGTAAATTTGGCGTTCTGTTTGAAAAATCGCCTTTGGTGATTTTATATCCGACTACTCGGGATATTCTTTCACTTCCTACTGCATCGCTTGACATATATATATATTTTAAATTATCAGTACTTTGAATCACGAAATTAAAATAATTCGAAATCGATTCCGTTCGTTTTCCCTAAGTTGGGGAAAATTAATGTTTTGCGTATTAAAATTAATATTCGTATATTGCGCACAATGTTTTGGGGACGGTCTATCCTCGCTCATTTTTTGTATGTTTAGAAAAGAAACGGCTTATTTATTAAGCCGTTTTTTTTGTGGCAATTTTTACGTAATCCGACCACACGCCATTTTTGATTTTCATTTCACGAAATACAATATCCAAAAATATATCACGCGCAACGATTCCATACAAACGGCAATCAAATAAGTGATTTTGATGATTGTTCGATTTTTTCAACCAACGATAGTTTCCCTTTTTGTCAATCACCTTGTGTTCCGCTTCAAAATGGCTGAAATAATTTGTCAGCAAATATTTACCATTCGATGGTGTCGGGAAATTCATGAATCCATACGGTTGCGGATTATTACTGTCCGGGTTCCAATTCAATCCCATATGATATGACAAAACATCCTTCGTGTGATTCGATTCCACCAAATACAAATTTCCTTTTTCACGTGAACGTTTAAATGTTTTCACATCCGTGAACGGTGAAATGAATTTTTCATCATCCTTACCCTTTAATGATACCACATTCAAATTCGATTCATCAACAAATCGATATGCATGTGACGTTTGATAACCGGTATCGACACCCGTGAAGAATATCTGAATCATTCCGCCCGTGTCACGTTCGTATTTAGTCCGCAATATTTCATCGAATTTATCCCATACGTTGTTGCGTTCGCCGTGTTTATACGTCCAATGCTCGCGAACCTCGGGGTTTTTATCACGTGGGATGAACGTTCCGATTGAACCCATGTCAATCGAATAGGTCGCGCCCGATTCCGAGTGTGCCATCACTTCATAATCCAATCGTGCATCATCTTCCTTTCCGTTTAAATCACAACCACACGTCAACATAACAATTTTCCCGTTGCCATCCGCAATGGATAGTTTTTCCGGGACGGTGTTGATTTCATATTCTCGAATGTTCTTTTGTAATTCACCCGCCGAAATAGATTCACCCGAAGGTTCATAGGTTTCACCCAACACGAGGTTTTTGAACGTTTTCCATTTTTCCTCGTCCCTTTTGCCCCCAACCGGGTTTGCTTCCAAATAATCTCGCACATAATGTTCCCAGCCGTACATGTATATTGGCGCATATAGAGCCGAAATATGATAAGAATAATAACCCGGTTGTGATGGTTTCGCCGTTGGACGCCATTCACCCTGTTGAATTAGTTCCGTTTTGTTGGTATCATCGAAGAATCCCCCGCATTTTTGACACGTATAACCGACAGAATCAGCGATTAAATCATTCGATTTGTCCAATTCCCATGTGATTCCTGCCATTTCAATGTCATCATGTTCGCATTTCACCTCCCATTCCAACGATATATATTCACCACAACATGGACACGGCATGTGATATTTTCGCTGGTCCCCCAAAAGATAAACCGGCTCGATGTTCGACGTCTCCTTTAATTCGGGAGTCGATATATAAAACAATTTCATTTTCTTGGCAAACGCAGCAAAACGTTGCTCAATCATTTTTTGGGTTGCACCCGCTTCTTTCGTCGCACCCTTCATTCCCTCAAAATCATCGATGAATCCGTATTGCATCGAAATGTTCCGCAACGTTTTGTGATTCGAAATCCCGAGTTTCAAATATCCATCCGCGTATTCTTTCATTTGGTCGGTGTCACCCGATTTCGTATTTCGTTTACGTCCCGATGTCGATTTTATCAATTCACGAATCCCTGAATTGTCAATCATTCGGTCAACTTTTTTCATCGCATCCTTAACCAAATCCTCGTGACCTACCAAAAATAAAATGTTGCCCGGATTCTGTGATATAATCCAACCAATCCCCGCCTCAATTACACCGGTCGAAAACCCAATTTGCGCACCCTTGATGACCGAAACGATTCGTGCGGGATGGTTCGGTGACAAACAATCAACGATTTCCCGTGAATATGGTGAATTGGCATATGAAAATGGACCCGGTATCGGTGAAACATCCGGTGTCATGATACGATTTTCCTCACACCATTCCGACGGTGATATGTCCGACACCGACGTTCCCGCCTTGTCCAACAATTTCAAAAATGTATTTTCGTAACTATTCACCATATTAATCAACAACCGATGTTTGTTCAACAATGTTTTTCAATCCTAATTTCGCCTCCTTGATTCCATCATCATGCGCCTTGTTTATCAATCGAACCAATTTCCCTTTGAATTTCGCCTCCTGTTTCGGCGTCATTTTCAATTCATGGGATATGTCCAACAATATCTGTTGCGCCCCGTTTTTATATGCCGTTTGAAATGACCGGGACAACAACGAAATCACATCCGCAACCATCGACGTCGGTATGTTTTCACCACGCAATTTGGCTTCCTCCAATGCTAATATTCGAATACGGGATTCCTTCAATTCAATATCCGCCATCGTTTTTTGACGGTCCAATGATGACATTCCCGCGTTGGGGTCATATTCAATCTCGGGTGGACCAACGTTTGGTTTCTTTGGTTTCTCAACCTTAGGTGGTGCAACAACTAATTCCTTTTTCTTTTTCTCAACAACCGTTTTTTTCTTTTTCTCCTTTTTGGGTTTCGGTTCCGGTTTCGGTTTTTCCTTTTTCGGTGGTGGTGGTGTGCCGTTTTTTTGCGCCAACCATTTTTCCATCATTTCCTTATTTTGAATGTTGTCCGTGTCAATGAAATCTCCCGACATCACAATTTTCCTCCGTTTGATATATGTGTTTATATATCCACGGGTTTTTCCAACCAATTCAGCAAATTCTATTTGTTTGTATAATGGCATCAATTATAATTTCGTTCGACCATGTTGAACATCACGCCTCGCCTTTCGGTTCAATCGGTTCAATGGATTGTTTTTCATCGCGTCCATGATTTTGATTCCAAATGATTTTTTATAATTCAATCGATATGAATATGATTTGATTGACAACCACAACATCAAAATTGATAAAATCAATCCTATCAATTCACCGGTGTCATAATATTCACGCCCGAACCAATAACATCCATAAATCGTTGCGCATTGCATCAACCACAATCCAATCAATATTGTGAAATATAACGGTGTCGAAAATCGTTTTCGAACCATTTGTGTTTTTTGTTTGTATTTTACTCTTGCCATAATTATTTTTTAAATATTCTCGAAAACGCCCGTCGAAATTTCAACCACGCCAATCGAAATTCAATGTGACCACCGGTCAATGTCGAACCGTGACGTCGATGTTCATTCAAAATGATTCGGTCGATTAAATCAATTATTGGTCGCTTCATTTTATTTGTTCGTGTTCCATGTGATTGAATGCGGTTGATTTGTCGGTTGGGAGCGGAACATTGATTTTGAATTTTTCATCATCACCACCAAGTTCAATATATTCATCCGGGTATTCGGGCAAATACGCACCATCCCGTTCACCGCGCGTGAATAAAATGAAACTTCCGAACCCAACCACGAACAACACCGCCGCGAAAATGATGAACCATAAAAAAAATATTTGCATACTGACTGCGTTTTGTCAACAACCCGAAACATCAATGAAAACAATGTGTTTGAAATTTTGCCGACTGATTATGTCAACAAATATAAAAATATTTTTGATAAAAACGAACACCGATGTCAACACGAAATCGATTTTTGACACAGATTTTTTTTTCTGCGGTTCGCATCCCCT
>Ga0164320_10000737_pt1 | contig 11203 bp, 9 predicted proteins | sample GuaBasSediGuay11_FD_113736 | JGI IMG/M metagenome (GOLD analysis project Ga0164320, IMG submission 113736) | Subseafloor sediment microbial communities from Guaymas Basin, Gulf of California, Mexico - Guay11, Core 4567-28, 0-3 cm | ecosystem: Environmental > Aquatic > Marine > Hydrothermal vents...
ATCACGGGTACGAACAAGCACCGCGAGTCCCTGGCCGACATCGAACACGGTCACCCACGCGGCCCCGTGGACGGGGGTTTCCGGGCGAAACGTGAACAGTGGCAACAACAGCACCAGCCCAGGCAGGCGCAGTGGGAGGCCACGCGGCGCCAGCAGCAAGACGACGCCGACACAGCCAGTCAGCACGGCCCACATAGGCGGTTCGGCGAACCCCTGTTGAGCCAGCGCCCAACCGGCACTGGCCTCCAGTGGCGTCCACCCGAGGCCCAACAGGTAATCAGCAACCTGCAACAAGACCTCACCCACACCGGGCAAAGGCAGAACAAGCAGCGTCGCCACCAGTACCAGTGGCACCAGGACGAAGCCGACCAGCGGTACGGCGATCAGGTTGGCCAAGGGTGCCACCAACGGTACTTGCTGGAAGGCAACCACCAGCAACGGTGCAAGGCCAAGTGCCAATGCGATCTGAATCCAGGCCCAACGCCAATACCGCAGCCCACCGGGCTGGCGCCAGGCGACCGTGTAGAGAATCACCGCCACCGCGCCGAACGATAACCAGAAACCTGCTGACCCGGGAGCCAACGGATCGAGCAGCAACACACCGGTCAACGCAAGCACCAGCGCCCGACCCGGTGCCAGTGCGCGGCGCATCAGCAGCACGGCCAGAACCACGCCGACCATCAGCAGGGCGCGTTGGGTCGGGACCGAAAAACCGGCCAGCCCTGCATAAAGCGCCGCCATCGGCAGCGTAAGCCAGGCCGCGGCAGACTGTGCCGCGCCCCACCGCGTCAAGCCACACCAGGCCCAGGCGTGGCGCACGAACATGAAAAAGAGCCCGGCGACCAGGCCGAGATGCAGACCGGAAATCGCCACCAGGTGGCTGGTTCCGGTGTTGCGCAAGACTGTCCACTGGTCGGTGGTGATGGCGCCACGCTCACCGAGAGCGAGCGCGGTCAGCAGGCCACGGCGCGGCGAATCGACCAACGCTTCGGCCAGCGCCGCCGCCAAGCGCTGACGCAGCCGCTGCAGCGCATACCGTGCGCCCGGTGCCGGACCGAGCCTCTTGTTGGCCGGGTGGTCGCGAACGTACCCGGTGGCGCGGATGCCACGGCGGAACAGCCAGCCCTCGAAGTCGAATCCGCCAGGGTTGATAAAACCACGCGGACGCTTCAGGCGCAGCCGCAAACGCCAGCGGTCACCCGCCCGCAGGGGCGGATGCTGACCGTACCAGGCGAGCCGCAGCCGTCGTGGCAGTTGTGCGTCCGTAGCCTCCTGCACAGGATCGGGCACGAACTCGAAACGGGTCACCCGACCCTGGCGCTGCGGCAGGGTGGCCAACGTACCGTTGATGGTCGTGTCGACCCCTTCGAGTCCGCTTGGCAACCCATCGGCGAGCAACGCTCCTGCGCTCCAGCAACTCCAGGCCATGCCAATCCAGAACGCCAGCGGCAAGAGGCTCCAGCGCAGCAATAGCACGGCGAGCAACAGGCCGGCAGCCAACCAGGCGATGGCCGGCAACTCGGCCAATTGCTGCGGCAGAATTACGCCCAGGGCAAACAGCAGCAGCTGAGGGGTAGCCAGCAGCCGTGCGCGGTCCGTCCCTGGCACCGTCCACAACACATCCTTCTCCATGGCGCCGTTCCCTCGGCGCCATTTCAGCATCCATCCAACCGCCCGGCGTCAGTCCTGCTGGCGCCCCTCCTGGAAGTATTCGCGGGTGCCGTGCGCTCCAACCGCATCACCGATGCGACGGAAGGCCCGTGCATAAGCGGCACTGCGCAGACTGCGCTCCTCGTCGGCGGCGACCTGCCATACCTCACCGAAAGCGCGCGTCATCACCTCGGCAAGGCGCTCGCGCACCTCATCCAGGGTCCAGGCGTAACCCGAACGGTTCTGTACCCACTCGAAATAACTGACGGTGACGCCACCCGCATTGGCCAGCACGTCCGGAACGATCACGGTCCCGCGCTCCAACAGAACCGACTCGGCATCGCTAAGAATCGGCCCGTTGGCGACCTCGATAATGTAGGGCGCGCGCACCTGGTCGACGTTGTCGGGTGTGATGACGCCCTCGAGCGCTGCGGGGATCAGGATATCGACGTCAAGGCCAAGCAGTTCCTGATTGCTGATCTGCTGGTGCTCGACCAACTCACAGACCGACTGCGCGCAGTAGACCGCACGTACCCGACGTGACGACTGCTTCTCCTTCCAGATGCTGTCAACATCGAATCCCTGCTCGGCATGAATACCGCCCCGGGAGTCACTCAGGGCCACGATGCGCATACCCTCGAGTTGCAGCAGCCGGGCCACATGGTAGCCGGCGTTGCCGAGACCCTGGACGGCCACGCGCAGCTGTTTCGGGTCCAGCCCTTGGCGTCGGATCAGTTCCATGGTCACCAGGTAGGCACCCCGCCCGGTGGCCTCCTCACGGCCGAGGCTGCCGCCGAGCGCAATCGGCTTGCCGGTGATTACGCCCGGAGCACGCACCCGATGGATCGCCTCGTACTCATCCATCATCCAGCCCATGATGCGGGCATTGGTGTAAACATCGGGTGCGGGGATATCGATATTGGGGCCGATAAAGTCGGCCATCGCCCGGACGTAGGCGCGCGACAGCCGCTCGAGTTCGAGTGGCGACAACTCTTTGGGTTGCACATTCACTCCGCCCTTGGCACCGCCGTACGGCAGCCCGACCACGGCACACTTGATCGTCATCCACAGGGCAAGAGCCTGCACCTCGGCCTGGGTGACCTGCGGGTGATAACGAACCCCGCCCTTGGTCGGACCAAGTACGGTGTTGTAGCGGCAGCGATAGCCAACAAAGTAGCGCGTGCTGCCATCGTCCATGCGGACCGGCAGCGTCGCGGTCAGCATCGCCTTCGGGTGCATAAGCTCGGCAATCACCTCCGGGGCGACACCGGCATCGGCACCGATTTCGCGCACCCGCTGCAAGGCGTCCTGGAAGATATCCTGTCTGCTCATCGTGTACTCCCGCGACGTGCCTAAACAACCAGTCTAGCCAATCGGGACCGGCATTCCTGTCGTTGCATTACCGACACCGCCAAGTGCGTTCACCGGGCCAGTGACAGCGTGTATAGTCAAACCAGACCCCGGCAGGCGGTCAGTACAATAATGAGGAGGAGATGGACCATGCAGACGCCGCTCAACGAGATCCTGGAGAAGAAGGGAACCGAGATCATTAGCGTGAGTTCGGCGACCAACGTCACCGACGCCGTGCGCAGCATGAACAGTCACTCCATCGGTTGCCTGCTGGTGATCGATGACGGACGTACGGTCGGTATTTTCACTGAACGCGATGTCCTCACCCGGGTCATCGAACACGGCCGTGACCACGCGGCCACGCCGGTGGCCGACGTGATGTCACAGGATCCCGTTTCCATAGACCATCAGGCCACACTCGGGGAAGCGATGGCGGTGATGCGCACCCGCCGCTTCCGTCACCTCGTGGTCACCGGTGAAGGTGGCATGCCCTGCGGCCTGCTGTCGATCAACGACCTGATCGGCTGGCTGGTCGAGGATCACGAGCACGAGATAGAACAACTGACCAACTACATCGCCGGCAGCTACTGATTCACGGTCACCAACCGACCGGCAGGACCATCACCGGAAAACCCTGACAGCCATGCCACGCAAGCTGATCAGGCGCTACCTGCCGCACCATGACACCATCCGAGGCCACAGCCACCTGCGCTGGCTGGGCACCCTGCTTCACGATCCCAACCTCTGGCACCTCAACCGCCGCTCGGTTTCCGGAGCGGTCGCGGTCGGCCTTTTCTGCGCTTTCATTCCGGTCCCGTTCCAGATGGTGATCGCGGCCCTGCTCAGCATGCTGCTACGGGTCAACCTGCCGGTCTCGGTAGTGCTGGTGTGGATCAGCAACCCGCTGACCATGGGACCGATCTTCTTTTTCGCCTACACGGTGGGTACCTGGATCATTGGTGATCCGACTCCCGTAGTGGCTACGGACGCCAGTATCCTGGAGTGGCTCACCAGCGAGGTTAAGGCCAACTGGAAACCGTTCCTGCTCGGCTGTTTTGTCTGCGGATCGATCAGTGCCCTGCTCGGCTACACCGGCGCTCGTCTCACCTGGCGTCTCCACCTGGTACGCCGCCTGCACATCCGGCGCGGCACCCGCAAGCCCTCAACCTGAGGCCGCCAGCCGCCCATCCTCGAGCCGCAGGATGCGCTCCATCTGACCGGCGATCTGCAGATCATGAGTGACCACCACCAGGCTGGTGCCGCGGTCGGCATTCAACTCCAGCAGCAACCCGAAGACCTTCTCCGCGGTATGTCGATCGAGGTTACCGGTCGGCTCATCGGCGAGCACGCAAGCCGGTTCGGTGACCAGCGCGCGCGCGATGGCGCAACGCTGACGCTCACCGCCGGAGAGTTCACCTGGTTTGTGCCGTAGCCGTTCGCCGAGACCGACCTGTTCGAGCATGGCCGCGGCGCGCGCACTGGCATCCCTGGGTGTGAGTCCGCCGATCAATAACGGCATGGCCACATTCTCGACCGCGGTGAACTCCGGTAACAGGTGGTGGAACTGGTAGACGAAACCGAGCGTGTTGTTGCGGTGCCGGCCACGTTCGGCGACGCCCAGGCTGGCGAAATCGCGACCGTTGGCAACGACCCGGCCGGCACTTGGCGTGTCCAGGCCACCGAGCAGGTGCAACAGTGTGCTCTTGCCCGATCCGGAAGTACCGACGATGGCCACCCGCTCACCGCGTGCAATCTCCAGGTCGATGCCACTGAGCACCTCGACCCGCAACCCACCTTCGGCAAAGGTCCGTTCCAGCCCCGTGCAAGCGAGGACCGCGTCACTCATAGCGCAGCGCCTCGGCCGGCTGCGTGCGTGATGCGCGCCACGCCGGGTAGAGCGTGGCCAGCAACGACAACACCAGTGACATCACGGCGATACGGCCGACGTCCGACCAGTGCAGGTCGGATGGCAGGTCGCTGATGTAATAGACGTCGGGAGAGAGGAAACGTATCCCGAACAGGCGCTCGATCGCCGGCACCAGCGTCTCAACATTGAGCGCCAGGGCGATGCCCCCGGCCAGGCCCAGCAGCGTGCCGACAATACCGATTAACGCACCCTGGACGATGAACACGGCCATGATGCTGCGCGGTGTCGCCCCCAGGGTCTGCAGGATGGCGATGTCAGCCTGCTTGTCGTTGACGGTCATGACCAGGGTCGAGACGATGTTGAACGCGGCGACCGCGACGATCAGCAACAGGATGATGAACATCACCCGCTTCTCGGTCTGGATCGCCCGAAAGAAGTTGGCGTGCTCACGCGTCCAGTCACTGACTGTGAAGGCGCCACCCAGCGTACTCGCCACCTCGCGCACCACGCGCGGCGCCAGGAACAGGTCGCGGAGTTTCAGCCGTACGCCACTGACCGCACCGTCGAGCCGCAACAGCCGACTGGCATCATCGAGATGGATCAGCGCCAGGTTGCGATCGTATTCGTACATACCGACCTCGAACAGGCCAATCACGGTGAAGCGCTTGAGCCGCGGCAGGATGCCCGCCGGGGTGATGCCCGCCTCGGGTGTCACCACCGTGATCCGGTCGCCCTTCCAGACACCCAGGTAACGTGCCAACTCGACCCCGAGCACGATGCCGTACTCGCCCGATTGCAGCGTCTCGAGCGAACCCGACACCAGCTTGGCGGCGACCTCGGAGACCTCCGGCTCATGCTCCGGCAACACGCCACGTAGCAGTGCTCCGCTGACCCGTCCCGCACGACTCAGCATCACCTCGCTGCGCACGAATGGTGCGGCACCAATGACTTCGTCATTCCCGGAGGCGATCTTCATCGCGCCGCGCCAGTCTTCCAGACGACCGTCGAGTGCGCTGACGGTGGCATGCGAGGCCATACCGAGAATGCGCTCACGCAACTCCTTCTCGAAACCGTTCATTACCGACAGCACGGTGATCAACGCGGTCACACCGAGGGCGATGCCGAGCATCGAGGTCAGTGAGATAAATGAGATGAAGTGATTGCGGCGCTTGGCGCGCGTGTAGCGCAGGCCGACGAACACTTCGTAGGGGGAAAACATGGTGGCGGATTAAAGCACATTCGGCCAGAAAATGGATCGACAAAAATCCAGGGTAGAGAAATCAATCCATGCACGTCGGGCTTCGTCCCGACAGCTTGATCTGACATCTCGCGGCGCCGGGATGAGGTTTCGTAGAGTGTGTGCCGGCGAAAACCCTTGCGTGTTCCCCTGACATGGCAGGTCAACTGTTTGGCGCAACCGGTCAGGAACGCCGGATCACTGCAGCGTACCGTTCAACCAGGTCCAATGAACCCGGTTGGAAAAATGCGAATCAAGCAAACGCTCTGTCGCGGCCTGGTGGCCGTTACCCTTGCGCTGCTCAGCATCGCGGCGCATGCCGAACGCCTGAGTGGCACGGTCGTCGACATCAGCGACGGCGACACCTTGCGGATCAAAAGTGATGACATCCACAAAATCCGCCTGAAAGGCATCGACGCCCCCGAGATGGCACAGTCATTCGGCCCGGAATCGAGGCGGCACCTCGTCGAGCTGACGTTCATGAAAGAGGCGGTTGCCGATTGCCCCCAGCGCGACCACTACGGCCGCCTGATCTGCACCATCTACATCGCCGATCCGGCCTGCGCCACATCGAACTGCCCAATGACCTACGACGTCAACCTGGCCCAGGTTAAGGCCAGCCTCGCCTGGTGGTATCGCCGCTACGCTGACGAGCAGTCGCCCGTGCAGCGTGCTTCATACGAGCTGGCCGAGGAGAGAATGCGCCTAGCACGGCTCGGGCTGTGGAGCCGGAACGAGGCCATGGCACCCTGGGCTTGGCGCAGGAGGTAACGGGCCAGAAAAAACACGGGGCCCGAAGGCCCCGTGCGCGGTCAGAGGCAGGAGACCCGGCTTAGCCGAAGACGTCCTTGGTGATGTTGTTGAACCAGCTGTGAGCGTAACCAAGCTCACGCCGCAGGTGCTCCGGAGAGGCATCCTTCGGTGTCAGGCCACCGGCACCCTTGACCGGCGTGATCAACTGGCCACCCTTGGCGTCCTTGCCGAGGCGGTAGACCGCGGCGACCGACATGGCGTAGTCCTTGCCAACGATCGAGTAGCAGGTGTTGAGCCACGACGGCGTACCCGGCTCGTCACCGTTGAGCATGGCGACGATGGCCGCGGCACAGACCTTGGCCTGCGTGTTGGCCGAGTAGCCGGACTTGGGCATCTTGGTGGCGATGCTGGCATCACCGATGACATGCACACCCTTGGCGATGGTCGACTCGAAGGTGCTCTTGTCGACCGGGCACCAGTCGCCCTTGGTCAGGCCGGCGGTGAAAGCGATCTTGCCCGCCTTCTGCGCCGGAATGACGTTCAGGACATCCGCCTTGTGGGTATCACCGAACTTGGTGGTGACTGTCATCGCGCCGGCATCGACGCTGGCGATGCCATTGTCGGTCTGCTCGGCCGAAACCCAGTCGATCAGGCTCTTGTCGGTACCGTAGCCATAGAGCTTCTTCCAGCCCTGGACAAACAGCCCCTGCTTGGAGAACTTCCCCTTGGCGTCGAGAATCAGGATCTTCGACTTCGGCTTCTGCTCCTGCAGGTACTTGGCGATCAGGCTGGCGCGCTCGTACGGCCCGGGCGGGCAACGGAACGGGTTCGGCGGCGGGCAGATAACGACCGTGCCACCATTCTTCATGCCCTCGAGTTGCTTGCGCAGGGTGGCGGTCTGCGGACCGGCCTGCCAGGCGTGCGTGACGGTATTGGCGACCTTGGCGTCGTAGCCCTCGATCTGGTCGTACTTGAAGTCGATGCCCGGGGCGACGACACAGCGATCGTAGCCGAAGGTCTTGCCACCGGAAGTCGTCACCTTCTTGGCGTTGGTGTCGATAGCCGAGACGGTGTCCTTGACGACGGTGATGCCTTCACTGGCGAGACGGTCGTAACCGAACTTGATCGAGTCGATCGGGCGGTCACCACCGAGCACCTCGTTGCTCATGAAGCAGGTGTGGTAGTTCGCCTTCGGCTCGATCAGGGTGACGTCGACTCCGGCATCGGCCATCTTGACGTAGCGGGCGCAGGTCGCGCCGCCGATACCACCACCGACAATGACGACCTTTTTGCCGCCACCGTGCTTCATCGCCGAAGCGATGGCCGGGAAGCCGGCAAGACCGATCGCGCTGGCCGCGCCGGTGGTCTTGATGAAGTTTCTGCGTGTAATTTTAGCCATTTTATATATACCCCCGCTCACATCTTCTGGCTGCCGTAGTACTGGACTAGGGCTTCCAAATCGGCGGCATTGAGTTTCTTCATCTTGCCGGTCATCTTCTTCACCATTTTGCGCGTGCCGTCCTTGTAATCGGCGAGCGAGTTGTTCAGGTAGGGCATCCACTGGCCGGCGAGGATACCGACGTCGTCGATGCTAGTGCGACCGCCGTCCTCGTGGCACTTCTCGCAGTGCTTCTCGTGCAACTTGGCACCCTTGTCGGCGAGGCTGGACTTGGTGGTCTGCGCGTGACGCACAAAACGCTCGTTGGCGAAGACGTCGGCCATGGCGATGATCTCGGCGTCCTCGAAGCCCTTGGCGATGCGGCTCATGATCGTGCCCTTGCCGCGCGGCAGGACCTCGAACACGTCGGCGTCGAGCACGCTCGGGTTGGCCGCGACCACCTTCTCGATCGCCGCCTCGTCGTCACCGTACTTGTACGAAAGCAGGGCCGCGATGAAGTAGCCCTTGGACAGCCCGGCGATACCCGGTGTGGCCGGGCCGTTGCTGTTGCCGGTACTGCCATGGCAGCCGGCGCAGGTGTTTGCCAGCATGGACGGGCTTGCCATCCCGCCAGCGAATGCTCCTGATGCGGCGCAGGCAAGGCCGGCCGCCAACAAGGCATGTCTGATTAATTTGGTCCCCATGATGCCTCCTAGAGATTGACCATTCGTTCTTTATATACGGAAGCATGCGTTCAAAGCGCCTGCCCCCCTCATCACCCCTGGTCGCCCCAATCAGGTACCAACCCGGGTCGACCGCTCGACTGACAGAATCCTGAATTCTTTTCGCCCTTCCGTGGGCACCGTCAGCCGAACAGACTACAGCAAGCATCGTGCCATAGGATTACCCCCAATGCACAACACCCATCAATGTCAATTTCATGTAAGTCATGACATGTCCTGTCATGCCATGCATGACAACCTGACATGTACTCCTGTCATCATTTCGTGACGCCCTCACTCAGCCGTCACCGAACAGGTGACCAGAGTCACCGGCATATGCCTGCGACGCCTCCGGCTCATCCGGGAGTTCGTGTGTCAGCCCCTTGTGGCAGTCGATGCAAGTTTTGCCGCCTTCATTAAAGGCGCGTTTGTGCTTACGCCGGGCGAACTTGTCCTGCTCATCGAGCGCCATGGTTTCGTGACCGCTGCCGTGGCAGCTACGGCAGGTGCCGGAATCGGTCTCTTCCAGCCGCTTCCAGACCTTCTGCGCCATGGCCCAGCGCTTAGCCTCGAACTTCTCCGGAGTATCAATGCTGCCAACGATCTCGTGATAGATGTCAGCGACGGCAAACAACTTGGCCACCATCAACGGACCAAATGCCTTGGGGACATGGCAGTCGGGACAGGTTGCGCGGACGCCGGAGGCGTTCTGGTAGTGCAGCGACTCCTTGTACTCCTGGTACACGGTGTCGTACATGCTGTGACAGGAGATGCAAAACTCGAGACTGTTGGTCTTGCCCATCATGTAGGCGCCACCAGCGATCGTCACACTGGCGACGAGGATACCGGCCACGAGCAACGTGCCTACGGCGTAACGACTGCTTGGCCGGCGCAGAAATGCGAACAGGCGGGACAATCCCTGCGCCTCGGTCTCCTTGACCACCAGCCACCTCCATATCCCCGGTCATTATTCTTAAGGAGCCTCTGATTAAGTCTGAACGAAGTAGATTGTGCTTCAGAATGTTCAGATTTGAGGCGCAAAACGTACGTAATAGCTAGCTCTTGCGAAGCTTTGCAACGAAAAAGCTGGACATTATGAGCGCCAGATACGAGTTCATGATTTGACCAGCGGTTCCTTAACTACATCACGTGTGTGATGGTGCTCGAATTTGCCATAGGTCATTCACCCTCTCAACAGACCAAAAGGGATAGTCCAGCACTTCAGGAGGGAGGTCCGGAAACAATTCGACGGATTTTAAAGAAGCCGGTTAGGGAACCTCTGATTAAGTCTGGACGAAGTAGATGGTGCTTCAGAATGTTCAGATTTGAGGTGCAAAACGCACGTAATAGCTAGCTATTGCGAAGCTGGGCAACGAACAAGCTGGGCATTCTGGGCGCCAGATACGAGTTCATGATTTGATCAGAGGCTCCTTAGAGCGTTTGTGCGACCAGGCCATGACGTTCGGCCTCATCCTGGGCCGTGCGACTGCAAACAACGACCGTTGACGCCAGCTCAGGATCGAGGCACTGCGCAGCGACCCTGCGCAAATCGTCGAGGCTTACGCCGAGTACGGCCTGGCGGAAGGCGCGCCGGTGCTCCGGTGTACGACCGTGAAGCAGGCTATAGAAGCTGCGCTGCGCTTCACCAGCCGGTGAGGCCGGTTGATCGATGCGCGCGACCACGCCGAGAACCGCTTCCTCGAGCGTGCGCGGCTCGTGACCGGTCGACTGCAGCCAGTCGAGCGCCCGGTCAAAGTCGGCCAGGGTCTCACCGAGACGTGGGTCGCGATAGGAGTAGAAACGGAAGGTGGCAGAATCGCCGTCGTAGGCCGCGCCACCACCGTAGGCCCCACCCTGTTCACGAATCGCGCGGTGCAGGAAACCGTTGCGTAAAAAGCCACCGAGAACCATCAGCACCGCGGCATCGGGAGCGGCCGGCGATACCACCGGGTAGGCGCGGGCACAGAAGCTGACCTGGGTGCTGGTCACCCACGCTTCCTGCAACCGGCCCGCGCTGAACGACGGCGCAAACGGTGGCGGTTCGGCCGCCTCATCACGTGCCGGCCAGACGGCTTCGAGCCCTTTGCGAATGGCCGCCTGCTCGCCCGCCTCGCTGATCACCAGCAGGCGACGGGGCAAGGCCACGAGGAGGTCGCGCAACCCTTCCAACTCCCGTTGCAATTCGGCGGGACGGGCCGCGTCGGCGAGACCGTCATCGAGCGCCTTGAGCCGGCGAATCCCTTCGA
>Ga0164320_10000738_pt1 | contig 11198 bp, 11 predicted proteins | sample GuaBasSediGuay11_FD_113736 | JGI IMG/M metagenome (GOLD analysis project Ga0164320, IMG submission 113736) | Subseafloor sediment microbial communities from Guaymas Basin, Gulf of California, Mexico - Guay11, Core 4567-28, 0-3 cm | ecosystem: Environmental > Aquatic > Marine > Hydrothermal...
GCGTTATTCTTTATAATCCACACCGGTAATACAACAATTATCTTGAGCAGAAACTATTTCATCCATAACACCAAAAATCCAAGAAGTATGCAATATACACCCTGCTAGTTAAAACGATATATCTTGATGGAATATCCATGCCAATACGTAGTCTATTGACCGTTATGAGTCATGAAGAGCCAGTTTCTAGTGCTGGGAGGAATGGCTGGAATGTCCAGAACTTGTCGTCCAGTTAGATAAACCTGGACGACAGCAATGTGCCGGATATAGCCGGTTTGTACCTGAATTCGAATGACTGCAACCTGGAAGCGGCTGTTCAGATTCACTCTAGAAATCTCCGGTTAGTGCCCAAATGAGTATCAACTAGCTGACACAAAACACCCCATGAATGGAATATTTCATTGTTCAGATAGAATAGAATAGATGGAAATTAGCCCTTCAATATCAAGGCGCAGCACTCACTGAGTTCATGCGAATTCCCAATGGCCCGCGAACCAGATAGAACTGCATTGTTCTGCCATCCCGCACTATTTCTACCTCTACAGAATCACTGATATTACCACTTGTCGTAGCTTCTCGTAGGTCGAATCCATTGTAAATGCGCTGATTGTCGTACCGAGTAATCTGATCGCCAGACATAATGCCTGCCATTCCAGCCTGGCCCTTTTCCAGTACACTGGTTACTTCAACGCGGTTAGATCTGCCAGCGGCATAGAGATACGCGTCGTACGTGGATTCATCCAGCTGGCTCTTAAAATCTTCCTCTCTACTCTCAAGTGCTTGCATTGCCTCGGCCAATTTTTCCCTACCCCAGCTTTCACGGATCGACTGATCACGCAGATAAAGACGATCCATTTCCAATTTCTCGAAATAAATTTTTAGTTCGCTGGCCTGACTACTATTCATACCCCTATCGATCAAAGCCTGCTCGTTGAATCCGCCTCGATATGAGACGGGAAGATCCGACTCACGATCATCACCTCCCTGTTCTGAGGAGATTGCCCTCTCAGAAGACTGCAAATCATTACGAAACGAATTCATCTGTTGGACTAATGTTTCAACCCTTTGTCCCAAGTTCTGCCGTGCTTTGATTTCGTTTTGGAGTAGACGGTTAAGTTCAGCAATATCTGCTCCAGAGCGATCTGTACCAATATTATTACCAGCCTTTTGATCAGTGGACACAATAGATGTATTTTGATTGGGTGCTGGCATCGTTACAACTGATGTTTCGGTGTCGTTTTGACTGAAAATACCAATAGCCACACCGATAACCAAAGCCAGACTTATAATAATCAGGTGAGTTTGCATTTATTAAGTCCGAGAATAATAAGTAGTAAAAATGGTCTCCAGGAAATTAGCTGACCATCAAATGTATTGAGAGTTCTATGTTGTAGAACATAAAGGTGACTCATTTCTTATTTTCTAATATATAAGTAGAGGTCCGCAATGTGCCGTAACTCGCCTATTTGTCCTTTGATCTGAACGGCAGCTAACGGGAATCGGCCACTCAAGTTTCCAGGTTCAGAACTTATCCCTGTACATCTGGGTTATACGAAAGAATATCATAAATTAGACAAACCGTTCTGGTTGTGCCGCATAATCATCTTGTGTGCAACTATCCAGAAATGAACGAAATCTATCAGAAAAACCTCCTCGTCGTTCGCTCCACCAGCGTTGTGTCCCTGGTTGAAAATAGAACCAAAGTAGATTGTTTCGGTGACCGCTCCAAAAATCCTCGTCAATCATCCCCGACTGCCACTGGTAAAAAATGTTCTCATATCTCCTGAAAAGGCTTATTGTTAGATAGGAAAACTGGTAATACTCCTCCTTGTCTATCGAATCTGGATCAGCCATGCCGTGGACAAAAATACGCGACAAGTCTTTGCTGACACCAACTATTGAAGCCATCTCCCCAAGGGCCTGAGTGGCAAATTGATACGTCTGCGAATTAGTAGCCTTCGTGCTGGTTTTAACCTGAATGGCAAGATAGATTACTGACATCGTAACTGCCAATGTGGCGACAGCGCTTGAAATAGCCGAAAAAGCGTCCCAATTCATCTGCATTTCCCTCCGATTAAATTTTTAATTTTTGATTTGTAGTTGTATGTGGTTTTACTCAATTTCAATGATAGCAGAATATTTCTGTCTTCTTGCTCTCTACCACCAAGGTCCGCTCATGGCCGTTTTGACTCTCAATTTGATCTGATGAATGGCTGCAACCTGGAAGCTGCTATTCGGAATTTAATCGCTAAATACGTACTAAGTACCCTTTGCTGCAATTTGGTATAAAACAAAGGCTCCTCATTTTATCTCTTTTACAAAAATGAAATGCTGCCCACACGAAATCCTGCAGCATTTCGTGTTACTCTCGTCCGGCTAATCGCGTAAATACTAAGGAGGTACCTGAAGTGAACAAGACTCGCAGATCATTTCTGTACGCCCTCGGCACTGGTGTTATTACCATACCGTTGAGCACCCTGACCCGCCAGGGAATTGCATTGGCGGCCGATGCCCCGAGACTGGACCTTGATGACCCCACTGCAAAGGCGCTGGAGTATGTCCACGAGTCCCCGGATGCGACGAAACTTTGTGTCGGATGTCAACTCTACACCGGTGCAGCCGGCACCGAATGGGGGCCATGTGCGATATTCCCCGGTAAACTTGTCAGCGCCAAGGGCTGGTGTAAATCCTGGGTCGTGAAGGCCGGATAAAGCCTTGAGTTTCGATCCGGGATTAGCCCAACGTTTATAATAATAGCGTTGCCAGACTCCGCTGGAAATAAAAAATGGTGGCTATTTATTATTGCCGCTTAAGGTCTGCTGTCTGCCTGACTAAGTGGATATTCGATGTGCAAGCTCTTCTTCTATTATATTTTTTGAGCTTGTCTCTGCAATCAATTACCTTGCAGTCGCCGGCATGCCTGCAGCAGAGTCTCGAATCTTATTATCTTCTATATCCAGCAAGCAGGCCAACGCAATCTCTTCTTTTTCGCGCTCCGATTCGGCCTTCTCCAATAACGTGACCGTATTGCACCCTTCGACAAACCGCTTCCTCGCAAAAAAAGCGATATGATCAAAATTATAATTTCCTAGGCATCTTGGATTATTGCAGGTCATAACATTGTAGCCCTGGCATTTCTGCTGGGCATTCTTATGTTGAGCTATCTGCTCTTTTGTGATCGTGTCCCTTTCTACCTCTTTTCGAGTGACGAAGGGTTGATATATATCAACAAAAGACAATGCCATTCGCCATTCCCCCAACCTGGCTGACGTAGGGGTCAAGTTCCCTTTTTAAACAGGCTGTAGTGGGTTGTTTCGAGTGTGGGTCACGCTAGGTCCACTGCCGCCTTTGGAGCTTTAACTGTAGATATTTACTACAATACGAAGGTCAGTTCTGTGCCGATACTGTTGAAAAGCTCGATAATTTGGATGGGAAAAATCCCCCGTTAAAACCAAATTAACCTGGACTTCACTTGTCGATACGTTCGAGAGCTTAGCAGTGATATTGTAAGAACAGATCACGATTAATATGATCCCCTCCGTATATTAGGTTCGTTAAACAGCTTAAAACGCGAGTAGTTTTGCCCGGTTAAAAATTTTAGAGTTTTTCAACAGTATCTGCCCACAGCGGACCCTGGATGAAATATCTCAAACGGCAGCCGAATCCGGAAGTACTGCCCGCCGATTGCAACGTCAGCTAAGGAGAATATCGGTTAAATCGTAAAAGCTGCCGTTCGCGATTCAATCGGGTTAGTCTCAAAAGTGCCCATAGTTGACCTTTTGTACTTGTAAAACCAACTATTGAATATTGCCTAAGGATAAGGAAGTTATCTGGGAATACACAATATTGTAGGCTCTGCTTTCTCTGTGAGATTTGCTCTATTTGGGTAATGATAATTACCTTAATAATTTTATGGCTTTATGGTAGTCTTGATTTGAAAACATCGCTAAAACCAATAAATCTGGGCTATTCTAGGAGGGAATTTAAATGTTTTTACTCAATCGATCAGTAATACTTGGAGCCGTATTTTTTATATTTTGGACGAACAATTCTGTTGCTGAGCCAGTGGGGAAACTGGCACCCTTAACCAGCCTGAGTAAACAGTCCCTTGTTGCGGAGGGTAAGACCGAAGCTGACATGCTTGAGGATATACCGTCCAAAGAAATGGTGGGAATGCCGGCCTATCCGGATGCCTATTTTGCTGGGGCCATGGGAGATGTAGACACGCTTAGTGCACTCACACTGATGTCCAAAGACAGTGCGAAGGAAATTATATCGTGGTATAAGAAAAAACTTGGTGATGAGTGGCAGGACGTCCCCGAACTGGCCATGGAAGACCTCGGTGAGGTCGCGGTATTTATAAAATCGGATAAGAAAAAAATCTCAGTAATCGATTCCTTCAAATATCAGCAGATAAGAATTTCAAAGGTTGAAAAACCCGAGGATACAGGATTTGCCGCGATGGTTTTTGATGTCACTGGTATCAAGTGCATGATCAATATGACCATTAAGCCGCTCATGTAAATCACCGGGGCTATTGATCCTAGAGCAAAGGATCTATGTGATGAATAATATGAAACAGTTCAAGCGAATCGTACCATTATTCATCTTCCTGAATTGCTCCCTTGTGTTTTCTCCGCAGATCCTTGCACAGGACATCATTGGCGAGAAATTGTGGCCCGGTTTCGTATACAGCCAGGGCACATGGATCATCGCCACGAATACCCAGTTCGTCATAGCTGAGCGCTCGACGGTGGCGGACGATTCCGATTTCGACTGGGCTGATGAAGATATTGTCGAAACCGTCAAAGCAGCCGCGCCGGGAGTTCCCATTATCCCGGGATCGAAACTCGTCGATCCCGAGGCGACTTCGTACAGTGGATTTTTCAGTGATCAGAACTATCTGGTGGAAGCGCCGGTTGAAAAGGTGAAGCGTTTCTATCTGGAACTGGACGGAAAATTCTGTTCCATCGATGATGAGAGCCCGATGGCCTTTGAAGAGGGAGAGCTCATGATGACCTCCATCCTCTGCCTGAACCATGCAGGTAAAACCAGAGCACGAGACAATGTCACTGTTATCACAATATTCAAAGCCCCTGCGCCGATTCTGTCCGATCTGATCGGCAGCTCACAGGGCGACTGGACGATAATCTCCCTCGACAGCTGGATAGAGGAAGACCATTGAACCCTCGGCCCATAGGACTTGTACTAGCAGCGCTCACTCTCTTTAGTTGTGTGGCCGCATTAGCCCAGAAAAACATAAGAGATGTCGATAACAGCATCCTCCGATTCAAGGGAATCACTGGATGGACCGGGACCTTCAGTTACAAGCTGGATCTGGATCGAGACGAATCCTACGGCGACTTTTCGTTCCTCGCTTCGAGCGGTCAACTGGCATCACAGGAGCGGAAGAAGATCAATATTGAGGGCAAAGTCTCTTTCTCTGGCGGCTCCGGCGGGAAGTTCACCGGCCAGGGGAATGCTTCATACAGAGTGGAGTCCTTTTCATTAGGAACCTGGGGAAATAAGTCCATCCTGTTTACGACTGACGGTCGAGGCGACTCTGATATTATCCCGGAACAGGAGATCAATCACCTCCGATTTGAGCTACGGGAAGGCGCCTATTCTCTGTCCATCTCCCCCGGTGATTATTGCGAAGAGACGAATGAATTCGGGGTGGAGGTCTTTGTCTCTGATCGGCTGGAGTTGACCGATTCCCTCCTGGAGGATCTGAAAAATGCTGGTCGGGAAGTTCCCTTAACGCAGATTCTTCGCGCCATGTTTCCGGACAGGTTCTCCGGGAGTGGCTGCATGGACATCGGGGTTAATGTCGGGCTCTTTCCGCTGCCGGCCTTCGGAAATATCCTGAGCGGCAGTATGACAGATCACTATGGAGGTATCTTGTCCTGGGAGTTACTGCCGATGGATCCGCCTATCCAGGAGTTTCTGGTGCCTGTGGAGATCACTGAAGCTTCAAATTCTTCTATCCATGTACATCCCCCTGATAATGAGGATTTCCCTAGAATCAGAGCCCTGACTATCGAGGCCGAACTGGCCGAAAGGAGAGACGATCCAGCGCCTCCCGGCATTGCGGTCAGTAGGGAAGTTCTGCTGTTCCTGGCCAGGGAGCAAGCTGCGGCAAGCTGTGGGAGAGTCGAAAGTGTCGCTTATACGTTGGAATCAGCCGGTGCCAATTCGGCGGGAAATACCATGATGTCCTGGGCGATCGCTCATATGCTAGAACAAGAGGGAGGAACACCACAGGACGTCGAAGACGAGTCGGTACTGGCTCGAACCCTGGTCAGCCTGCAGACCTACAACCCGGAACAAAGAGGGCTCTCCCACCTCACCAACGAACTGTACGGCATGTACATAGTAGGTGAAATCAAGCTGGATCAGGGCATCGCCACCATACGACTCAGAGAAGATCCTGGTTCTCTGGAGCGTTGCCGCGCTGAAAGGATCACAGGACAACTGGAGGAGACAGCAAAGCAGTTTGCCTTCGTGAACGATGTGCGCCTGATGTTCGACCCTGGAAGATCACCGGAGAGGCAACCATGAAGATTTTGGCAGCAGTGATGTTGTTCCTGCTATCGACAGGGGGGGTATACGGGATCGATCCTGAAACCAACCTGGCTATGCGGCTATGGGCACCGGAGGACATCGAGGAGTATGCCAACGAGATCGCTTCAAGACGGATCAATGTGGTCGAGAATGATCCGGTGACTAGCGGCATTCTCAAGTTCCAGAAAGCGATCGGCATCAACCTCGGATGGACCCCACAGACCCGCGAAGAGGCCGTGATGAGAAGGGTCGCTTACGGTGTACTGAAATACTGGCCGGCTTCGAGACAGGCGATTCAGGATCATACGTTAGGTGAAAAATTGACAAACTATGATCACCCTGTCTTCGGTAAGGATCTGTTGGTCGACTACTGGAGGAACTGGTCGGCAGCCTGGCATCGGTTATGGAAAGATTCCATCGATATCAGCGACCTAGATATACAGAGGTCCCTGATTTCCAGATTCGAGAAGGCCTGGGGAAAATGGGATTCCCAGGATCCTCCCCGCAGGATTCCCAAAGGCTACCTGCCTGAGGAGACCGACGGCATCTGGTATCTGGTAGTAGATTCTGATGACGACATCCTGCTGCAAGGTGTTATGGAAAAACGCGGCGGCTTCTTCGACATGTGGAATAACGAAAACACCCGGGTCATCAGTTACTACTCCGTAAATATTCACGAGGCCGCTGCTCCGTTTCCGGATATGGTGCAGTTCGGTTTCGCCCCAAACGGAAAGTTGAAAATGATGACTGATTTTTACTCCAGCATGGCGAAAATGAAAGTCTTCAATTCTCGGGGTTATGTCGATGTTGTCTGGCTGCCGAAGTTTTCCTGGTCCCGTGGAACCCGGCTGAGCTTCGAATCGGGTTATCCACACTTAAATTTGAATAAAGGTGGATGGGACTACCTGCCGCTGAAGATATCCGCCGTCAAGTTCAATGACTGGGAGAACGTCCTAGCACGGGTTCGCATTATGCAAGACATGACCCGAGAGGAGATAGGCAATATGATGCGGGTCTGGGCTGGGTCTTATAAGATGAAATGACCCTTAGTCATCATAATGTGTCGTATGGTGGAATGTGCTGTCTTACTGTTCGACTGGTTTTTATACTAATAACTACACAAGGAAAATAAGCAATGAGACCAGATACTTATCTATTAACCTTTTTTATTGCTGCCTGCATCCTGTTCAATCCTTCTGTTAATGCGGCAGACAAAGAGTTACGCAAGCAACGGGCGGCTGCACAAAAAGAGCAGCGCTTTCAAATCAAAGAACGCTCGGAGGTTATTAAGGACGCAAAAAGAAGTTTTAAGGAATTTACGAGAGAGATAAATAACGAAAATCGTGAGCGAGTTTCAGAATTAGAAACAGAGTTCAGTTTGACAAAAGTTGACCTCCGAGCGGCTCACGAAGTGAGGGTGGCGGCAGCCGAGGCAGATCACCAGAAAAAACTCATGGATCTCTTTATGGATCCCTCTGGCAAGTTTGATAAGCAAAAACTCCAGCAGATGGAGACTGACTTCAAAAAGCATTCGGATGAGCTATTTGCATTGAAAAAGCAGTCTGCTGAAGAAGTTCACCAGGCAAAAGTTAAACACATCATCAATAAAAATAAAATCTATGATGAAGGAGACCAAAAAATACTGGAAGAAGCATCAACACTTGGACTGACTAATGAATACTCCCCCATACTCATCACTCCCACTAGTGGGGCTCATACTAAGCAAGAAGAGAGGCTGAATGAGAAAGAGAAAAAAAATGTTGTAAAAATCAAACAAGCAAACATGAAACTGTTGAGTCGATATCGAAACGGCAAAGAACTCAGGGGATGGGAAATTCAAAATATCGAAGAAGACTTTAAATTTACATGGGAAGAGAAGGCTAAGGTTCATGAGTTAGATTCTCAACAGATGCTCTACAACAATCTGTTAATTGGCACCTTCCAAGGAGAAGCTTTCAACCAGCAGGAGTTCTCAGAAAAAATCGCTGAGAACAACAAAAAAAAATCGATGATAACGATTGAATATAAGAAAATTCGTGATAAAAACCGCATTAAGCGGAATAAGATAAAGAAGGAGATACTTTCTAAATAAATTACTAGTACAGAGAAAAAACTTGCTAACTCAACTATCGCAGACTATCGCCCGACGAGTCGGACGATATCTTGAGCGCCAGGCGCAGACCGGACTTGGAACGACCGCGCTGTGGTATGCCTTGAATCGCCCCGGGTTTGTCGGAGACTCTACAGGCAAAGCTCAATGCCATTGCTCGTCAGCTAAATGAGCGACCTCGTAAAACTTTAAAGTACGAAACACCGGCAGAGAGGTTTAACGCATGTGTTGCGTCGACCGGTTGAACTCACAACCCTCAAGAGCCATTGAAGCAATTTATTTCGTAGGTCGGGTATATCAAATTAGCGGTCGTTCCAACCAGCATGGGAAATTGACTCTTCACGGCACACACGGGCCATCGAACCTGCGAAAGATGAAGCAGATAGCCGGCATTGCCCAATAGCCGGCATTTGATGGGAATAGCCGGCGGGAATCAGTTAGATTTCGGATGTTCTAAAACCTTGCGTTCCCGGTAAAAAGTATAAATTCCAGTGCCGACAACAATTAGGCTCCCAGTGATTGTGATCACATCAGGTATGTCTCCGAACACAAAGAATCCCAGCAATAACGCCCAGATCAGCACGGTATAGCGAAAAGGGGAAACGAACGATATTTCGACGTTACGCATGGCAGCAATACCAGCCACATACCCAATGAGAATAAATCCAGCCGCCGCCGCTAGGTACAGTCCAATCTGTGGTGAAACGTCTCGCCATTCCTGAGTTGTACAAGCTAACCCGGCTAAAATCATGAGACTAACTGAGGCGAACAGGGCAACATAAATTGAAGGCGTCGAGCTATTCAACTTGTGTGACAAAAGATCCCTAAGTGTCACAAAAGCAACAGCTCCGAGTGCCCAAAGTGAATAAATGTTGAATCCATCTGTGCCTGGACGCACGATGACCATGACTCCAACGAAACCCAGAAGAATCGCTAAATAACGTCGCCAGCCAACCTTGTAACCGAGAAATATTGATGCAGCCAGTGTCACGCTAAGGGGCAGGGATTGTAGAATAGCCGTGGCGTTTGCCAATGGCATATTAAAGAGAGCGGTAAGAAAGCAAAAGGTTGCACTTATTTCAGCAAAGGTGCGCCATACAATAATTTTGAGTTCACCAGGCTCCGGTCTGTGAAATATTACTTTTTTGTACCAGGCCAATATCCCCAACAATAGAGTTGCGATAATACCGCGTAAGAATACTGCTTGAAATAGTTCCAAGTCCTCAGATACCAGTTTGATCATTGTATCGTTTAGAACAAAACCAACCATTGAAGCCATCATAAATAATGCCCCACGCATATTATTACTGTGTTCCACTACTATTTCCTATGTATAGAATTTAAACTTGCTGCGATTTTGACTGCAGGCACTTCAGAGGTCGACACCAGCTTGGAGTTTGATCGATAGGTTATTCCAATTAAAGTCATTCCCGATCAGGATGAAATGGGACCACTGTTTAAGCATATATAACAAAAACCCATAAATCGATGGCTTCGAGGATTCTAGAATGACGGCTTTCCCGATAGCAGCCTATCAAGTCATTGATATTTCGAAATAAATAGAAGTGTAAATTTATGGGCGTCTATGATTACTTTGTACTTTGATCCCATACCTTTCATTAGATGGTTAACAATGCGCGCATGCCAATCTACTAAGCAGTAGCCAGTCCTTTTTGTACAGCTTCTCTCGCCTGAATAACCTTCGCCCAGCGCAATACATGCTTATACGAAGCAGTATCCAAAAACTCGGCTGCATCGTAAATTTCACCCATCGCCAATCGTCCGTACCATGGCCAAATCGCAATATCCGCGATTGAATAACCATTAATACACATGTATGTATTCACGTTCAGCCAAATGACGATCCAATACATCCAATTGGCGTTTGGTTTCCATAGCATAGCGGTCAATCGAGTATTCCATCGGATAAGGTGCATAGCTGTAGAAATGTCCGAAGCCACCGCCCAGGAATGACGCACTGCTTTCTTGCCAGAACAACCAGGAAAGGCATTCCATGCGGTCTGCTGCATTCTCTGGAAGCAAAGATCCACATTTCTCTGCCAAATAATACAGAATCGCGCAAGACTCAAAAACGGATTGTGCGGGTGATTTTGACTGATCAAGTAGTACGGGAATTTTTGAGTTCGGGTTGAGCTTCACGAAGTCAGATCCGAATTGCTCGCCTTCACCAATATTGATGATGTGCAGGTCGTACGCCGCATCTGTCTTACCAACCGCCAGCAATTCTTCCAGCATTACCGTAATCTTGACGCCATTGGGCGTGCCCAGCGAGTAAAGTTGTAATGGTTTATCGCCGAGTGGCAGTACTTTCTCATGGGTTGGGCCGGCGATCGGACGATTGATGCTGGCCCATTTGCCGCCGCTTTCACTGTCCCATGTCCAGACTTTCGGTTGTATGTAATCGGTATTGCTCATTGTGTGAATTTAGGCTTTGGTGTTTTCAGTGGTTAATATGTCAGTCAGTACCAGTTTGTAGACTTCTACAGGCTGCGCACCAGTTAAC
>Ga0164320_10000739_pt1 | contig 11187 bp, 10 predicted proteins | sample GuaBasSediGuay11_FD_113736 | JGI IMG/M metagenome (GOLD analysis project Ga0164320, IMG submission 113736) | Subseafloor sediment microbial communities from Guaymas Basin, Gulf of California, Mexico - Guay11, Core 4567-28, 0-3 cm | ecosystem: Environmental > Aquatic > Marine > Hydrothermal...
CCAAGTACATCGCCGGGCTGCATGTCCACCGTGATGGGTGCAGCCATGTCCGTCTGCGGCATATAGCCGAGTGGAAAGGTTGTCGCCGGATGCCAGTCGAAGTCACCGCTGCTGGCATGAAAGTGCATGATCGGGCCCTGGCCGCCGGAGTGAAAGACCACGCTGTGCGTGCTGCCATCCAGCACACCGAAGAAACCCGTAACGAAGCGATCATCCGGTAGGTCCTCACAAAGCTGGTCATTGATATGGATGAATGCATCATCGAGATGCGTGTTCAGTCTTAGGGCTACACGTAACATGGCTCGGACTTGTGTCGCCGAGAGTGCCGGACCAATGCCGTGACCGGTCGCGTCACCCATCAGAAGAAACAAGCGGTTATCGCTCATCGGAACAAAGTCGTAGAGATCCCCACCTGTTTGGTCGGTGGGTTCAAACGCACCGCCAAATCCGTAACCCTCAATGATGGGCATTTCCTTTGGCAGAGTACCGATCTGGACGTCCCGCGCGACGGAAATCTCGCGGTCCAGGCGCTCGGATGCAATGATAGCCTCCGTAATTTTGGCGCGATGAATAACAACCGCCGCTTGTGCGGCCAGCGCCTGTGCGACGTACTCATCCTGATCGTCGAAAACGCCGCTGTTCTTGTTAAGGATTTGTAGCACGCCGATGAGTGATTCTTCGTAGCCGATCAAGGGAATGGTCAGCATGCAGCGGGACTTGTAGCCGGTTTGTTTATCGATAGCACGGTTAAAACGGTCGTCTTTGTAGCAGTCCGGCACGTTGATGAGTTTTCTGCTCTGCACGGATTCCCCGACTATGCCCTTGTCTGCGGGAATCCGGATAGGTTCCAGACCAGTTCCAACTCTGACCACGAGTTCATCGGTAGCTTCGTCGTACAGAAATACCGTACCACGATCGGCGTTGAGTACTTCCCGTGACGCGTTGACAACCTCGGTCAGCATCGTATCGAGATCAAACGGTGCCGCGAGCTTCCGAGTGACGTCGAGAATCTGTCGTAGCGCTGAAGCATCTCGCAGACTGTGGCTCATCGGATGGACAGGGCTTCGGTCATCGGTAGCCTCACATACCGGATCTCGATTTCAGATATGCGTGCAACCATGCGCTCAGCGAGTGCAGGTATTTTGAAGTTTGAATGCTCGATCGCTCGCTCCGTTATTAACACCTCGGCGCGTGTGGCCAGATCCTCACCAAGCTTGGACGAGGTGTTTACCGGATCGCCAAAAAAATCGATATCATCCACCAGTAGCAATCGACCGTAATCGATACCCACAGAAAGATATATTTGCTCGGCCAGGCCGAACTCGTCGTTCGAACTAAAAATGGCAGCATTGACGTCAAAACTCGCCTTGATTGCGTCATCGGTATTCTTGAAATACGCGTAGCTGTTATCGGCGTCAAACTTCAGTAAGGTGCCATTATTCGCTTCGATGATGGGCCGGACAATCTGCCGTGTTCGGTGAATCAGCTTGAGAAAATGGCACACACCAATTTTCCGAGATGTGCTCGAAAAACTCGCCATGTCTGAGATGAATACCGCTCCCTCTGTACCGAATTCGTCCCAAATGCTCTGTCGAACGACTTCCGCTTTATCGGCATCGTGTTCGTCAGCCATCTGTGCAATGAGCGAATCAAATCGCTCATGCCCGGTCAAAGCTTCGATTATCGAAGACCCCGCCATAGTTATCCCCAAGTTCTATTCTTATATGCTGCGGCAGTTTCGCGTCCAGTATATCGTGGTTTCATGGCTCAGAGGGGCGGTAGCGAATTTTCATCGCTAATTGACACGACGTTGTCGCTGTAAAAACCGTTGAAGTCAGTTCGCCGTTGTCAGCCAATGCCAGGGTTTTTGCCGCGGCACGAGCGTGGCCGGCAAGCCTTACCGGATTCATAAAGTACATCGTTGAACCCGGACACACCTGGGCAACGAGTTTGATTTCTTCGAGGGAAGCACAATCAAAATGCCGCACTCCGCCGGCGAAGATCTGGCTCAGCACCTCCGGATGATTGTTGGCTTTGACGGCGAACAGCACACGCCCGGGAAAGCCGTCGAGAAAGTGCTGCGTTGATTCTCGATACACGTGTGGGCAAATGCAATACACCGGCAAGTGCGGATCGATCGCAAGCAGCAAATCCTCTACGTTCCCGTAAGCGCTCGTCATCCCTGATCCTGATCAACCGCGGGACTGTTGTCGAAAACCAGTACACCGCTGACCCAGACTTTATCGACACGAACTGGCAGGACGGTCAAATCTTGCATGTCAGCTTCGCCTTCAATTGTGGCGGGATCGAACAAAACCAGATCCGCAATGTAGCCGGTCCTGATACGGCCACGGTCTTCGGTGCCTTCTGCTGCAGCGGGTAGACCGGTCATCTTGTAAATGGCTTTCGCCACATCGTGGTCGTAGTAGTCCTGCATGGCAACAAACCCCGGCGCCAGGGCCAGTCCGCCGGCATCGACAACCGCTTCTCCCTCCAGTGCTTCGAAATTACCTATCTCGATGATACGACCGCCATCGATTCGTATCGAACCGTGGAATGGCTCACTACCGGAACTGCTGTGAATCATGGCATTAGTGATGAGCGTGCTGGATACAATGGGTATTGGTTCTTCGCATGCTGCGAGTAACACAATGCAAAAAAGAAAAATATTGCCTGACTTTCGTAGCACTCGCAAAACTCCGTATCTCGCCATTTCATTACGCTGTGATATCGTAACAAGTCTTACCTGTTTGCGTTTCATATTGTGGAATAAAAGCGAGTGCCGCCATGAAGAACAATGAGCTGTCCATTGATGAATTGATCGCCAAACAAAAGCCCGGTCATTCGCTTGATCAACGGTTTTACACTGATCCTGCGATTTACGATCTTGAAGTCGAAAAGATAGTCAATCGAAACTGGATATTCGCAGGGCATGTATCGCAGCTTCCGGAACCGGGCGACTTCAAGGTACTCAACGTGGCTCAGGAGTCCGCGATTATTGTTCGTGGCAAGGATGGCAAGCTCAAAGCTTTCGCCAACGTATGTCGCCACCGTGGTTCGCTCGTCTGCCTTGAGGAGCAAGGGCATGCTGACAAATTCATGTGCCCTTACCACGGCTGGATGTATGACATAGACGGCAACCTGACGGCTGCGCGCAACATGAAGGACGACTTCGACAAGTCGGCGCACGGGCTGAAGTCGGTATCAATTGGAGAAATCTACGGTCTCATCCTCGTGTGTTTCGATGACAGCCCACCGTCACTCGAAGGCGCGATTCGTGATCTTGAAGAACCCATGGCGATGTACGACTTCGAGAACCTCAAACTCGCTGCACAAAAGAGCTATGCAATTCCGGCGAACTGGAAGTTGTCGATAGAGAACTACCAGGAGTGTTACCACTGTGCGACCGCACATCCTGAGTACGCGCTGATGCATACCATGATGCTCGATGACGAAAAGCGTGAACGCGCATCGGGGCACATGTACGAAAGAATGGAAGCCTGTGGCATTAAGGAGTTTTATATTGATCATGTTGATAGCGCTGCGCGTCCGGGTGAGATCGGATTCGGCTTCGCTCGAACCGCAATGTTCAGCAAGTTCAAGACGGGCAGCAAAGGCGGCCAGCCGGTAGCCCCACTCCTGGGCAGCATTACTGGCTACGACGGTGGTCAGGCGGATTTATCGTTTGGGCCGTTCTCCTTTTTGCTTGCTTACAATGACCATGTCGTTTGTTACGTCTTCACGCCCGTCGACCACAATAATTCCAACTGCGAGATTTACTGGCTGGTTCGCGGCGATGCAGAGGAGGGTAAGGACTACGACGTAGATGAGCTGACCTGGCTCTGGGATATTACGACAAAGGCAGACAAGGAAATTATCGTCAATAACTCCAGGGGCGTGCACTCGAAGTATTACGAACCCGGCCCATTCTCCGGCATGGAAGACCTGGAGCAGATTTACATCGAGTGGATTCTGGCGGAGTTGCAGAGACCTTAAGCAGGTTTGGTCGCGCGCCTTGTAGCGAGCCAGGCGATCGTTACACCCAGGCTAACCGCGACAATTATCAGTGTTGCCAGAGCATTGATGTCTGGCGAAACACCCAGCTTCACTTTCGAAAAGATGTACATCGGCAGGGTGGTGCCGCCAGGTCCGGAGACGAAGCTCGCGATCACCAGGTCGTCCAGCGACAAAGTGAATGCCAGCAACCAGCCTGCAACCATTGCCGGCGCGATCAATGGCAACGTGATGTCAAACACTACCCGTAACGGCCGCCCACCGAGATCCATCGCCGCTTCCTCCAGTGATTCATCCATTGCGATCAGTCGTGATTGCACGATGACGGCAACGTAAGCCATTGAGAATGTGGTGTGAGCAATCGCAATCGTGGAGAATCCGCGTTGCCCCGGCCAGCCGGTCAATTGCTGTAGTACTACGAACAAGAGCAACAGCGATAGTCCGGTAATGACCTCGGGCATGACCATTGGCGACAGGATCATTCCGGAAAGCAGTGTGCGCCCCTTGAAGCGACCAAAGCGAGCCAGCACCAGGCCGGCCATCGTTCCCAGAATTGTTGCGAGTGTCGCCGAAGTGATGGCGATTCTTAAACTCAGGAATAATGCATCGATCACTTGTTCGTTACGGAACAGCTCGCCGTACCAGCGCGTTGAAAAGCCGCCCCATACCGTCGCGAGGCGCGAATCATTGAATGAATAAACAATGACCGAAAATAACGGGATATACAGAAAGGCATAGCCAAAGGACAAGATGGACAGAATGAATCTCGACTGCGACTTCATACCACCTGTTCCTCATCACGGGCCTGCGCGCGTTGCAAAAGAACGATCGGCACGACCAGTAGCAACAACAGAATAACTGCTACCGCGGATGCGAGCGGCCAGTCCCGGTTATTGAAGAATTCATCAAACAGGACGCGCCCGATGAACAGGGAATCAGGGCCGCCGAGCAAGTACGGAATCACATACTCACCCATCGCCGGTATAAAGACGAGCAGGCAACCGGCGATAGTACCGGGTTTTGCAAGTGGCCAGGTGATATCCCAGAATGCCCGGGCACGCGAAGCGCCAAGGTCCTGCGCAGCATCCACGAGATCCATATCCATGCGCTCGAGCGCGGCGTACAACGGCAAGATCATGAAAGGCAGGTAGGAATACACAAGCCCCACAGCAGTCGCGAAGTCGGTGTACATGATTCGCAAGGGCTGCTCGATAAGACCGGTCCACATCAGCAGATTGTTAATCACACCATGGTTATTCATGAGTCCCATCCACGCGTAAACGCGCAGCAGAAATGAAATCCAGAATGGCAGAACTATCAGAAGTAACAGCAAGCTGCGTGTGGCCGGGGAAGATCGGGCGATGCCATAGGCCATCGGAAAACCGAGCAGCAGGCAGAGTATCATCGTGATGAGGGCCATGACGACGGAGCGCAAATACGTTATCGCATACAGCTTATCCGAGAGCAGGAAACTATAATTGCTGAGCGACATCGATGGACTGCCGTCGCTGTCGAATGACGGGGAATAGGGCGGCATTGCGAGGATGGGATCGGCGAGACTGATCTTGAGAATGATCGCGAAAGGTGCGAGGAAAAAGAGCAGCAGCCACAGGTACGGCGCCGCAATGGCGAAGCGCCGCCATAAGTCGTCGTTGCTTTTGACGCCGTTAGCCACTAGTCGAGCAAAACCACTGCGCTGTTTGGCGTCCAGGAAATCCACACTTTGTCTTCCCATTCCAGAAAGCGAGTGATGGAGCGGCGACGATTCTGCGAGCTGACTTGAATGATCTTGCCGCTGGTCAGCTTAATTCGATACAGCGAACGGTTACCGAGATATCCCAGATCATCAACAACTCCTTCGATAAGGACATCGTCGCTCTTTGCAGGTTTTTCCTTGCCGATGAATATCTTTTCAGGACGTACGGCGATCTCTACGTTTTGACCAACCTCGACAAGTTGCCGCCCGAGTGCGGTTAGCGTTTCGCCTGCCTCATCGGAGTAGACCTTTATCTGGTCGTCATCGACGACGGTGACAATACCTTCAAACGTATTCATGGTGCCGATGAAGTCGGCGACGAAACGATTGTGGGGAAACTCGTAAATTTCCTTGGGTGTGCCAATCTGCTGGAATTGTCCTTTGTCCATAACGGCAATTCGGTCCGACAAGGTCATCGCCTCTTCCTGATCGTGCGTTACAACGATAAACGTAATACCGAGCTCATCCTGGATGTTCATCAGTTCGAACTGGGTTTGTTCCCGGAGCTTCTTGTCGAGAGCCGCCAGCGGTTCATCCAGTAGCAAAACTTTCGGTTGCTTGATCAGCGCTCTGGCCAGGGCAACACGTTGCCGCTGACCACCTGATAACTGATCGGGTTTGCGATTCTTCAGCTCGGAAAGCTGTACGAGCTCCAGGATTTCATCGACACGCTTTGCTATTTCGTTCCTCGCGACACGATCCTTGCGCAGACCATAGGAGACGTTCTTGACAACACTCATATGCGGAAAAAGTGCATACGACTGGAACATCATGTTGACCGGGCGGTCGTAGGGGGCTTGATGAGTAATATCTGTGCCGTCGATTTCGATACTGCCCGACGTTGGAACTTCAAACCCGGCCAACATTCGTAGCAGCGTAGTTTTGCCGCAACCGGAACCACCGAGAATCGAAAATAATTCGCCTTGTCTGATTTCGAGATGCACATCGTCAACGGCGACGAAATCACCGAAGTACTTGCTGATACCTTTAATGTGAATGAAGTTTTTCACAAGCCACTCTTTGCGCGGGCCAGAGTTCGTGTCCGTACTCGTTCTCGTGCCGGATCGGCCACTTCAACAACGATCAGGCGACGCCATATTTCTTCGTCCGGATAAATTGCCGGGTCGTTGAGTTGTTCCTCCGGGAGAAACTCCCACGACGCGCCATTTGCGTTGGCGTAGTCAACCTGGATAGCGATATCCGCAGCGACGTCCGCACGCAGCATAAAATTGATGAATTTATGGGCGTTTTCGACGTGCGTCGCATCGCTGGGAATGTAGAGACCGTCGACCCAGAGGGTGGCGCCTTCTACCGGTACCGTATAGCGCATATCTATATCAATCCCGGCCTCCCTGGCGCTTCGCGCCGCGGTTGAGTAGTCGCCGGACCAGCTCATGGAAATGCACAGCTCCTTATTGGGCATGTCGGAGATGAACTTGTCATTGCTAAAGTAGCGCACATAGGGTCGAACCTTGCCAAGCATCTCCTGCACCTGCAGAAGGCTCTCGTCGTCAAAGGCGTTTGGATCCAGCCCAAGATAAGCGAGAGCCATTGGAATGATGCTTGTCGTGCCGTCCAGAAAACTTACGCCGCAGTCCGCGAGCTTCGAAACTATCTCCGGGTCGAACAATACTGCGGACGTGTCCATCGATTGATCGGGTAATCTCTCGCGTACCATCTCTTCGTTCCAGCTGAAGCCCGTGGAGCCCCAGTGATAGGGAACGTTGTAGCCCCTGACAGATTCATAGACATCGATCTTACGCATAGTCGACGGATCGAGATTCTTCACGTTCGGTAGCAAACTCATATCGAGTTTTTGGTAGACACCAACTTCAACCAGGCGAGAAGAAAGAACATTGCTGTGCGAAATGACGTCATAGCCGCTATTGCCAGTCAGTAGTTTTACGTCAACGGTAGCCGCTGCGGCATAGGTGTCGTAGTTGACCTTAATGCCGGTCTCCGCTTCAAAGCGCTCGATTGTGTCGGGACCGATGTAGTCTGCCCAATTGTAGACGTTAACAACGTTTTCAGATTCGGTGCCGGTCGATGAATCACCCCCGCAAGCAGTCAGCAAAAAAATCGTTAAGCCAGTGATGATTCGATACAGTTTCGTCACATTCCATCCAGACCGCGCTTCAACAGCGATCGAGCGATTATAAGCCGTTGAATCTCGCTTGTACCCTCCCAAATGCGATCCACACGCAATTCCCTGAAGAATCGTTCAGCTACATTCTCGCTGAGCGGCTGCAGATACTCATCCGCATATTCTCGCGCAATCGCCTGCCAGTGCTGTGCGTCTTTACTGATTTCGATTTTCAAAGTCTTCTCACAAAGGAAAGTGCTTCGGGAAAATGCTGTGCAGGTACTCATCGATTGCGTTCATGGCATCCTGACGATCAAATAATCGTGGACTGATCAGGCAGGAGAGCCACATGCCGTTGGTCATCGACGTGAACGCCGTTGTTACCGCCGAAGCCGATACGTTCCTGTACCCGCCGTCGGTGATCAACTCATCGCAAAGCTCGCGAACAACGTCATCGTAATACTCGTCCGATTTTTCGCAGATCTTCCGGTAGGTCGGCCGGGACTTCACCTCACCCCAAAAGGCGAACCAGACGGCGAGTTTGCGGCGATCGAGAATAGAGGGGCGCAGGTCGAGCTCCATCAGGGCGCGCAGCTTGTTTGCCGCGCCGGGCCCGGACTTATCCAGCACGTGATTGAATTGCGTTTTGTACTCATCCGCAATAAACCGGAGCGTTTCGTTCAGCAGATTGTCTTTGCTCTCGAAATGCAGGTTAACGATTCCCTGTGAGAGCCCGGCTTCACCTGCGACATCGCTCAAAGTAGTACTACCCATACCTTTGCGTGCGATGCACTTTATCGTCGCGTCAATCAGTTGCTGCCGGCGTCGCTCGCGCGATGCGGTTCGTTTGGGGTTTTTCGCAGTGGCCGCCATCCTTGAATCATGCCATAATATGAATGAATACTCATTCATTTTTCATACGATTGATCTCGGAGGCCTGCATGCGCAGCCTGTCTCGTTCCAACGCACACTTCAAGAAAGCCAACGGCAAAATGCCACTCGGTGTGTCATCAAACTTCCGCTACTGGGGTGATGACAAAACAATCTATATTGACCATGGCAAAGGTGCGCGTATCTGGGATATCGACAATAACGAGTACATTGACTACCGGCTCGGCTATGGGCCGATCATTCTTGGTTATGCTGATGACCGCGTCGATGCGGCAGCACGCGAAGGCATGAACGTTGGCGGTGTGTTCGCTCTTTCAACAGAGCTTGAATACGAAGTTGCGTGCCGTGTAAGCAAGATGGTTCCCGCTGCGGAGCTTGTCAGGTTTTCCAACTCCGGCACGGAAGCGGTAATGGCGGCATTACGAGTTGCACGAGCATTTACCGGCAAGGAAGGCCATGTAGTGATGGAGGGCGGTTACCATGGTTTGAGCAGTGAGGTGATGTGGTATTCCGAAGTCGAAAAATGGACGCCTGGTGAAGGTTCGCCCGAAGTAATGCCCTACGGCGAGGGCATTCCTGCTGTCTTAAAGAAATTGTTTTATTCAGTGCCGATGAATGATGCAAGTGCCCTGGAAGACTTACTAAAGGCGAAACACAATGACATCGCCGCGTTCCTGATCGAGCCAATTATGGGTAATTGCTGTGGCATCAGAGCCGACCAACAGTATATGCAGGAGGTTCGCGAAATCTGCGATCGCTACGATGTTCTCTTGATCATCGACGAAGTTAAGACTGGATTTCGAGTTGCGAAGGGCGGCGTGCAGGAACTGTACGGAATCAAAGCCGACTTGTGCACATTCGCCAAAGCAGTCGGTAATGGTTATCCGCTGTCCATCGTTGCCGGACGCGAAGATATTATGCGGCGCATCGGCGACAGCGTTGCACACGGAGGGACGTTTACAGCGCACTCGGTATCCCTGGCCGCTGCAGCAAAAACGCTGGAGATTCTGGATGAGACGACAGCCCTCGCTGACATCGAGAGCTACGGACTGAAACTACAGGCAGGCCTCAGCGACATTCTGCAGCACCGCGGTATCGCGCACAGTTTCTCCGGGCACCCGTCGTTGATGGGACTGTTCTTCTCGGATAAAGCGCCGACCGACTATCGTGAATGGATACACTCGGATTACAACTTCTACGACGCGTTGGCACCTGAGCTGCACGAACTCGGAATAATAGTGGAACCAGACTCCAGAGAGCCCTGGTTCCTGTGCGAATCTCACAATGTGGAATGCCTGTCTGAAACGCTGGACAAATTTGAACGGGCAGTAGACATTACGTTGGCAAAACTCGAAGAACAGAAGTCCAGGGCCACCGCTGGAGGGCCAATACATCCATGAAGACCTATGACGCAATTGTTGTCGGTGCCGGGCACAACGGCCTGACCACAGCAGCATTTCTGGCGAAAGCCGGACTCGACGTTGTCTGCGTAGAGAAGAACGATTACATCGGTGGCGCCACCGTGAGTCGCAATCTCTACAAGGACTGGTGGTATTCGAACTGCTCATACGTGTGCAGCCTTCTGCGACCAGAAATTTATCGATCACTCGAGTTGCATAAACACGGTCTGCAGATTACGCCATACGGCGGATCCGTCACGTACATGGAGAATGGCGACTACTACGCTTCCCACACTGATCACGAGGCGTCTTACCGGGAAATGGCACGTTTCTCCCGTAAGGATGCTGATGCCGCCAAGAACTATTCCGCCGATACCATGCGGCAGTGCCGATTGATACGTGACTTCCTGCTCAGAACTCCACCTGACCCATCATCCTTTAAGCCAAAAGACCTGATGGAGCTTATCCGCATCGGTGGCAAGATCAATGAGATGGGTGAAGATCGTATTGGTGAGACCGTCCGCTTCTGGACGATGAGTGTTGCGGAGTATCTTGATGAGTATTTCGAAACCGACGTTATCAAGACGGCGTTGTCCGCCAGCGGCATCATTGGTACCGCCCTTGGAATCCACTCTCCCGGCACAGCCTACGTACTCCTGCATCACTATATGGGTGATGTCGATGGCAACGTCGGCGCCTGGGGCTTTGCTCGCGGCGGTACCGGTGCGGTTGCTAATGCAATCGCCGGAGCGTTCCAGGCAGAGGGCGGCGAAATTCGAACCGAGGCCGGAGTTGACAAGTTTATCGTCAAGAACGGCAAGGCGACTGGCGTTGCGCTGGACAACGGCGATGAAATACACGCGAATGTCGTCGTTTCCGCGATGGACGTCAAACGCACCTTCCTGACCTGCATGGATAAGAGCGACCTGCCAGAGAAATTTCACAAGCGCGTTGAGAATTTCAAGATTCGAGGCTCATCGGGCAAGATCAACATCGCGCTCGACGGTTTGCCGACATTCTCGGCGCTGCCGAAAGATAGCCCG
>Ga0164320_10000740_pt1 | contig 11182 bp, 6 predicted proteins | sample GuaBasSediGuay11_FD_113736 | JGI IMG/M metagenome (GOLD analysis project Ga0164320, IMG submission 113736) | Subseafloor sediment microbial communities from Guaymas Basin, Gulf of California, Mexico - Guay11, Core 4567-28, 0-3 cm | ecosystem: Environmental > Aquatic > Marine > Hydrothermal vents...
AATCCACCCAATGAGTACTACGGCCCTGAAAAGCACCGCCAGCACGTCCGACGAGCGGGCGCCGCTCCGTTTCGTCACCGCCGCGAGCCTGTTCGACGGCCATGACGCCTCGATCAATATCATGCGCCGCACTCTCCAGGCGAGCGGTGGCGAGGTGAGCCACCTGGGGCACAACCGCTCGGTCGACGAGATCGTCAACGCGGCGCTGCAGGAAGATGCCCAGGGTATCGCCATCAGTTCCTACCAAGGCGGTCACGTCGAGTTCTTCAAGTACGCCATCGACCTGTTGCGTGAACGCGGGGGCGAGAATATCCGTGTCTACGGCGGTGGTGGCGGGGTGATCGTTCCCGACGAGATCAAGGAACTGCACGACTACGGGGTGGCCCGCATTTTCTCGCCCGAGGACGGCCAGAGCCTCGGTCTGCAGGGGATGATCCAGGTGATGATCGATGACTGCCGCGCACATTCGTCTGCGTACCGGCCCGACGGGCTCGACCAACTGCGTGCCGGCGACCGGCGCACGCTGGCGCGCTTTGTCACCGCGCTCGAGAACGGCGACATCGATAAAGGCGTGCGCGACGAGCTGCGCACTGCGGCAGCGACCGTCACCGGCACCCCGGTGCTCGGTATCACCGGTACCGGTGGTGCCGGCAAGTCATCGCTGACCGATGAGCTGATTCGCCGCCTGCGTATGGACCAGCAGGACCGGTTGCAGGTCGCGGTGATTGCCGTCGACCCGTCACGGCGCAAAAGCGGCGGCGCGCTGCTCGGTGACCGTATTCGCATGAATGCCATCGACGGGTCGTCGATCTTCCTGCGCTCGATGGCGACGCGCAGCGCCGGCAGTGAAGTGCCGCCTTGCCTGGACGACGTCATCGCCGCCTGCCGGATCGCCGGTTTCGACCTGGTGATCGTCGAAACCCCGGGCATTGGCCAGGGCGATGCCGCCATCGTCGGCGCCGTCGACTGCGCGCTCTACGTCATGACCCCGGAATTCGGCGCCGCCAGCCAGTTGGAGAAGATCGACATGCTCGACTTCGCCGACCTGGTAGCGATCAACAAGTTCGACCGCAAGGGGTCCGAGGACGCGCTGCGCGATGTCAGCAAGCAGCTGCAGCGCAATCGCGAGGCATTCACCACGCCGGTCGACGAGATGCCGGTTTTTGGCACCATCGCGGCACGCTTCAATGACGACGGTGTCACCGCCCTCTACCATGCGCTGCGTGCGCGGCTGGTCGACCAGGGGCTGAAGGTCGAACCGGGCCGGTTGGCACCGGTTGCCGTGCGTGCCTCGTCGGTGCGCACCGCCATCATTCCGCCGCCCCGGGTCCGTTACCTGGCCGAAATCGCTGATACGGTGCGCGGTTACCACGCCGGTGCCGACGTCCAGGTGAGCATGGCCCGCCGCCGCCAGCAGCTGACGGCCACCCGTGACCTGCTGACTGCTGAGGGCCAATCGACGGCAGACGTCGAGGCGCTGCTCGAGGCGACCGAGGCGAAGTTCGATCCGCACGCTCGCAAGCTGGTGGATATGTGGCCCAAGGTGCGCGAGAGCTACTCCGGTGACGAGTATGTGGTGCGCATCCGCGATCGTGAAATCCGCACCGCGCTGACCCACACCACCCTATCCGGGACGCACATCCAGAAAGTGGCGTTGCCCCGGTGGGAGGACCATGGCGAGCTGCTGCGCTGGATGATGCGCGAGAACGTGCCCGGCAGTTTCCCGTACACCGCCGGCGTCTTCGCGTTCAAGCGTGAAGGCGAAGACCCGACGCGCATGTTTGCCGGCGAGGGTGACGCCTTCCGCACCAACCGCCGCTTCAAGAACCTCTCTGAGCACTCGGCGGCCAAGCGGCTGTCGACCGCGTTCGATTCGGTGACGCTCTACGGCAACGATCCAGACGAGCGCCCGGACATCTACGGCAAGGTCGGCAACTCCGGAGTCTCCATCGCCACCCTCGACGACCTCAAGGTGCTCTACGACGGTTTCGATCTCTGCGACCCGACCACCTCGGTGTCGATGACCATCAACGGCCCGGCGCCGACCATCCTGGCGATGTTTCTGAATACCGCGCTGGATCAGCAACTGGTCCGTTTTGAGAAGGAAAACGATCGCCCGCCGACCGACGACGAGATCGAGAAGATCCATGAGTGGGTCCTCGAGAATCTGCGTGGCACGGTCCAGGCCGACATTCTCAAGGAAGACCAGGGGCAGAACACCTGCATCTTCTCAACCGAGTTCGCGTTGAAGATGATGGCCGACATCCAGGAATATTTCGTCCAGAATCGGGTCCGGAACTTCTACTCGGTGTCGATCTCTGGCTACCACATCGCCGAAGCGGGGGCGAACCCGATCAGCCAGCTCGCCTTCACTCTGGCCAACGGCTTCACCTACGTCGAGGCCTACCTCGCGCGGGGTATGCACATTGACGATTTCGCCCCCAACCTGTCGTTCTTCTTCTCCAACGGCATGGACCCGGAGTACTCGGTGCTGGGACGCGTGGCGCGGCGCATCTGGTCGACTTCGATGCGCTACAAGTACGGTGCCAACGAGCGCAGCCAGAAGCTCAAGTACCACACCCAGACTTCGGGCCGTTCGCTGCACGCCCAGGAGATGGCGTTCAACGATGTCCGCACCACGCTGCAGGCACTGATTGCCACCTACGACAACACCAACAGCCTGCACACCAATGCCTACGACGAGGCGGTGACCACGCCGACCGAGGAGTCGGTACGACGCGCCCTGGCGATCCAGCTGATCATCAACAACGAGTGGGGCCTGGCCAAGAACGAGAATCCCAACCAGGGCAGTTTCATCATCGACGAGCTGACCGACCTGGTCGAGGAGGCGGTGCTGCAGGAGTTCGAGCGCCTGGCCGAGCGCGGCGGCGTCCTCGGTGCCATGGAGACCGGTTACCAGCGTGGCAAGATCCAGGATGAGTCGCTGCACTACGAGCAGAAGAAGCACGACGGCACGCTGCCGATCATCGGCGTCAACACCTTCCGCAACCCGCACGATGACGGTACGCCGCAGGTCATCGAGCTGGCGCGTTCGACCGAGCAGGAGAAGCGTGGCCAGATCGACCGGCTGCGCGATTTCCAGACGCGTAACAGCGCGGCCGGGGAGGCGATGATCGAGCGGTTGAAGCAGGCCGCGGTCGCCAACGAGAACATTTTCGCGGTGCTGGTCGATGCGGTGCGTGTCTGCTCGCTCGGGCAGATCACCCAGGCGTTGTTCGAGGTTGGCGGTCAGTACCGCCGGAGCATGTGAGTCCCGTTACCCGGTACGGTTGAAGCGGACCCGCAGGCACGGGTACATTGGCGTGCACGCCGGCCCTGAGCCGGGATGACACGCATAACAATCACCGGGCGAGAGTCCGGCCGGCGGCTCTGCCGCCACTTCACGGAGGAGTGACAGAGATGGCGATCAAGGACATCCTGATCCATGTCGATAATACCAAGGCCTGTGCCCGACGCATGGAACTTGCGACCCGGTTGGCAGTTCGGCACGAGGCGCACCTGGTCGCATTGTTCGCGCGTGCCTTTGGCAACCTGCCCAACCTTTCGAGTGGCCACACCCGAGAAATCGACAAGCAGCGTGAAGAGTCGAAGGCCCGGTTCGAGGAACTGGCCCGGGTCAACGGGTTGTCGGCCGAGTTTCGTGTTGCCGAGTGTCAGAGCTCGGTCGATCTGGTCACCGACAACGTGCTGATCAATGCCCGTCACGTCGATCTGGTGATTCTTGGCCAGCACGACGAGGACCAGGCCGACGGTAGCGTGCCGCCTGATCTTGCGGAGAGTGTGGTCCTTGCGGGCGGACGCCCGGTGCTGGTCGTGCCCTACGCCGGCAAGTTCGAAAAAGTCGGAGAACGGGCACTGGTGGCCTGGAACGGATCGCGCGAGTCGGTACGGGCGGTCAATGACGCCATTCCCTTGCTGGTCGACGCCAAGCGGGTCAGCGTGCTGGCGCTCAATCCCAGCGATGGGGGGCGTATCCATGGTGATCTGCCGAGTGCCGATATCTGTCTGCACCTCTCTCGCCATGGCATCCGTGCCGAGGCACAGATGCTCTCCGCCCGTGACATCGACGCCGGTGACATGCTGCTCTCCTGCGTTGCCGACGACAGCGCAGATCTGCTGGTGATGGGTGCCTACGGCCAGCCGCGCTTCCGTGAGATGGTGCTTGGTGGGGCGACACGTCAGATACTGAAGCAGATGACCGTGCCGGTGCTGATGTCGCACTGACTGGTTTTTCTTCACTTTATTCATAAGCTTATGGCGTGGCGCGGGGTTCTCCCGCGCTCTACCATAAGTTTTTTCTAATCCACTCAAAAAAAACTTTGATGCGCGTATTCGCTGCGCAGGGGGTATCATGTTTTTTTATTGACCCATATCTATTCATTGTGGGTTGGCAGTTGCCTAATGCTGCGATGCAGCATTAGGCTCGGTCGAACTACCCAGGCAACCCATCACAGCGAGGCAGAAAACATGACCAGGCAGCAGGCTATCGAGCAGTTGGAGAAAGAGTGGGCCGAGAGTCCGCGTTGGAAGGGCATCAAGCGTGGCTACGGTGCCGAAGAGGTGGTGAAGCTGCGTGGCTCGCTGCCTATCGAGTACACCCTGGCCCACACTGGCGCCGACAAGCTGTGGAAGTTGATCAACGAGGAGCCGTTCGTCAATGCGCTGGGCGCGCTGACCGGTAATCAGGCCATGCAGCAGGTCAAGGCCGGTCTGAAGGCGATCTATCTTTCCGGTTGGCAGGTTGCGGGCGACGCCAACATCGCCGGCGAGATGTATCCCGACCAGTCGCTCTACCCGGCCAACTCGGTCCCCCAGGTGGTACGCCGCATCAACAACTCGCTGCAGCGCTGCGACCAGATCCAGGTCCAGGAAGGCAAGCAGGCGGGTGACGAAGGGTTCGTCGACTATTTCGCACCGATCGTCGCCGATGCCGAGGCCGGTTTCGGTGGCGTCCTCAACGCCTTCGAGTTAATGAAGGCGATGATCGAGGCCGGTGCTGCCGGCGTTCACTTCGAGGACCAACTTGCCGCGGTCAAGAAGTGCGGCCACATGGGTGGCAAGGTGCTGGTACCGACCCGTGAAGCGGTTGCCAAGCTGGTCGCCGCCCGTCTCGCCGCCGATGTCATGGGTGTTCCGACTATCCTGGTTGCACGCACCGATGCCGAGGCGGCCGACCTAGTGACCGCCGACGTCGATGACAACGACAAGCCGTTCTGCACCGGAGAGCGGACCGCGGAGGGTTTCTACCGGACCAACAACGGTATCGATCAGGCGATCTCGCGTGGCCTCGCCTACGCACCGTACGCCGATCTGGTTTGGTGCGAGACCGGCAAGCCGGACCTCGAGTTCGCGCGCAAGTTTGCCGAAGCGATTCACAAGGAATACCCGGGCAAAATGCTGGCGTACAATTGCTCGCCGTCGTTCAACTGGAAAGCGAACCTCGACGACGCGACCATCGCCAAGTTCCAGCGTGAACTCGGTACCATGGGTTACAAGTTCCAGTTCATCACCCTGGCCGGATTCCACGCCCTGAACTACTCGATGTTCAATCTGGCGCACGGCTATGCCCGTAACCAGATGACCGCGTTCGTCGAGATGCAGCAGGGCGAGTTCGCCGCCGCCGAGAAGGGCTTCTCCGCGGCCAAGCACCAGCGCGAAGTCGGTACCGGCTATTTCGATGCCGTCACCCAGGCGATCGAGGGGGCCGATTCTTCGACCACGGCGCTGAAGGGTTCGACCGAGGACGAGCAGTTCTTCGAAAAGAGCGCCTGATCCGACCGTAACCTGTCGGTAAAAAGGGCCACGCATCGCGTGGCCCTTTTTTTGTAAGAGGGCCGCTCCCGGCCCGATGGGGTGGTTGCTACGGCACGGCCGGATCGCGGTGAAGGCGCCACTCCTACCTGTAGGAGCGGCCGCCTTTATGCCCTATGGGTACTCGGCCCGATCAGCGTTCAATCGGGCACGGCCGTATCCGTGGCCAAGGGCCTGCGCTGCGTCGGTTACTCGGCGCAAGCGGGAGCGGCGCGTCCTGCATGCGACGGCCGTGTAACAGCGGTCACCGGTCTGTCAGGCCTGCCGACCGCCAGTGCCAACACGTTGCCAATCACAGCCAGGACCATGCCGGCGAAGGCCGCAGCGGTCCACTGGTAGCCCTCGAACAGGGTCGACAGTGCCAATGCTACCAGCGGAAAGAGCACCATCGCGTAGGCGGCCCGGGCCGGGCCGATGCGGCCGAGCAAGGTCAGGTAACTGCCGAAGGCGATGACCGAGCCGAACAGCGCCAGGTAGACGAGTGACAGCGAGTAGCCCAAGGTAGGCTCGAAGCTGAACGGCAGGCCCTGGCCGACAGCCCAGAGCGCCATCAGCAGGCCGCCGTAACCCATGCCGTAGCCGTTGGTCTGCACGATTGGCAGGCCGGTGCCCTGGTTGCGCACCGAGACCATGTTGCCAAATGACGCTACCAGTGTGCCGAGCAGTGCAAGCCCCACGCCACGCAGTGCGGTCGATGAGGTGTCAAGAACGGTCAGTTCTGGCCAGAAGACCAGGCCGATTCCGGTCAGGCCGAGCAGGGCGCCAGCGACCACCGGGGCCTCGATCGGGCGCCTGAACAGCAGCATGGAAAGCGCGATGTTCATGAATATGATCGACGAGAAGAGCAGTGCGATCAGGCCGCTGGTCAGCAGGCTGGTGGCCAGGTAGACCAGCAGGTAGTTGGCGCCGAACAGCATCAGGCCCTGCAGCGCCATCCAGGCATGATCGCGGGCCGTGAAGCGGAGCCGGCGGCCACGTACGGCGCAGTAGGCGAGGATCAGTAGTGCGGCGAGTATGAAACGGTAGGCAATCGAGACCTCCACGGCCACGGTCCCGAGTTGGAACTTGATGGCGTAGAAAGTCGAGCCCCAGATCAGGACTGTCGTCAGGTAGAGCGTCATCGAGTGCTGCAACATGATGCACCCCGTTGCGGTAGAGGCCGGCCCGGGACAACCGGGCCGGCCTGGCTCGGAACCGCGTGATCAATCGTGCCAGAACGGCCTGGCACTAGCGGCCAGGGCGTCGGCACGGCTAATGCCGACATCTTTCAGCAGGCGGTCGTCGAGGTCCAGCAACTGGCGGCGCTGGCGTGACCGTTCATGCCAGGTGACGACGACGGCGAACAGGTTCGCGACGCGGCACTTCAGAATGGCTACCGGGTCGATGCGGTCGACGCGAGCTTGATGGTGAAGGATGCCGGTAGCACTGTTCATGGCCGTGTCCTCGATAGGGGTGATGGGATGACAGTGACAGAGAATAGAGATGAAACTGTTTCAATAACAGATACAGTTGTATTAAAATGGTTGCATAACAGTTTCGCTTGACCGGAGATTGATCCATGGCCACCGTCTGCCCGACCAGAGACAGTTACCTCTATGACCAGGTGGGTCAGCTCGTCGTCGACATGATCGACAAGCAGACGCTGCAACCGGGTGACCGGGTGCCGTCACTGCGCAAGATGAGTCGCCAGCTCAAGGTCAGCGTGACCACGGTGATGCAGGCCTACGGCGCCCTGGAAGAGCAGGGTTTCATCGAGGCGCGACCACAATCAGGCTACTTCGTCCGTGCCCGGCGCCGGGCCGAACCGCAGGTGCCGCGCAAGTCGCGCCCGCGCAGCGAACCGCGCTCGGTGGCGGTCGGAGACACGGTCGCGGCCATCCTGGCGGCAACCAAGCAGCGTGGTGTCATGCCCTTGGGTGTCGCCAATCCATCGACGGAACTGCTACCGGTCAAGGCGATGAACCGGGCGCTGGCGCGAGTTTCGGCGGACCAGTCACTGGCCAGCATCGACTACTGTTTTCCGCCAGGGCACGAGGAGTTGCGCCGTCAGATCGCCTTCCGCACGGTCGATCTCGGCTGTAACGTCGGGCCCGACGACATCGTCATCGCCAACGGTTGCACCGAGGCACTGTCGCTTAGCCTGAGCGCGGTGGCTCGCCACGGTGATGTTATTGCCGTCGAGTCACCAACCTACTTTTTTATCCTCGAAATGATCGAGCGTCTCGGCATGTTGGCGCTGGAAATATGCACTGACGCCGAAACCGGCATGTGCCTCGACACACTGGAACGCGAACTGGACCGGCACGATGTCCGTGCGGTGGTGACCGTGGCCAACTTCCACAACCCGGTCGGCAGCCTGATGCCGGATACGAGCAAGCAGCGGTTGGTGACGATGCTCGCTGAGCGTGCCATCCCGCTAATCGAGGATGACATCTTCGGAGACCTGCATTTCGGCGAAACACGACCGCGGATCGCCAAGTGTTTCGATCGCGACGGCCTGGTGCTTACCTGTTCGTCGTTCTCCAAGACGCTGGCGCCCGGTTACCGTATCGGCTGGGTCATTCCGGGGCGCTTCAGCGAAGCGGTGTTGAAGAACAAGCGCACCATGGGATTTTCGGCGACCCCGACCCAGTTGGCGGTGGCTGAGTTCCTGCGCAGCGGCGGCTACGATCGCCACCTGCGCCGGCTGCGGACCGCCTACCGGGACCAGGTTCAGCGCATGCGCTACCACGTCGCCCAGGTCTTTCCTGAGGGCACCCGCATTACCAGGCCGCAGGGAGGCTTCGTTCTGTGGATCGAGTTGCCTCAGGGCGTCGACAGCCTGGAACTTCACGAACTGGCGCTGCAGCAGGGGGTCAGTATCGCGCCAGGCACCCTGTTTTCACCAACCCAGAAGTACCGTCGCTTCATTCGCCTGAATGCCGGCATGGTCTGGAGTGACGAGGTGCGTGGTGCGGTCGACACCCTCGGCGAAATCGTTCATGAACTGGCGGCACGCGACTGAGCGTGGGATGACGAATTTGTGGCTTGGGCTGCGGCTCGACAGGACGGACTGAAGTTCGGGTTACAGTCGGACAGCCGCACCAGTCACCAGCATTCCAAGGCTGTTCAGGCCAGTGCCGCGGTTCCCGTAGCGAACCGGGTTTGACTGTCACCGTAGAGGTTGCAGAAGCGCAATTCTTCGGGGTACGGGTAGAAGTCGACGACCACGCCATCACTCACTTGTTGCTGGATCTCGGTCCAGTGATCGGCATCGAGCAGGCCGGCGTGGTGCTTCATGAACAGGCTGCGCACCATCGGTGAACCGAGCAGGAAGTGCTCGAACTCTTCGGGGAAGATGTCGTTCTTTGCCACCGGGTACCACGGTTCGCTGGACATTTCGTACTCGGGGAACGGGCACGGCGGGATGTGGCGGAAGTTGCAGTCGGTGATGTACTCGATTTCGTCGTAATCGTAGAAGACGACATGGTGGTAACGGGTTACGCCGAAGTTCTTCCACAGCATGTCACCGGGGAAGATGTTGGCACTGGCCAACTCACGGATGGCATCACCGTACTCCATAACCGCATGTTCGGCCTCGGCCTCGGTGGCGCGGTCAAGGTAGATGTTCAGCGGCACCATGCGCTGTTCAATGTAGAGGTGCCGAATGATCAGTTCGCCGCCCTCTTCCTCGATCTGTGACGGTGCCAGCTCGTGCATCTGGGCCAGCAGTTTCGGGTCGAAGCGGTCGATCGGCAGGGCGACATCGGAGAACTCCAGGGTGTCGGCCATGCGCCCGACCCGGTCGTGCTGCTTGACCAGCAGGTACTTCTTCTTGACCGTCTCCCGGGTGACCTCTTTGGGCGGCGGGATGACGTCCCTGATCAGTTTGAATACGTACGGGAACGACGGCAGCATGAAGACCAGCATCACCATGCCGGGGATGCCCGGGGCGATGATGAAATCATCTCGTGAGTGGTAGAGATGGTAGTTGAGGTCGCGGTAGAAATTGGTCTTGCCCTGCTTCTGCAGCCCGATCATGGTGTAAAGGTCACCAGGAGACTTGGTCGGCATGATGCTGCTCAGGAATTGCACGTAGGCTGACGGCACCTCCATGTCGACCAGGAAATAGGCCCGGTTGAGGCTGAACAGCACATTGATGTGCGCCTCCTCGAGCAGGATGGTGTCGACGTAGAGTTCATCATTGTCGTCGTGCAGCACCGGGATCACGAACGGGTAGACCTTGTGGCCGTTGATCACCTTGCCGACGACGTAGGCCGCCTTGTTACGGTAGAACGGTGAGGCCAGCACCTGGACCTGGTGGTTGGCCTCGGGCTTCGGTCGCTTGCCACCGAAAAAGCGCAGCACCATCTCGCGTACCCGGCGGATGTCGCGGTCGAGATCGGCGAACGGCCGCAACCAACCAAAGTCCATCAGCATCTGCCGCATTGGCTCCTGCATCTTCGGGTCGTGCGGGTAGTAGCAGCGGTAGGACGGTGGGTCGGATTCGAGGTACTCGGTCGAGGTGGCCGGACGGAAGAAGATGAAGTCGTTGTGGAAGTAGGTCCGGTGCATGATCTTGCAGAAGACCGAGTTGAAGAAGGTTTCTGCCAACTCGGGTTGCTTGTGGCCGTTCAACAGGCCTATGTAGATCAACTTGACCTGCTGCCATGTGCTGTCATCGATCTCCTCGGCAAAGAACTCACCGTGGAGTTGGTCGACAACCTCCTCGACGCGGCTTACGTAGAACTGGATACGATCCTTTACCAGGTGGTGAACGCCGTGCCAGTCAGCACCCTCGAACAGTGTTTTGGCTTCCCGGCCGCAGGCCCTGAAAATGCGGTAGTGCTTATCGAAACCCATGATGATCGCGCGGGCGATACCATGGGCCGTGGGGTTTTGACCGATGGGGATTTCCATGCTGCCCTCAAAACGACGACGAAGGGCGGATTTTACCCTATCGTTGGGTCAAGGACCGGTGTGCCAATGACGTTGTGGCATGTTAAACATTCGGCCTTTAATGCCTCACGTTAACGCGAGGAGATGGCATGGCTTTTCTGACGGCAGATCTCTATGACAGCCACGGCGATGCGCTGCAGGTGGCCGCTCCTGTTTTCCGGGATTACGGTGGCCGCCGCCGCTTCCACGGGCCGGTGGCTACGCTGAAGGTTTACGAGGACAACAGCCTGGTGCGCGAAACGTTGGGTCAGCCGGGTGAAGGGCGGGTCCTGGTTGTCGACGGCGGCGGTTCGCTGCGTTGCGCGCTGCTCGGCGACAACCTTGCGCAGATGGGTGCGGCCAACGGCTGGGCTGGTGTGGTTGTTCACGGCTGCATCCGTGATGCGGTCGAGATCGGTAAGCTGCCGCTCGG
>Ga0164320_10000741_pt1 | contig 11181 bp, 8 predicted proteins | sample GuaBasSediGuay11_FD_113736 | JGI IMG/M metagenome (GOLD analysis project Ga0164320, IMG submission 113736) | Subseafloor sediment microbial communities from Guaymas Basin, Gulf of California, Mexico - Guay11, Core 4567-28, 0-3 cm | ecosystem: Environmental > Aquatic > Marine > Hydrothermal vents...
AGAAAGTGGATTGAGAATTGATAAAGAACTTTTTTTCATCTTGTAAAATCCTAGTAATTTTCATACTTTGCAATGAACTTGTCTTAACTTTTTGTTTTTAGCCGAAAATGAGATGAAATTTGTCCAGATAAGGCACTTTTTGAAGAATATAGCATCGCTACCTTCAAGGAAAGCAACGAAATATGGATGATTTTCAATCATTTTTTAGGAAATAGAAAAAGTCAAGACGAGTTAAATACTAACTTTTATAAAAACTAATGGCAGAGATTACAAGACTATTCGACTTCCCTTATTATCAACTTGAAAAATATAATTTAAACAAAGCCTTAACTACAAAATACGATGGCAAGTGGACATCTATTTCAACCAAAGAATATATCGATAAAGCTAACGCTATAAGTCGAGCATTGTTGAAACTAGGTGTTGAAAAAAATGATAAAATTGCTGTAATTTCTAGCAATAATAGAACCGAATGGAATATTGTGGATATTGGTATTCTACAAGTTGGAGCTCAAAATATACCTATTTATCCAACAATTTCTTCCGATGAATATGAATATGTTTTAAACCATAGCGAATCTATTTATTGTTTTGTTTCGGATGAAGAAGTGCTTCAAAAAGTATTGAGAATTAAAGACAAAACGAAGTTGAAGGAAGTCTATTCTTTCGATCGTATTGATGGTTGCAAACATTATTCCGAATTGTTTCAATTAGGTAAAGATAAAAATAATCAAAATGAAGTAGAAATAAGAAAAGATGAAGTAAAACCATCCGATTTAGCGACTATTATTTACACTTCAGGAACTACTGGAAAACCAAAAGGTGTAATGCTGTCTCACCACAATATTGTGAGCAACGTCTTAGCGAGTGAAAAAAGAATCCCTTTAGCCAAAGGTGATAAAGCATTAAGTTTTCTTCCCGTTTGTCATATTTTTGAACGCATGATTTTATATCTATATCAATATTGTGGTATTGAAATTTATTACGCAGAATCGATTGAAAAAGTAGCAGTTAATTTAAACGAAGTGAAACCTAATATTATGACAGCTGTACCTCGATTATATGAGAAAATGTACGACAAATTATATGCAAAAGGCAAAGAATTATCAGGTGTAAAAAAGATACTGTACTATTGGGCAATCAATCTTGGTTTACAGTTTGAACCTTATGGAGCAAATGGTTGGTGGTATGAGAAAAAACTATCCATAGCTCGAAAATTAATTTTTTCTAAATGGCAAGCTGCATTTGGTGGAAATTTAAACGTAATGGTTTCTGGTAGTGCTGCTTTACAAACAAGACTTACAAAAATATTTGCAGCTTCTGGAATGCCAATTATGGAAGGTTATGGATTAACCGAATCTTCTCCAGTTGTATCAGTAAACGATGAAAACAATGGTGGATTTAGAATAGGCACTGTTGGTAAAGCTATAGATGATGTTGAAGTGAAAATTGCCGAAGATGATGAAATCCTTGTAAAAGGATCCAATGTTATGTTAGGTTATTATAAAGACCCAGAAAAAACTGCTGAAGTTATGACTGGCGAATACTTTCATACAGGAGATAAGGGTAACATTGATAAAGATGGGTTTTTAAGTATTACTGGTCGTAAAAAAGAAATGTTTAAAACCTCAGGTGGTAAATATGTTATTCCTGCACTTTTAGAAAACGAATTAAAACAATCTCTTTTTATAGAACAAATTATGGTAGTTGGCGAAGGCGAAAAAATGCCTGCAGCACTTATACAACCTAACTTTGAGTTTGTAAAAGATTGGATTGACAGAAAAGGAAAAGATGTTAATAAAGACAACACTTCAATAGCCAATTCTGAAACCATAATTAAACGCATTCAAAAAGAAATTGATAAATGTAACGCTAATTTTGGCAAATGGGAGCAAATAAAACGCTTTGAGCTTACACCAAACATTTGGAACATAGATGATGGTCACCTTACTCCTACCATGAAAATGAAGCGCGATGTAATTAAAGAAATCTATAAAGACCTCTACGATAAAATTTATAGTTAACCAATTAATAAGTAATCCAAAGCTTATTTTAAAACGTCATTACGAAAAATTTTATATCGAAGTAATCTGTCAATAAATGTCTTAATTTTTAACAGATTGCTTCATTTTAGATTGTAATTGATAATCGTTTAATGGTTAAAACGACAAAATTCATTAGCTTCTTTTAGTAATTTACTATGCGTGCATAATTTTTTGTTAATTTACTATGCGTGCATAATATATTTTCTTATCTTTGGAATCTATTCAAAAAGATAGATGAAAGAAAAAACAATAGACTATATATTAAGAACTACTTGGTTAGCAGTTACTAAAATGTATAATGAACAAGCTGCAAAGTACGATAGTACTATGGCTACTGGCTTCACGCTTTTAAATATAGATCCCGAAAACGGTACACCTTCAACATCGTTAGGGCCAAAAATGGGTATGGAAGCCACAAGTTTATCGCGTACTTTAAAATCTATGGAAGATAAAGGGCTTATAGAAAGACGACCAAATCCTGAAGATGGTCGAGGTGTACTCATCTATCTAACTGATTTTGGTAGAGAAAAAAGAGAATATTCCAGAGATAGAGTTTTGATTTTTAATGATACTGTTAAAAGAAATATTTCAGAAGACAAATTAAATCATTTTTATGAAGTCGCCGAACTTATCAATGAAATGATATCAAACAAAAAAATATATAACCCAGAAACCATTTTAAAATAAAATGAGTATACGTAGAATAAATAAAATAGCAGTAATTGGCTCTGGAATTATGGGAAGCGGTATCGCTTGCCATTTCGCCAATATTGGTGTAGAAGTACTCCTACTCGATATTGTTCCAAGAGAACTTAACGACAAAGAAAAAGCTCAAGAATTAACACTTGAGGATAAAGTAGTAAGAAACCGTTTAGTAAACGATTCGTTAAAAACGTCTTTAAAATCTAAACCTTCTCCTATTTACTTACAGAAATTTGCAAGTAGAATCACTACAGGAAATCTAGAAGATGATATTGCAAAAGTAAAAGATGCCGATTGGATTATTGAAGTTGTTGTAGAACGACTCGATATTAAAAAACAAGTCTTCGAAAATATTGAAAAACACCGAACTCCAGGAACATTAATTACATCTAACACTTCTGGAATTCCTATTAAATTTATGAGCGAAGGACATAGTGAAGATTTCCAAAAACATTTTTGCGGAACGCATTTCTTCAATCCAGCTCGTTACTTAAAATTATTCGAAATCATTCCAGGTCCAAAAACTTCTCAAAACGTTTTGGATTTCTTAAATGGCTATGGTGAACAATTCCTTGGTAAAACTTCAGTTGTTGCAAAAGACACTCCTGCCTTTATAGGAAACAGGATTGGGATTTTTGGTATTCAGAGTTTGTTTCATCTAGTAAAAGAAATGGACTTAACCATTGAAGAAGTCGATAAACTTACAGGTCCAGTTATTGGTCGTCCAAAATCTGCAACTTTCCGTACTGTTGATATAGTTGGTTTAGATACTTTAGTTCATGTAGCTAACGGAATTTATGAAAACTGTCCTAATGATGAAGCTCATGAATTATTCAAATTACCTGATTTCATCAATACTATGACGGAAAATAAATGGTTAGGAAGCAAAACAGGACAAGGTTTTTACAAGAAAACAGTTTCTGCCGAAGGCAAAAAAGAAATCCTATCACTCGATTTAAACACTTTAGAATACAGAGCCAAAAAGCGTGCAAAATTTACAACTCTCGAACTTACTAAAAACATCGATAAAGTTATTGATCGCTTTAAAGTATTAGCAAAAGGTAAAGATAAAGGTGGTGAATTTTATCGCAAAAGTTTTTCGGCAATGTTTCAATATGTATCTAATCGTATTCCTGAAATTTCAGACGAATTATACAAAATAGATGATGCCATGAAAGCTGGATTTGGTTGGGAACATGGTCCTTTTCAAATTTGGGATGCAATAGGTATTGAAGCTGGAATTGAAATGATGAAAGCCGAAGGTTACAAACCAGCAGCTTGGGTAAATGAGATGATAGCATTTGGTAATTCTTCATTTTATTCTGTAAAAAATGGAGCAACTTATGCTTATGATATTCCTAAAAAAACACAAGAAAAAATTCCAGGACAAGACTCTTTTATCATTTTAAATAACATTAGAAAATCTAATGAGGTTTGGAAAAACTCTGGAGTTGTAATTGAAGATTTAGGTGACGGAATACTAAATGTAGAATTCCAATCTAAAATGAATACTATTGGTGGCGATGTTATTGCAGGATTAAATAAAGCTTTCGATTTAGCCGAAAAAGATTTTCAAGGTCTAGTTGTTGGTAATCAAGCTGCAAACTTCTCTGTTGGAGCAAATATTGGTATGATATTTATGATGGCTGTAGAGCAAGAATATGATGAGTTAAATATGGCAATCAAAATGTTTCAAGACACGATGATGCGAATGCGATATTCTTCTGTTCCAACAATAGCTGCTCCTCATGGTATGGCTTTAGGTGGTGGTTGCGAGTTGTCTATGCATGCAGATAAAGTTGTAGCAGCTGCCGAAACTTATATTGGTTTAGTAGAGTTTGGAGTTGGTGTCATTCCTGGTGGGGGAGGTTCTAAAGAAATGGCATTAAGAGCTTCAGATACTTTCAAAAAAAACGATGTAGAATTAAATGTACTTCAAGAATATTTCTTAACTATTGGAATGGCAAAAGTAGCAACTTCTGCTTACGAAGCATTTGATTTAGGAATACTTCAAAAAGGAAAAGATATTGTTGTTGTAAATAAAGACAGGCAAATTGCAACTGCAAAAGCGTATGCAAAACTTCTAGCAGAACAAGGCTATACAAAACCTGTACATAGAACAGATGTTAAAGTACTTGGCAAACAAGCTTTAGGTATGTTTTTAGTTGGTACAGACTCTATGGAAGCAAGTCATTATATAAGTGAACACGACCATAAAATTGCTAACAAATTGGCATATGTAATGGCTGGTGGTGATTTATCTGAACCTACGCTAGTATCAGAACAATACTTATTAGATATAGAGCGAGAAGCTTTCTTAAGTTTATGCACTGAGCGTAAAACTTTAGAGCGTATTGAGCATATGTTAAAAACTGGGAAACCGCTTCGGAACTAGAACCAAGAAACTAGACTAAAAGAAACTAGACAAAATGGGAAGGCATAACTTTAAAAAACTGAAAATTTGGCAAGAGGGAATTATCCTTGTTAGTGAAAGTTATAAGCTTACAAAAACTTTCCCTGATTTTGAAAGATTTAATTTAGTTAGTCAAATGAATAGATGTGCTGTTTCAATTCCTTCAAATATTTCTGAAGGTTCTAGTAAAAGTACAAACAGGTATTTTAAAAAATATTTAGAAGATAGTTTAGGTTCAGCTTTCGAATGGGAAACACAATTAATTGTTTCACACAACGAAAAGTATTTAAATAGTAAAACTTTTGAAAAATTAGAAAACAGAATATTACAAATACAGAAAATGATAGGTTCCTTTATGGATAATCTTGATGATTAAAAAGTCTAGATTCTAGGTTCTTTTAGTCTAGGCTCTCTCTTTCAAAATAATAATTAAAACTATGAACAAACAAGCATATATAGTAAAAGCATATAGAACAGCAGTTGGCAAAGCACCAAGAGGAGTATTTCGTTTTAAAAGAACAGATGAATTGGCGGCAGAAACCATTAAGCATATGATGAAAGAATTGCCTAATCTTGATAAAACTCGAATTGACGATGTTATTGTTGGCAATGCAATGCCAGAAGGTTCTCAAGGATTAAATATGGCACGTTTAATATCTCTTATGGGATTGGATACAGTTGATGTTCCAGGCGTAACAGTAAACCGGTTTTGTTCATCAGGACTTGAAACTATTGCAATGGCAACGGCAAAAATTCAATCTGGAATGGCAGATTGTATTATTGCAGGTGGAGCAGAAAGTATGAGTGCTGTACCAATGACAGGTTATAAACCAGAATTAAATTACGACATTGTTAAAGCTGGACATGAAGAATATTATTGGGGAATGGGAAATACTGCTGAAGCTGTAGCAAACCAGTTTAAAGTATCTCGTAAGGATCAAGATGAATTTGCTTTTAATTCACATATGAAAGCGCTTAAAGCACTAGCTGAAAATCGTTTTCAAGATCAAATTGTTCCAATAAATGTTGATCAAATTTATGTTGACAGCAACGGAAAAAAAACAACAAAATCATACACGGTTACAAAAGATGAAGGCCCTCGAAAAGGAACAAGTAAAGAAGCTTTAGCAAATTTGCGTGCTGTATTTGCAGCTGGAGGAAGTGTAACAGCAGGAAATTCCTCACAAATGAGTGATGGTGCTGCTTTTGTAATGGTAATGAGTGAAGCAATGGTTAAAGAACTAAACCTTGAACCAATAGCACGTTTGGTAAATTATGCAGCAGCTGGTGTAGAGCCTCGTATTATGGGAATTGGTCCAGTAAAGGCTATTCCAAAAGCATTAAAACAAGCTAGTTTAAAACAAGATGATATATCACTCATCGAATTAAATGAAGCTTTTGCTTCTCAATCTTTAGCAGTAATGCGAGAACTTGATTTAAACCAAGAGATTGTTAACGTAAATGGTGGAGCCATTGCCTTAGGCCATCCATTAGGTTGTACAGGAGCAAAATTGTCTGTGCAGTTATTTGATGAAATGCGAAAACAAAATATGAAAAGAAAATATGGTATGGTAACTATGTGCGTTGGAACAGGACAAGGTGCTGCAGGAATTTTTGAATTTCTTAATTAAGAATATAGAAAATAGACTAAAGAGAAAAGACCGAAATGTGTGCTAAAAGAAGACATAATTATAAAAACTTAAAAATCTTGCAACTTGGTTTAGAAATCACAAATGAAATTTCAGACATCTTAATGGAGTTCCCAAAACACGAAAGATATGATTTAAGTTCTCAATTAAGCAAATGTTCAGTTTCAATGCCAAGTAATATTGCTGAAGGTTCAGCAAGAACCGATAAATCGTTTAGTCATTTTTTAGATATTTCTTTGGGTTCTTCATTTGAACTTGGAACACAATTATTAGCAGCAAAACACAGAAAATATATTAACAACAATACTTTAAATTTATTAGAAGAAAAAATAGAGAAGTTCCAAAGAATGACAATGGGATTTCAAAATGGACTGAATTAGTCTATGCTCTATTTTCTATTCTCTTTTTTCAAATAATAAAAAATTAAAAATGGAAACAATAGAAAAAGACTTATTAAGAGGAGGACAATTCCTTGTAAAAGAAACCAGATGTGAAGACATTTTCACACCTGAAGATTTCTCTGAAGAGCAACAAATGATGAAAGAAGCTGTCATAGAATTTGTAGACAGAGAAATATGGGCAAATAAAGCACGTTTTGAACAAAAAGATTTTGCACTAACCGAAAGTTGTATGCGAAAAGCTGGTGAATTTGGTTTCCTTGGAGTAGCTGTTCCAGAAGAATACGATGGACTAGGAATGGGTTTTGTTTCTACAATGTTAGTATGCGATTATATCTCTGGAGCAACAGGCTCTTTCAGCACTGCATTTGGTGCACATACAGGAATAGGTACAATGCCAATTATACTTTATGGCACAGAAGAGCAGAAGAAAAAATACGTTCCTAAATTAGCAACAGGAGAATGGTTTGGTGCCTATTGTTTAACCGAACCAAGTGCAGGAAGTGATGCAAACTCTGGTAAAACAAAAGCTGTTTTATCAGATGATGGAAAGTATTACAGCATTACTGGTAACAAAATGTGGATTTCTAATGCAGGTTTTTGTAGTGTAATGATTGTATTTGCTCGAATTGAAGACGATAAAAACATTACTGGATTTATTATTGAATATGATAAAGAAAATCCTAATGGAATTACAATGGGTGAAGAAGAACATAAATTGGGTATTCGTGCCTCTTCTACGCGTCAAGTCTTTTTTAGTGACACAAAAGTTCCGGTAGAAAATATGTTATCCACTCGTGGTAACGGTTTTAAAATTGCGATGAATGTTTTAAATGTAGGTCGTATTAAACTAGCTGCTGCTTGTTTAGAAGCTCAACGTCGCGTAATTTCAGTATCCATACAATATGCCAATGAGCGTGTACAATTTAATACACCAATTGCTCAATTTGGTGCAATTCGTCAAAAATTTGCTGAAATGGCAACCAACTGTTTTGTTGGAGAAGCTGCAAGCTATAGAGCTGCAAAAAATATTGAAGACCGAATTGAGCTCCGTAAAGCTAATGGAAAAGACACTCATCAAGAGGCTGAATTAAAAGGTGTTGAAGAATATGCTATAGAGTGTTCTATTCTTAAAGTTATCGTTTCTGAACATACACAAGACTGTACTGATGAAGGCATTCAGATTTTTGGAGGTATGGGATTCTCTGAAGAAACTCCAGTAGAATCTGCATGGAGAGATGCCAGAATTGCAAGAATTTACGAAGGTACAAACGAGATTAACCGTATGTTATGTATTGGTATGCTCATTAAAAAAGCAATGAAAGGACATGTTGACGTGTTAGGTCCTGCAACTGCAGTTGCTGATGAATTAACGAGTATTCCTTCATTTGAAACTCCAGATTTTTCTGAATTATTTTCCGAAGAAAAACATATTATTGCCAATCTTAAAAAATTATTTTTAATGGTTGCAGGAGCAATTTTACAGAAATATGGCGAGAAAATCGAGAAGCACCAACAACTAATGTTAGCCTGTTCAAACATATTAATTCAGATTTATATGGCGGAATCTGCTATTTTACGTGCTGAAAAAATGGCTAAAAAAGATGGCGAAGACAAGGTGAAAGAACAAATTGCTATGGCTAAATTAAATTTGTTTCACGCTATAGATATTATTGAAACAGCTGGCAAACACTCTATTATATCTTTTGCAGAAGGCGACGAGCAACGCATGATGCTTATGGGATTAAGACGATATCTTAAATATACTAATATGCCAAATATTATCGAATTAAGAAACATTATTGCAGATAAAATTACAGAAGAAAATAAGTACTGTTTTTAATTTTAGTTAGTTAGTTAAAAACGTAAAACGTCTCAATCCAGTCTTAATCTGGTTGAGGCGTTTTTTTTTACAACAAGATTTCCTAACTTTAAAAAATAAAATTCATAACAATGAAACATTATTTTTTAATCCTAATTGCACTAATACCGCAACTGCATTTCTCTCAACCAAATACAGATGTTTTCCTTTTTGATTTGAATACAGAAAATGAAACATTTCAACTTTCAAACATAAAAAACATTTCTAATAATCAAGGCTACGATAACCAGCCTTCGTTTTTAGATGATAATACTATTTTGTTTGCTTCAACTAGAAAAGGACAAACAGATATTGCAAAGTATAGTATAAATTATGATTCAAAAATTTGGATAAATCATACTGAAGGTAGTGAGTATTCTCCTTTAAAAATACCAAATCAAAATGCTGTTTCTGCAATTCGTTTGGATAAAGATGGGAAACAGGTTTTATATAAATATAGTTTGAGAAATGGAGAATCAGAAGTTTTGGTTGACGATATTATTATTGGTTATCATGTTTGGTACAATAAAGATATTCTTGCTTCTTCAGTTTTGGAAGATGATGGACTTTCTCTTTATATAACAAATTTCAAAGAGAAAGAAAATTACAAAGTTGAAGCCAAAGTAGGTCGCTCTTTACATAAAATTCCCAATACTAAATTGGTAAGTTATATTTCTAAAGAGAATGATAGTTTATGGAAAATTAAATCAATAAACCCAATCTCTAGAATAATAAAATCAATTATTAAAACACTTCCAAATACTGAAGATATGTGTTGGTTGCCAAATGGAACAATACTAATGGGAAAAGATAATGTGCTTTATAAATTTAATCCTAGTAAAAATGTAGAGTGGATAGAAGCTACTTCATTAAAAAATTACGGTATTACAAATATTACAAGATTAGCTGTAAGTCCTGATGGCTCAAAATTGGCTTTAGTTGGAGAAGGTGGGAAAATCGAAAAAAATGATCCAACAAAAAAACTAGAACCAAAACTTGAGAACATCGCTTGGATTTCTGGCACATGGAAAGGCGAAGCATTTGGAGGAATAACGGAAGAAATTTGGAGCAAACCTTCAGGTGGTTCGATGATGGCAACATTTAAACTAATCAATGATGGTAAAGTGTCATTTTATGAAATAGAGATTATTCGCGAAGTTAAAAGCACGCTCATCTTGCAATTAAAACACTTTAACAACGACCTAAAAGGTTGGGAAACAAAAGATGAAACAGTAGATTTCCCACTTAAAGAAATTACAGCTACTAAAGTTGTTTTTGAGGGAATGACTTTCGAAAAAATTAGTAATAATGAAATGAATGTATTTGTAGATATGCACAATGATGATGGAACAACCAAAACTTTAAAGTTCAACTATATTAAAGAATAAATTACTTAAATTTAATCCACAATGAAAAAACTAATAACATTTACCTTTTGCCTTTTTTCTGTTATGTCTTTCTCGCAAACAGACCAAAAACTCTATGATATTATTGAAGCTGTTTCGGCAGAACGCATTAAAAACGATGTTAAAACTTTAGCCGACTTTGGCACTAGACATACATTAAGCGATACTGTTTCTCAAACGCGTGGTATTGGTGCTGCACGACGCTGGATTAAAAACGAGTTCGAAAACATATCTAGAGATTGTAATAATTGTCTGGAGGTATTTTATCAAAAAGATTTGATACCAAAAGGTGATAATGCGAGAATTGTTCATGATGTTTGGGTAGTTAATGTTGTGGCTATACAACGTGGTACAAAATATCCAAATCGGTTTATCATTATGAGTGGTGATATCGATTCTCGGGTTTCTGATCCAACCGATTTTACTTCGGATTCTCCTGGTGCTAACGATAATGCGTCTGGAATGGCAGGAACTATTGAAGCAGCAAGAGTTTTAAGCAATTATCAATTTGAAAGCAGTATTATTTATATTGGGCTTTCTGGTGAAGAACAAGGACTTTATGGCGGAAAAGGTTTAGCCAAATATGCACAAGACCATAATTGGGAAATCATAGGAATTTTAAATAATGATATGATTGGAAACATTAAAGGTGTAGATGGAGTTATTGATAATAGAACCTTCAGGATTTTTTCTGAACCAGTTCCTCC
>Ga0164320_10000742_pt1 | contig 11177 bp, 8 predicted proteins | sample GuaBasSediGuay11_FD_113736 | JGI IMG/M metagenome (GOLD analysis project Ga0164320, IMG submission 113736) | Subseafloor sediment microbial communities from Guaymas Basin, Gulf of California, Mexico - Guay11, Core 4567-28, 0-3 cm | ecosystem: Environmental > Aquatic > Marine > Hydrothermal vents...
ATTGGGGATGAGTGCCGATCAGCGGTCCAAGATCGGGTGAAAAGATCATCGGCCCGTTGATGATGCGTTTGATGGCCGCGTCTCCGACACAGGGCATCAGCTCCACCGATTTTTCGACATTCCATTCCATGCGCGACAAATCTTCGTCTAACAATTCATGACCAAAATCGAGTGGCGTGCCATCAACGGCCCAATGGGTGCAGGAACTTTCGTAGGCGCCTAACAGTAGCCCCATGCCTTCCTGGCGCGCGTAAACGCCTGTTTCATTGTCATTAATCTGGGGTAATTCAAAGCCGAGACTTTCGATTGCCGGCATATTTTCGGTGACCAGGTAATGGTGTTCCACCGGCATCAGCGGAAGTTCGATACCTGCCATCGCGGCAACTTCCCGCCCCCATAAACCAGCCGCGTTCACCAGGTACTCGGCATGAATCGAGCCTTTCCCGGTTTCCACATGCCATGAGCCGTCACTTCTCTGGCGGGTGGCGGTAACCGGTGTATGGCGATAAATTTCCGCCCCCAGTTGTCTTGCTGCAGCGGCAAATGCCTGGGTTGCCGACGCAGGATCGACATGTCCGCCTTCCTCTTCCCACAGGGCGCCCAGCATGTGGGTGGTATCCAGCAGGGGTACTTTGTCCCTGGCCTCATGCAGCGAAATAAAATGGCTTTCGATACCCACACGCCGACAGGCGCTTTGCATCATCGCATTGCTGTCCATCTCTTCCTGGCTACGGCAAATATTGATACCACCGGTAAAGTGGAAACCACAATCCTGGCCGCTTTCTTTTTCCAGTTGACGATATATCTGGAAGGTGTATTTATGAATTTCAGCAGCGGCATTGGGTCGGACCACGGTGAATAGTCCGCCGGCGGCATGCCAGCTGGAACCCGAGGTTAATTCCATGCGTTCAAGCAGAACCACGTCGATCCAGCCATTTTTGGCGAGATGGTAGAGAATCGAACAACCGACAACACCCCCACCGATGACAACAACGCGCGCTGTAGTCTTCATCGAATAACTAGATTTCCATCAGGTGGTTAATTTGATGTTCGGTCACAACTCGCTGTATCGCCGGTCTTTCAAATGCGACCTTCATCAGGCGGCTGCAATTTGGAAAGGCTGCCAAATCAGCGGGTTGATTTTCTTTCCAGATCGCCTGCATCACGAACAACATGTCACAAATACTGTACTCGCCGCCGAGAAACCAGGGTCCAGGCGAGAGGGCGTCGTCGATAATTCCCCATAGTTTTACGATCTCTTTCATCGATGCCTGTTTCAACGCATTCTGCATGGCTTCATCATCGGGAAAATACCTTTCGGCATTAAACTGAATCAACACCTCGGGTTGAAAGCTGCTCATCAGGTAGATTAGCCATTGCAAAAAGCGCCCGCGCTCTGCGGAGCCTGTTGCTGGCATGTATCTGCCTTCATGGGTTTCGCAAAGGTAAAGCATAATTGCCGCGGACTCATAAATGGGTCCCTCTGGTGTCACCAGCACAGGAACCCTGGCGTTGGGGTTCAATCGCAAAAATTCCTCCGGGAAGGTTTCCGGATTATGCACATTAAACAGGACGACTTCGTAATCGAGCCCCAGTTCCTCGAGCAACAGATGGGTGCTCATGGCGTAGGAATTTCGATGCGTGTAGAGTTTATAACCCATGTATTACTCCTTTTCAGGCACTGTCGTCGGCAGGGAAGCACATTATCACAGTCTGTGATCACACTTCAATAATTATAAATAAGGTTTTATAGTAAGGGATGATCCTGAATTATGAATTTCAGCCAGGTAACTGTGATCACAATGTATCAATAGGTAATGCCACCAATCTTTACAGTTGCTTCAATCCCGCTCGGCGGCGGATTTTTCGGTATTTTTAAAGGCTTCAAAAGTAGAAACCCCCCAGCTAATGTCCTTTTCGATTAACTGTGCCGCCAACTCGGCGTTACGCGACCTGATCGCCTTGGCGATATCGATATGTAGAACTTGCCAGTCCATTGGCATATCCTGGGTGCGCACAACCTGGGCCAGGTAGGGGCCGGTTTGCGCCCACAGGCGTTCTATCGACCAGAATAATTCTTCGTTCCTACTAGCGGCATAAATTGAAAAATGAAAGTTATAGTTGCGCACGATATAGTTTTCGTTATCACTATTTTCTATGTCTCGAACCATCATCCTGGCGAGAGTTTCCAGTTCATCGATCTGAGGTGAAGTCAAATTCGAAACGGCCAACTCGGTTGCTATACCTTCCAGCCTGGCGCGCACAAAAAACTGATCCGCTACCTGCTTGGGGTCGAGCTCGGCTACCCTGTAGGATCGCTTTACCGATGAGTTGAGCAATCTTTCCGAGGCCAGCCGGTTCAGTGCCTCGCGCACGGGCATGGTACTGGTGCCCATCTTCTTGGCCAGTGATCGAATCGATAACACGCTTCCGGGAAAGTATTCGCCGATAATCAATGACCATTTGAGGCTTTGATAAATACGGTCGTTTAGCGGCGCCTGGGTAATATTCTTTGGCACTTTGCTACGCATAGGTGATACATTCATATGGAATTTCTGGATAAATAATGACTGAATTGACAAACCCTGCACTGAAGCGCCTATTGTATCACAATGGCCGTGCCGGACTCTCAAAATGGAGGCGAAAATGACAGAACAGATATCTGCTCAAGAATTGCAAAATCTGATTGGGGATAAACAGGAGTTTGCCCTGCTCGATATCAGAAAGCATGAAGATTTTATTGAAGGCCATCTCTGGCTAGCTATCAATATTCCCCACGACTCGATAGAAAATCGAATCAGTCGCTATGTTCCCCGCCTGAACAGCAAAATTATACTGATTGATGAAGACAATGATCTTGCCAACGGGGTCGCAAAAAGCCTTGGTGCTATCGGTTATTCGAATCTCTGCATTTTACGTGGCGGCATCGAGCACTGGCAACAAAGCGGTATGCCGACGATCACTGGTGACTATGTTCTGGCCCATTCGCTTGGGCTTTATGTGAATCAAATTCTACAGACGCCCTCGATATCCGCGCAAAGTTGGATGGAAAAACTGGAAGCCGGGGAAGACGTCCTCATTATCGGTTCGCGTGATCCGCGCGACTACCAGGATTCGACCTTGCCCGATGCGGTGAATGTCCCTATCGCCGATATAATTTGTCGAATTCCGGACTTGATCGATGATGACTCGACCCAAATCGTTGTGCATTGTGGTGGCGTCACCCGGGCTGTACTCGGTGCGCAAACATTAATCGATGCGCAGCTTGCTAATCCGGTGATGTGGTTAAGCGAAGGAACCACGGGGTGGTGCCTCAGCGGTGGCGAGTTATGCCATGGCGAGATAAAACCGGGCAAGCCAGTTTCGAAATCGGCAATAACTTACGCCGCAAAAACGGCCCGGGATCTGGTCGAGCAATGGGATCTGGTTTATCTCGAACCGGCAGAAATTGAAGACTGGATTGGTGAAAACCCGCAGCGTACCTGCTATCTGATCGATGTGCGTAGTAGTGAGGAGTTTTCAGGCGGCCACTACGCCAACGCCATAAACATACCCGGGGGTGAACTGGTCGGTATGACCCAGGACCATATCGCCACCTATCATGCACGGCTCTGCCTGATCGGCGACGTCGATACCGCGCGGGCCGAAATAACCGCCGCCTGGATGCTGAAAAATGGCTGGACCGATATTGTTCTGCTGAGGAACTGGGAGAGCGCGTCAGAGCCTGAAGATTCTGACACATCGAGTGACGCGGTCGCCGCGCATGACTCGTCGGCAAAGCCGGCGGGAAAACCTGAACCAGCGGCGATGGAGCTGTTACAGGCGAGTGTCGATATGCGTCAGCATATCTTCGAAAGCTTTATGCGGGATCATCCTTACAGTTTTGATTTAAAGGAGTCAAAACCACCGGGTAGATAATGTATGCAGGTAACTGCCCAGTGACCGGGCAAGGCTTCGATCCACCAGGATGTGGATATCGGTCAGCTTCTCCCACCATAAAGTAATCGCATACTGCCCGAGCCTGGTGCGAACGCATCGAGCAGCGGTGATGGTCTCGCCTTCCAGATCGACCGTGGTATAGGCATTTAAAAATTCGCGGGAATCATCTCCCGACAGCAGCAGTTGACAATAGGCATGACTGATATCAGTGGCGATGGGCTCGAAATCCAGCGCTTTGTCGGGAAATCGAAACTGACCGGAAAACATATAAGCCTTGCCAGGTGCAAACTGGATAAGCCGCAGTTCGTCGGTTGTCAGCATGGCTCCCATTTTTGTTTGCTGGTTAAAAACAATACTGGCGAATGATTCCAGTTTCAGTGTTGCGCTGGACTGAATCGACCATAACCCGCTAGCGGCTAGTTCGTTCAGGGTTAGCCTAGGGTAGCCCTGCAGTGCGCCGCTTGCATTCGTGACGGTTTCTTTAGTGCCTTGGCTAGGCATGCAGGCGGCTCCCGGTTACGTCGACAAAACAACTTGAACCTACCCTCACTTCAACCGACTGATTATTTACCGGCGACACTGCCCACAAGGTTTCACCCATGCGTCGATGGCCACCAGTCAACAGGGCCAGGGCGATGGAACGCCCGAGCGTCGGGCTCTGGATAGCGGCAGTCAAGTGACCGAGCGGCAACTGAACAACACCGGGTTTCCATGGCGCTGCGGTAAGATGCGCCGCTAGCGGTATTGCACTGCTGCCATCGACTGCCTCCAGCCCTACCAACTGGAGCCGGTCTTCCCGGGATAACGCCGGTCGCTGTAACAGGCTGGAGCCGATAAAGGCTTTACTGGTCGATACCATTTTCCCCAGGCCCAGGTCTGCCGCTGTTGTGCGACCGTCTATTTCCGTGCCTATCGACAAGTGACCCTTTTCGATTCTTAAGATATCGAGTGTTTCCAGGCCGTAAGGCGTGATTCCGAAATCTGCGCCCTTATCGATTACCCTGGCATAAAGCGAGCTCGCAAATCCGGCCGGCACGTTGATTTCGTAACTCAGTTCTCCGGAAAAACTGACCGTGAATACCCGGCAGGGCATGTTCTCATCGAGCGAGCCTTGTCTCACGCTGGCCATCGGGAAACTGTCCCGGTCGATGTGGAAGTCAGGTCGAAGGTGGCGCAACAGGTGCCTGGCCTCCGGGCCGGCGATGGCCAACGATGCCCAGTGATCCGAGACCGAGGTAAGTTGCACGTCGAGGTCGCGCCATTGTGTCTGCAGCAACTTATTCATCCAGCGCCAGCAGGCAGCCGAATTTGCCGTGGTCATGGTGACCAGAAAATGATTGTCGGCGAGTTGCGCCACAGTGCCGTCATCGTAGAGGATTCCGTCTTCGCGCAACATCAGCAGGTAGCGCAGCCGACCCGGCTTTATGGTTTCAATGTTATTGCAATAAATCCGCGAGAGGAATTCCAGCGCATCGCTGCCTTTTACATCGACCTTGCCGAGGGTGGACATATCCACGCAGCCGACCGCGTTACGCACCGCCAGAACCTCACGCTGAATGGCCTGTTCCATGGTTTCGTTTTGACTTGGGAAGTAACGCGAGTAAACCCAGTTCCCCGAGGTTTGAAAAATACAACCTGCCGCTTTGAAAGCGCTATAAAAAGGCGTGTGCCTGACGGGGGTCATATTGCTTTGAGTATCAGCGCCGACCAGCGCGCCAAAACTGACTGGAGAATAGGGCGGGCGAAAGGTGGTATGGCTGGTGGTGTTGCTATCTTCCCGCTTCAATCGCGCTAGTTCCAGCATCGCGTTGGTCCAGCTTGTCTTGCCCTGATCGGTGCCCATGCCAAGGGTGGTGTAACGCTTGACCAGTTCTATATCCTCGTAGCCCTCGCCCAGGGCTTGCTCGATATCGCCGCGTAACACATCGTTCTGCAGATCCACAAACGCCATGGCGCCATCCTGGTGATGCTGATGGTAGGCGGGGCCCGCGCGCGGTAAGGGTAAGTCTGGCTCGGGCTCGGGTACAAGACCCAACTGGGCGGCTGCCCTCAGCGCCTGCTGTACGCCATCCTCGATGCAATCGTTGATTTCCGCTAATCCACGACAGGATCCGGTTGGAAATACCAGGCCCATTTGCGAGGCTGGGAGCAGTGCATCCAGCGATGGAATAAAAGTCAGCTTATCTCCGAGATGTGCCGCGATATGGGCCTGTGCCGCCCATCCGCCAGAAACGCACATCAAATCGCAACGAAGCTTTTGCTTTTTTCCGAGTTCGTCGGTAAATCGAATTTGACTCAGGCGGTGCCAACCACGCGTATTGATCAATTTACCACCCCGGGGCAGGTTACCGACAACTTCGACGCCGGCATATTCCAGCGCCAATCGGGTTGCTTGCAATTCATCTTCATCCGCGATGGCGAGGAAGGCGCGCTCGCCTGGCCGAATCGCAAACCTGTAAATGTACTGCCTGGCCGCGGCAGCGAGCATGATTCCCGGGCGATCATTACCGGGAAAAATCAACGGCCGTTCACTGGCGCCGGATGCGAGAATGATTCGTTTTGCACGAATGCGCCAATAGATTGCCGCGGCCTTGTTTCGGCTCTGCTCGACCGCCAGGACCAGGCCCTGGTCATACTGGCCGAAGGCGAGGGTATTGAGCGTGATTCTGATAGACGGCTGTTGTTCCAGTTCCCTGCTGGTCCGCTGCAGCCATTGACTGGCAGGTATCGAATCGACTTTGGTCTGTTCCCATGCTGCAGATCCCCCCAGAGTCGGCGCCTGCTCGAGCAGCACTACCGACGCCCCCGATTCAGCCGCGCATTTGGCAGCTGATATTCCAGCCGGGCCGGAACCGATTACCAGGATCTGGCAGTGCATCATTCGCTTGTCGTAAAGTTTTGCATCCCTGTTGTTTTCAATTCGCCCCTGCCCGGAGGCATGGCGAATTATTTTTTCATAAACAAGATGCCACCACTTTTTTGGCCACATGAAGGTCTTGTAGTAAAAGCCCGCATCGAGCAGTCTGCAGCCAAGCTGCAGCGTTGCTCCAAAATCAACTGACAGGAAAGGCCAGAAATTCTGGCTTCGTGCAACCAGTCCGCTTTCCAGTACTACCTCGGTAGCTTTTAAATTGGGGACAAAGACGCCCTGCCGGTCCGTGCAGGAAACCAGTGCGGAAGGTTCTTCGAGACCTGCCGATAGAATTCCCCTCGGCCGATGGTACTTGATTGATCTCGCGACCAGGTTGATATTATTGGCGAGCAACGCAGAAGCCAGGGTATCACCGGCGTAACCGGTCAACCTGCGCCCATTGAATTTGAAGCTGATTGATTTGTCACGGTCTATAATTCCGCCGCTTATGAGGCGTCGAATCTGCATCAGCTTTGACCCCGGCCAGGCAAGGCATCAGAACCCGATACGGGTGTCATCTCGTGTGAGTCAACATCCCGGTTAATTTCTATCCATTGCTCGCAACCGCATTCGTGGTGCCAGTATTCGCCTATCGGTGTTTGCGAACTGTCATGCAGGTGAATTGCGCGATGCCATGTTTCGATGCTCGCCGATGAGTCCAGGGCCGGGTAATTTCTAATACGCCCGCCGTAGCTGAACTCGCTCTGGTCACGCTCGCCACAATAGGGACAGTTGATCAATAACATTTATGCATCCGCGCTAATGCAGCCAGGGATAGGGGCCGACTCCGGCATCGTCGATTAACGCGCCTGTCTCAAAGCGGTTTAACGAAAATGGTTTCAATAAATCCGGTAGAACACCGCTGGCGAGTAACTCGGCCATCGCCCAACCGACAGCGGGTGTCGCTTTAAAACCGGCATACCCCCAGCCACAGTTGATGAAAAGATTCTCGATTGGCGTATTGCCGACCAGGGCATTGCCATCCATCGGTATATCCGCGGTACCCGACCAGTGACGCATCAACCTTAAATGCGAGATAAACGGGAACATCTGAATTGCCCGGGCCAGGGTATCCTCGATTGTTGCGAATGATCCGCGTCTTGCAGTTGATATATAACCGTCGCTGGCGCCCCCCATAACCAGTTCGCCTTTATCGGTTTGGCTAATATAGGAAAGCCCAGCGTTATAGTTCACTACGGCGTGCAGTATCGGCTTGACCGGTTCGGAAACAAAAGCCTGGACGTTAATCATTTCCATCGGTAGCGAAACACCGGCCAGGGTGGCCAGCTTGGAAGTCGCACCAGCGGCGCTTAGTAATAGCCTGCCGGTGTCGACCCTGCCATGCGGGGTAGACACGGCGGCAATTTTTTCGTTTTCGATTTTAATCCCGGTAAGCGGGCAATTTTGCAGGATGTGGATTCCGGCGGAACTTGCGGATCTGGCAAATCCCCAGGCAACCGCGTCGTGTCGAACCACACCGCCTTCGGGCTGAAACAGCGCCCCGCTGACAGGATAGCGGGTATTTTGGGTTAAATTGATCCCCGGCAGCCTTTTTCTGATTTCCTTTTGAGTCAGTATCTCGGCATTGGCGCCACCCAGTCGCATCGCGTTGGCGCGTAACAGGAAATGCTCGAGTTCACCATCCGAGTGCGCCAGGTCAAAATAGCCACGGGGTGAATACATCAGGTTGAAGTTCAACTCCTGGCTGAGGCCGTCCCATAGCTGCAGGGCGAAGTTTTTCAGTGCAAAACTGGCGTTTAACAGGTAATCGGACCTGACTATGGTGGTATTTCTTGCGGTATTGCCACCGCCGATCCAGCCGCTGTCCAGCACCAGTACATCGTTAATGCCGTGGTTTGTCGCGAGGTAGTGTGCGGTTGCCAGACCATGCCCACCGGCCCCGGCAATAACGATATCGTAGGCCGGTTTGAGTTGCTGTGGCTGGATTATTTTCGGCCACTTTTGCTGGCCAGTGACGGCTTTCCCCAGCAGTGAGAAAACGGAGTATTTCATAACAGGACGACTAGCCGTGATTCTTCACCAGCCAGCCATCGTCTTCCATGACCACGATGATGGTGGGACCGGCATAGTCGAGCGCCTGTTTAAGCGCCTGCCTGAAAGTCAATTCACTGTTGACCTTCACCCCCGGGCAACCAAACGCCTCGGCCAGCTTGATAAAGTCAGGCGCGCGCGGGTTGACGCCGATTTGTGGAATACCGCGTTTCACCATGCCGTCGCGGATCATCGCGTAACTGTGGTTGTGCCACAGAATGATCGGAATCGATAAGGCTTCTTCGACCGCGGTTGCCAGCTCGTTCACGGTAAACATGAAACCCCCGTCACCGACCAGCGCCACTACCGATTTTTCCGGCGCCGCCAGTTTTGCCCCGATTGCGCCGGGTAGGGCGCAGCCGAGGGTGCCGAACCCGGCTGGGTAAAACCAGGTTCGGGGCAACTCGGTTTTCATTGCGGCTGTGCCGGTATACACCAGTTGGGTGATATCGCCCATGATAACGGCGTCTTCGGTGAGTTCCTCGCGCAATGCCTTGAGCAGGGTAATGTGTTGCCGTTCGACATCGGTATAGTCGGCACTTTGTTGTTCACGGACACGGTCAAGTTCCTCTATTCGGCTTTCACAGGCCGTTTTGATGGCGCCATCGGCAAGTGCCTCGACTAACTGTTCACAGGCGGACAGAGCGTCTCCATGGATTGCAATAGTTGCCGGAAAGGCATCGCTGAAACGGTCCGCATCGATATCGACGCGGATAACATTTCCATTCACCGGCAGATCATAGATGAAGCTGTCGGCTTCACCGAGTTCGGTGCCGATTGCCAGTACCACCTCGGCCTGTGCGAGGTAAGCCTGCACCGCGGGACTTATCACGCCTCCACCGAGACTCAATGGGTTTGAATCAGGCACGATACCCTTTCCGGCATTGGAGGCGATTACCGCCACATTGAGACGTTCGGCGAGGTTGGTGACCACCTCACTCGCGTGTTGCGCGCCACCACCCACCATCATTACCGTTAGCGATGAACTGCACAACAGGGCCGCGGCCTCGCTGATGGCGTCGGCCCCCGGCACCGGTAGCGCTGCAATCCGAGAGGGCTTCCAGTTCTCGGTAACCGGCATTTCCATCACATCGATTGGAATTGCGATATGCACCGGGCGTGGACGCTGCGAACCAAATACAGAAAATGCGCGGGCGATTAGCCCGGGCACTTCGGCAGGATCATGGACCATTTCGCTAAATGCGGTTATGGGACGGGTAATCGCGCACAGGTCCGAGGTTTCGTGCAGTCGACCCCAGCCTTTACCCAATGAGGGGCTATCGTTGGCGCTGGATAGCACCAGCATCGGGAGCGAATCCGCGTAGGCCTGGCCGATGCCGGTGGCGGCATTGGTGACGCCCGGGCCGGTGATGATGGTACACACACCGGGCTTACCACTCACCCTGGCGTAACCGTCGGCCATAAAGCTGGCGCCCTGTTCGTTGCGCGGCGTGACAGCACGCACATTGCTTTTTTCGATGCCCCGGTATAGCTCCAGGGTGTGCTCTCCTGGGATCCCAAAAACAGTGGTCACAGCATAAGCTTCAAGCAAATGCATCAACGCTTCGCCACAGGATTTACTCATTATCATTGCTCCAACTGGTGTGTTGCATGGTGTTTACCCAAATAGTGATGCTACATTTTGTAATAGGTGCTCGTCAACAACTGTGATCACAGATATAATAACCAGTATTCTCCAGATTGAACAGGATTGAGCCAATGACAATTTCTCCCAAGCAGGCACTGGCATCGGTCGGTTATTACATGGTTGGAATATCCAAACTACCCGGCTGGGACAAACCAATCAAGCTGTCTTCGAATGAATCGGCCCTGGGCATGAGTCCGCTGGCGATCGAAGCCGCGCAGCAGGCCATACAAAACAGTCACCTCTATCCCGAGATTGATACCGAAACCCTGGCCGAAGCTATCGCCGCAAGATATCAGCTGGACCCGGCAGGTATGGCTTTCGGGCCCGGGTCGGATGAAATTTTACAACGTGTCGTCAATACCTTCTCGGGTCCCGGGGAAGAGCTGGTACATAGCAAAAACGCTTATATGCAATTTCCTATTTACGCAAAGCTTGCTGGCGCGACGCCGGTCGCGGTGGATGATCGCGATTTTCATTACGATGTCGATAACTTGCTTGCCGCGGTCAATGAAAATACCCGGGTCGTTTTGATAGCGAACCCCGACAATCCATCGGGAACCCATCTGAGCGGGCGACAGCTGCGTCGATTACACGCCGTCCTGCCCGATAACGTGTTGTTGATCATCG
>Ga0164320_10000744_pt1 | contig 11177 bp, 9 predicted proteins | sample GuaBasSediGuay11_FD_113736 | JGI IMG/M metagenome (GOLD analysis project Ga0164320, IMG submission 113736) | Subseafloor sediment microbial communities from Guaymas Basin, Gulf of California, Mexico - Guay11, Core 4567-28, 0-3 cm | ecosystem: Environmental > Aquatic > Marine > Hydrothermal vents...
GTTATTCCGCTCCTTCAGAAAATCCCTTGTGAATCCAAAGCCCTGCGCGATCATCCCGCCCCCTGGTGGGATATGCGGGCTAGCAGGTAAACATTGTCATCCTGCACACGGATGGACAAGGCTTCGAGGCTTTCTCCCGGACAGGGCCCCATCACGCATTCGCCGGACTCGATCAGAAAACGCGCATCGTGCACCGCGCACTGAATCAGGGCCCCCTCCACATCGAGAAATTGATGGTCCACCCAGTCCAGCGGCGAACCGGTATGCGGACAGCTGTTGCGGTAGGCGAAACACTCGTTGTCGCGGCGCACCACGAAACCGTCGACCTGCTCACCACCACTCTCGACTGAAAAGCCGTAACTGCCGGGATCATCCAGGCGTTGCAGCGAACATATCAGCGTCAAATTTTGCATGCCGCTATCGATCTCGCTTCCGCCATGGGCTCTCGGCCACGGCAGAATGCGGTGTCAGGTAGAGGCCAGCTCGGCAGGCGTCTTCGCAACAATGGTTAGCGCGTGCAGTTCCCCGGAAGCAATTTCATCGTTGACGCAGGCATATACCAGCTTGTGGCGTTTTATCGGGGTTAGCCCATCGAAAGCATCGCTGGTCACATTGGCGACAAACTTGCCGTCGCCGCCGCTAACCTCCACGACCGCATCGGGCATGTGGGTCGCTATTAACTGCTGTATCTGTTCAGGGGTCATGAAAAACTGTCGGAGTGTTAAAAAAGGCCGCCAACTATAGTACAAGAGCCGCCCGGAATAACCATGGAAATTCTGGTATTTTGGTAGGGGTAGGGAAGGAGCAATTTTGGGCGTGTCGGCGGAAATCAGTCAGATTACGGATGCCCTCAGGGCCGGGCGGCGGCGCGAATCTCTTTCTTTACTTGGTGGAGTAAGGGAAATAGGGTGTTAATTCTTCCTATACTTTTTAATATTCCGGATCGCGGTACACGCTTCGCAATTGCTGATTGAGCCGCGACCCTAATCCTCCTAAAATGGCGGAGCTTTACAGTCGGGGCGTGGCGCAGCCTGGTAGCGCACCTCGTTCGGGACGAGGGCGTCGGAGGTTCAAGTCCCCTCGCCCCGACCAACTCAAGCAAATAAAAAAAACCATGGGGTATTTCCGATAATAAGGGGGCATCAGTTAGATTTTACTGATACATTCCTTGCGGCAGTCGCCTTTTCTTCGGTTAATTTACAGGCGGTATCGGAACCCTCGTAATGAAAAGTTCAGCAGTACTTAAAGGATACAAACGGGATCGGGTTAGAGCCCGGATTCTGTTTCCTTTCACCTTTGTGATCTTGTCGGTAATAGCCGCTTTCGTGGTTACCGCGTATGTCCATGAGGATCGCGACCACGAGCGGGACCTAACGGAAAGAGTGGCCGCCGTGGAACGTCTTTTCCTACAGGGTCTGGAGAGTGATTCGGCCATGATGCAGGCGGCTCTAGCCGTGCTTTCCCGAGATGAGGGAATTAAAAAAGATTTTCTTGAAGGTAATCGCGAAGCACTGCTAAAGCGCGTGTGGCCAGCGTTCGACGAACTGCGGCAGTATAATCGAATCACTCATTTTTATTTCACCGATCAGGATCGGGTTAATTTCCTGCGTGTTCATCGGCCTAATCAGCACGGCGATGTCATTGACCGGATCACCACATTGCGGGCGGCCGAGGCGCGTGAGTCGGCGCGTGGCATCGAACTGGGTCCGCTGGGTACCTTTACTCTGCGCGTTGTCGTGCCCTGGTATAATAACGGGCACCTGATTGGTTACCTAGAGCTGGGCGAAGAAATCGATCACATCACCGAAGAGGTCCATGGGGTTCTCGGAGTTGACCTTCTGGTGCTGGTCTACGAAAAATTCCTCGACCCGCGGCTGTGGGAAAAGGGCCGGCAGATGCTTGGACACCAGGATGACTGGGGTCATTTCGGTTCTACCCTGGTTGTCGGCCGGGCCATGGATAAGATACCTGGGCCGCTGATTGATATTCTTAGTCAGGACGAGCACACCTATGAGCAGGTATTGCGGTTTGTAGAGGGAGGCAGAAACTTTCACATCGCATTTCTGCCCCTTACCGATATTTCGGGACGTGAAGTAGGCGACTTTATTGTTGTTCAAGATGTTACCAGGCTTCGAACCGGATTCAAAAACTCGATGGCCATGACCGCGGCTCTCTCCATTTTGGTGGGAGGAGTCGTATTCGTGATTATTTATGTGGTGCTGGGCAAGGTGGAATGGGATTACCATCGTCAGCGCGAGGTCGAGCTTCAGCTAGCGCAGGTCAATACCGAGCATCAAAAAGTTGTCCAGGTCGAAAAACTCTCCGCCATGGGCCTTATGATCGCCGAAATCGCACACCAATTGAACAACCCGCTTTCAGGTGTAGTCAACATGGCACAGTTGGCCGAGCGTGAGGTCGATGATCCCGAACGCATGAAGGAGCTACTTGTTGAAATCGCCGATGCCGGAAAGGACTGCCACGCATTTGTCAGGCGCATGCTGGAATTTACCAAGCTTTCCAGCTTCGAAGTTAGCCCAACAAACCTGAATCACCTGATTAAGGAAACCGTTTCCCTGTTTGAGGAGAGCGTCGGGACGGATACGACTGTGGTGAGTGAACTCGCCCCGGATGCCCCAACTCTAGAGGTGGACCCGGTTTTGATTCGGCACGCCTTGTTCAATCTGCTGTCCAACGCCGCGCAGGCAAATCCGACCGCTGGGACGATTGTCGTACGCCTTTCTCGGGGCGAACGCAGTACCGGGCATGAACCCGGATGGTGCCTGTCGGTTCGTGACGCGGGTCCAGGAATACCTGTGGATATTCTGGATAAAATTTTCACACCATTTTTCACAACCCACAGCGAAGGCACGGGGCTGGGATTACCGGTAGTCCAGCATGTAGCGATGCTGCACGAAGGTGACATCACTGTTGAAAATGTCAGCGGCGGTGGCGCGCTTTTTGCATTATGGTTACCTGACACAAGTAGAGATTAGATGGCGCATTCGGAGACCGGGGTGGTGCAAAAGTTACTCATCGTTGATGACGACAAACATATGCGGATACTGCTTGAAGGCGTGTTCCGCGGAAAGCCGCAACAAACGCAGTTTGCCAGTGACGCCGCCGAAGCCCGGCGCCTGTTCGCTGCTACCGATTTCAATCTGATCATCATGGACCAGCGATTGCCCGACGGCAACGGTCTCGACCTGCTGCGGGAAATGCGCGCTGAACGCCCACAACAGGTCGCCATTCTGATTACCGGATATGCTGATGTACGCGATGCCGTGCGTGCCGTGCGTGAGGGCCTGTTCGACTACCTGACCAAGCCATTTGAAGATCTTGAAGCATTAGAGGCGGTGGTAGAAAAGGCTCTGGAACTGGATGGTGCCTACCGCGAAATCAACAACCTCAAGCTATCCATGGAATCTGGCGGCGTTCCCGTCCACATTGGTCATTCACCGGTGTCACTTGCGCTGCAAAACCAGATCCGCCAGTTGGCTCCACTCGACGTCACCATTCTGATCGAAGGAGAAAGTGGAACCGGCAAGGAACTGGCCGCCAAGAGCATTCATGCCAACAGCCAGCGTACCAGGCGGCGGTTTCTTGAAGTCAATTGCGGTGCGCTTTCCGAACAGCTGCTGGAAAGTACTCTTTTCGGCTATGAAAAAGGCGCTTTTACCGGCGCCGTCAGGACTACGTCGGGTTACCTGGAAGAAGCCAACGGTGGCACCCTGTTCCTCGACGAAATCGCCGACATGAGTCCCAAGCTTCAAAGCAGCCTGCTGCGCGTGTTGCAGGAACATACTTTTTCACGCCTGGGTGGTACCCAGACCCTTTCCAGCGATTTCCGACTGGTTTGTGCGACCAACCGGAGACTCGCTGGCGAAGTAAAGACTGGAAACTTCCGCGAAGACCTGTTCTATCGAATCAATGTAGTATCCCTTGAAATTCCGCCGTTGCGTAATCGCAGTGAAGATATCGTACCGTTGGCGGTGCATTTCCTCGATCACTTTAACGGGAAATTCGACAAATCTGCAGGCCCCCTGACGCCGGAGGCCATTTACCTTCTTGAAAATTTCTCATGGCCCGGGAACGTGCGTCAGTTGCAAAATACCATCGAAAGAGTCGTTGCCCTTCATTCCGGTGGCCCTATCAGCTCCCTCGATCTGGATGATATCGCTCAGGACGTTAGTGGCGGCGTTCCCGATGAGCAGGCTCTGCTCTCATATCAGAAAGAGCGCGCGGTCTTCGAGCGCGAATACCTCACCCGCCTGCTGCAACAGGCCCAGGGAAATGTCTCGGAAGCCGCCCGTTTGAGCGGCATCCCGCGGCAAAACCTCTATGTCCGCATGAAGCGCTGGGACCTGTCATAAAATCGTGACAGCTGTCAGTTTTTTGTGACACTATTTCTCGGCGCTATCGCCTCTCGTTGCTTCAGAAACGTCAGTCTTTCCTCACTCTCTAGACCTGCCTCCTTCCTGGCACACAAATTGCAGCATTTAATTGTAAATCGATTATTTGTTATCTACGCGCAGGAGAAATATCATGAAACATCCCATACTTGCATTAAGCTTTGCAGTTCTTGTTGGCTGCGGAGGGTCCGCTTCTGCGGTCGATCCCGCGACCATTGACTGGTCGCAAGTGCCGACTAAATCGCTGACGCTTTTTTATCCAGGACAATCCACCTACCAGTGGCTACGCAGCCGCGAACATAAACGGGCGGATCTTCAGACCATTGAAGGTCAGGCCTGCGTCGCCTGCCATAAGGACGAGGAAAGAGAACTCGGCGAACTTATGGTCAAGGAAGGCCGACTGGAACCCATGCCGGTCGAAGGCAAGAACGGTGTGATCGATCTGGGCTTCCAGACTGCTTATGACGGCGAGAATGTCTACTTCCGTTTCCAGTGGAAGACACTCAATGACTATGCTGGTACGGCTCATCCCTATTACCGCTACGACGGTAAGGAATGGAAAGCATTCGGTTATCCGAAACTGGATGCGGTCGTGCAGAATGGTGAGCAACCTGGCATCTATGAAGACCGCATGTCGATTATAATCGACGATGGCTCGGTTCCGATGTTTGCCAATCAGGGTTGCTGGGTCACCTGTCACGATGGCCAGCGAGATAACCCTGATCGTCCCGATACAGCAGATGTGAAGGCCAATCAACTGTTCAAACACCTGAACAAGAAAGACGTACGCAAGTATCTTCCATCAACCCGTACCGACGAAGATGCGTCCTGGGATATGGGTAAGACCCCGGAAGAAATTGCCAAGATCAAGGCGGCCGGTGGTTTCCTCGACCTGATGCAATGGCGTGGTCATCGCTCCAATCCGGTGGGTATGTCTGACGACTTCTACGTTCTCGAATATCGCAACAGCGATGCCGGTAAAAATCCATTCAGTGGCAACAAGGGCAAGAATCATCAGCCCAAATATATGTTTGACGAGAAAAAGTTCGGCAGCAAATCGGTCAGGATTGAAGACATTCGTAGCATGTCTACCACTTTGATTCGCGAACAAAACGCCGTTCCGTTTGATCCTGACGCCGACTGGAAAGAAGGCGACCTGATTCCCAAATATGTCGTTAGCCGGGAAGATTCCAAAGGATCGGCTGCCGACAACAACATGTCAAAGGGTGAATGGAAAGACGGCATGTGGACGGTTGTTTGGGCTCGCAAGCTGGGTCTCACCAACCCAGATGATAAAGCTCTGAAAGAGGGTGGCGTTTACAACTTCAGCTTCGCTACCCATGACGATAACCTCACCACACGTGGTCATCACGTTTCATTCCCGATGACCATCGGCTTCGGTGCCAAGGCCGACATCGAAGCAACCAGGCTTAAATAGGCCAGGACGAGGACCTGTGGAGGCGCGCGACCCGGCGATGACGGGTCGCGCGTAACCCCAGCCACCAGACAGGACACAGGATTATTTGGTTTAAAGGGGACGACTGTGAACATACCCAAATTATTCTCACGTAGGACGATATTCGTGATCGGTGGAGCCTTAACACTCCTGATCATCGTCTGGGTCATCGCCTATGAACCCGTTACCCGCAACGTGATCGCCCAGGACGCACTGTGTACTTACTGCCACTTGCCCTGGGAATTCGATTCCAATACCCGGCTGACTGCCAGTCAACCCCATCAAGCCGAGCCCGATCAAAAACAATCACAGGCGCGTTGCGTCGATTGCCACCTTCCCGAAGGCTGGTGGAATACTACATACGCCTACACCCATTTTCTTAGCTTTACCGACCTGTTTGGACATTTCCGCGACCTCGATGCCGAACGCGCAGGTGACTGGATTCCGCCGCGCGCAGCGACCGCCTATCGGGTTCGCGACCGCTTGTACCAGTATGACAGTGTCACCTGCCGGGTTTGCCACATCGAGACCGAAATCAAGCCGCAGACTGTTCGTGGTATCAATGCTCATGAATTGGCGCTGAATGAACAGAACACCTGCATAGAATGCCACAACAATCTCGTCCATCGCAGCGTTGACCTGCGCAAAGACGCATTCAAGCAAATCGCAACGGATGGCGATCGGAGCCAGTAGTGTCCTCATATCTAGGAGCCCCCCATGAATGATAAAACTTCTATTACAGGCCGCAGGAACTTCATGAAGAAGCTTCTAGGCGGCACGGCGGTAACCGCTGCCGCCACTGGTGCCCTGGTTTCTTTCGCGAAGTCGCCAGCGGGTGAGGACGCAAAACCGACCAAGCAATACGGCATGCTCATCGACACGCGAAAGTGTATCGGTTGCCATTCCTGCAGCGTCGCCTGCAAAGCCGAATTCGACGTACCGTTAGGATCAACCCGATCCTGGGTTGAATATGTTGAAAAAGGTTCCTACCCGAATGTTTCGAGAAACTTCCTGCCGAGGCTATGCAATCATTGCCGGCACCCCCAGTGTGTGGATGTATGCCCTACCGATGCCACCTACAAACGCCCGCAGGACGGCATTGTGGTCATCGATACCGGCCTATGTATTGGCTGCAAGTATTGCATTCAGGCATGCCCCTATGACGCCCGTTTTCTCAATCCGGTGACCGGTTTTGCCGACAAGTGCGATTTCTGCATTCACCGGGTATCGAAAGGGCTCGAACCTGCCTGCGTCAATTCATGCATTGGTGGGGCCCGCATCTTTGGCGATATTAGTGATCCTGAAAGCGAAATTTCCCGCCTGATGGCGACCAATCCGGTCACCGTACTCAGGCCGGGAAAGGGAACGGAACCCAATGTTTATTATATCGCTGCCGACGATTCGGGCGAACACGAGAACAATCGCGGATGGTACGACGTGCGCATCACAACACACCGTCGGGAAAAGGAAAGGAGATAGTCATGTACGAACTTAATTGGGGATTACCCGTCATACTTTACCTGTTCCTGGCCGGCCTGGGGGCCGGCGCCGTTACCGTCAGCGGGTCGGTGCTGCTGCGCAAAGGCGGGTTCGGCTCGTCGCGCTTCGCCGTCGCCCGGTGTGGTGCGCTAATCGGGCCCATTCCCGTCATGCTCGGAACGTTTTTGATCGTATTTGAACTGGGTCAGCCGTTTCGCGCGCTGAATCTTTTCAAGGTTATCAACCTGTCGCCCATGTCCATCGGGTCGTGGCTGCTGGCGGCGTTTATTGTCTTCAGTCTGCTATATGCGTTGACCTTCTTGCCACGTTCGGCAGGACCGGGCGATCGCCTGGCGAAGTTCAGACGGATTCTAGCCTGGATCTGCGTGCCAAGCGGGATCAGCGTTGCCTTATATACCGGCATCATGCTGGGCGCTATGCCGGCACGACCATTCTGGAACTCCCCCATTCTTGCCGGATTGTTCCTGCTGTCAGCGCTATCCTCCGGGGTCGCCGCGATCATACTGGTAGGTGTTTTTTCTCGACGCAAAAGCTCCGATCCCGTTATTCGCAACGATCATCACCACAGTTCCTACTTGCTGACTGCATCTGATGCCCTCCTTCTAGGTGGGGAACTGGTGATCATTTTCCTATTCCTGTTGTTCGCCCAGCTGACTATCGGCGACGTTAGATATGCCGTCGCCACAATTCTTCCCGGCGGTAGGTTGGGTCTAGCTTTCTGGGTTTTGGTGGTTGGATTCGGCGTTCTCATTCCATTCGTGATTGAGATCATCCAGATCAGGCCTAAGCTACTTAATGGGGGGGTATTCAAGTCGATCACTGCCATCGAGGTGGCGGTGCCGATCCTCATCCTGATCGGCGGTTTCGCTTTGCGTTACGTCGTCGTAATTGCCGGTCAGATAACAGCTCCGTCTGCACTGTAGAAACGGGGAGACGATACCATGATTAATCGAAGAAAATTCATAAAACTGGGCGCGACGGTAGCCGTCATTCCGCAGCTGGTTCGCGAGGCACATGCCAAAGTATCGGAAAAACTGAAGAAAGGCGGCGAAGCCTATTCACATTTCAGCGGAACGCAATTAACCCCGGTTGCCAGCATCTGCGGTCAATGTCCCAGCCGGTGCGCCATTATCGGCTATGTGGATGAAGGCCGGGTGGTCAAGATTGAAGGCCAACCGAGTTCTATCCGAAATCAGGGAAAGATCTGTGCCAAGGGTCATTCCGGTGCTCAAATTATTTATGACCCGGATCGAATACTGTCTCCGCTGCGGCGAAGCGGTCAGCGAGGCCAGGGAGAATGGGAAAAGATTTCGTGGGATGAAGCACTGGCTGACCTGACTGCTCGCCTCAAGAAACTTCGCGACGACGGCCATCCCGAAAAATTCGTATTCCATCACGGCTGGATTCCAACCAGCGCGGAACATCTGATCGACGATATCTTCCTGCCCGCTTACGGCACGGCATCTATCATCAAGCAGACATGTCACGGACAAAGTGCGCGCTGGACAGCCCATGAACTGACCTGGGGCGGGCGCGTCGACAACTGGGATCTGGACAACACCGATTTCGTACTGAACTTCGGCAGCAATGTCCTTGAGGCCCACACCAATCATGTTTCGCTGGCTCGCAGGCTTGCGCTTGCCGCCGAGGATCGCAGCATTCGCACGGTCACTTTCGACGTCAGGCTTTCCAACACTGCAGCCAAATCCGATCAGTGGGTCCCTGTCAAACCGGGGACGGACCTGGCAGTAGCTCTTGCCATGTGCAACGTGGTGATGGAAAACGGACTCTATCAGGGTGCCGGAGAAGAGTTCCTGAGGTTTTGTCAGGTCACCGAAGACCCCGACATTGCAACAGCTGACAAGGTCCTGGCTCTGCAAAAGCACCTGGCCGAATACACACCCGAATGGGCAGAAAAAATCAGCGGTGTACCCGCCGGTCAGATTATTGACATCGCCCGTGAATTCGCGGCGGCAGAGCGGGCCTGCGTGATCAGTTCCCGGGGAGCCGATGCTCACTTCAACGGGGTCGAAACCGAGCGTGCCATCCAGATGCTCGCCGCCATTACTGGAAACATTGACAATCCCGGCGGACGCTGCCGGGCCATCACACCGGAATGGACCTTTCCGGCGGGTCCAAAAAACCGACCTGTTGCAAAAAAAATGGCGTTTATCGACGCTGATGAAGATGCGTTCGTCTTGTCGGATTTTGGCGCCGGCCACAGCAGCTTGAATCGTATCAGGGCACATGGAGAACGTCCCGGAATTTACATGTGGTATCACCACAACCCGGCTTATGCCAATGGCGACACGCAGCAAATCATCGACATCTTGAAAGATGAATCACTACTGCCATTCACGGTTGCAGTGACACCCTTCTACGATGAAACAGCGGCGCTGGCAGACCTGATTCTCCCGGACACAACCTATCTGGAGCGTTATGACATCGATGACGGTGTTTCTCCAAACCAGGTGGCGGAATACGCTATTCGACAGCCGCTGATTGCACCTCTGGGGGAAGCCCGCGACTTTAAGGATGTCTGCTGTGAACTTGCCGAACGGCTTGGTTTTCCGTTGGGTTTCAAATCGGCAGAGAAATTCGTCAAGACCGCCTGCATGCTGACTCCCCTGGTCAGGAAAAAAGCCAGCGGTTTCCGGGGCATGAAGAAAAAAGGTGTCTGGCACGATAAAAAAGCCACACCTGTTTACGCTGCTTATCGGAGCCAGGTTGATCCTGAGGCCCTGTCATCGGAAGAAGTTATATATGACCAAAGCAGCGGTGTTTACTGGAACTGGAAAGCCGCCAACGCGAGCAGCAAAGCCGAAGCACAACGGCAAGGCTACCGGTTTATCACCAATGCCGCCACGGGTTATGTCGGCCAAAAAATCGGCGATACCGTTTACGCGGGATTCACCCCCGGCAGAATCAATAAGTCAGGTTTGTTTGAATTGTATTCCCCACTACTGGCGGCAAAAGGATTGCCGGGATTGCCGGTCTATGCCGCGATTCCCGATCATGAGGGATTGACCGAAGAGCAGTTGATCCTGACTACATTCAAGGTCAACGTGCAGGCCCAATCTAATACGGGAAATGGTAGCTGGCTTGCGGAGATCCAGCATGACAATCCGGCCTGGATCAATCCTGCCACCGCTAAAAAGCGGGGTATTGTTGACGGCGATCTGATCAAGCTTACCTCCGAGATTGGTGAGACCGAGACTACGGCAAAAGTCACGCCAGCCGTGGCACCAGGCGTTCTGGCCATAGCCACCCACGCCGGTCGCTGGCAGGGCGGTCGTTATGCCGCCGGCAACAAGGCACCGTTCGGCATCGAAGACCCTCGCCACGACGACTTGATGTGGTGGACAGCGGGCGGTAGTCATCTAAATAGAATTATTGCGAATAATTCCGAGCCCGTCAGCGGTCAGCAAATCTGGATGGATACGGTGGTGACGGTGGCAAAGGTATAAAAAACAAGAACTGCTGACTACTCTACAATAGGCAAAATCTAATGGCATGCCAGCTAAGGGCCGCTTTGCGACGGACCTGTTGATATCGTGATCCGGCAGCTTTTCCGGTTTAATCGACTTCCTCGATAAACAAGTAGCAGAAAAGGGGACGCATTGAATGGCACTGCCTTAAGCCAAATCTATCGTCATTGCGAGCGAAGCGAAGCAATCTTTCCTGCTTAAGATCAAGCATTTGGAGATTGCCGCGTCGCTGGCGCTCCTCGCAATGACAGCTATTTTCGCTTAAGGCAGTGCCATTCGGGACGCATTCATTTTTGAAATTATGGTCAAATTCCAGGGGCGCTA
>Ga0164320_10000746_pt1 | contig 11152 bp, 8 predicted proteins | sample GuaBasSediGuay11_FD_113736 | JGI IMG/M metagenome (GOLD analysis project Ga0164320, IMG submission 113736) | Subseafloor sediment microbial communities from Guaymas Basin, Gulf of California, Mexico - Guay11, Core 4567-28, 0-3 cm | ecosystem: Environmental > Aquatic > Marine > Hydrothermal vents...
AAGTGGCCGACCATGTTGTCTTTCCGACGCGAGCAGGGAAGAAAATGGTACTTGGTGCGCTCAGTTGGGATCCAATAATAGGCGTGTTGGCGCGTATGTTGACACCGCGTGGCGGCCCAAGAGCTCGCGCATCGCGATGGCGTAGGCGTCGACACAATGGTGCGTCGCGAGGTATCGGCGCGCCTCTCGGCGGAGTGCGGCGCCGGCGTAGTCTTCCACGAAGAGGCGGTGGGCCGCTGCGGCCAGCGCGTGCGCGTCGTCGTTGGGCACGGTGACGCAGGCATTGTGCAACGGAAGCGCGGCGGTAGCCCGTTCCATGGCGACCACCGGTAGCTCTCGGGCGAAGGCATCGAGCATCTTGACCGGGAGGCCTCCTTCGGTTCGTCGTGGCACCCACCCGAGGTCAGCTGCCGCGTGCGCGAGCTCGCGGGCCCGCTCCCCGTCGATCCCGCGGACATGGATGGCATCGACGACGCCTGTGCGCTGTGCGCGTTGCCGGGCAGGCGCAGGGTCGGACTCGGTGGCTACGAGCAGTTGCGCCATTGGATCGCGGTGCCGCAGGAGCGCCAGGGCTTCGATGAGGTGTTCCCAGCCCTGGTATGGATCGAGGTTGCCCGCGTAGAGGCAAATGTGCGCGTTATCGGCGAGGCCGAGCGCGTTCCGTGCTGCACTGCGTGTCGGTCGAGGCGCGGCCGGTACCGTCCACGGGACCGGCAGGTAGTGCGTGCGTTGCCCGAGGAGCCGGGCCAGCGAAGGAGCGACCGCTGCGACACCCGCGGCACGCGCACACACGGCCTGCTCGGCCTGCTTCGCAACTCCGCTGACGAGGTGCGCGGGCGCCGAGGGGAAGTACACGGGGAGCTCGCGGGCGAGGGAGGTGTGCGCGACGTAATAGACGGGGGCGGCCCGTGCTGCGAGCGCTGCGATCGCCGCTTCGATGTGGTGGGCCACGATGGCCTCGGGGCGCAGGCGTTTTGCCAGTCTGCGGATTTCGAAGACGCACCGAGTGTCGAGCCCGACTTTGCCCCACGAAGGCCCCGACCGGAGCGAACGCACCTTGGGGAAGTCCGGGATACGGTGGACCTCGTAGGGCGCGTCGAGCTCGTATCCCGCTTCCGCGTAGGCCAACAAATGGGTTTCGCCGCTGGTTGCGGACGCTCCGAGCATGGCGGCCAGTGCGGCCTGGGTCCCCTGGTAGCTCGGGAAGGGGAGGCACGCGACGTGAAGGATCACTCGATGTACCCCAGTGCACGCAGCCGCGACTCGACGAGTCCCTCGTTTCGCGTCGCGCGTGGTGCGACCGGGCCGGCCTTCGGGAGCGCCAGCGTCGGTGCGCTTTGGTCCTGGCCCAGAGCCTCCCAAAGAACGCGTCCCCTGAATGAAGGCGGCACCGAGAGGCCCAGCCGTGAGAGGAGCGTCGCGGTCAGATCTGCAATGTGCGCGTCGATCTGCCCTGCTCGTTGCACGCTTGGCCCGGCCAGGGTCATGAAACCGTGCGAGCGATGACTTCCGGGGAGGCTCCGGCCCTTCTTGCCCAGCTTTTCGTCCTCTAGGAGCTTTCTGAAGGGTCCGGTGAGGCGATTTTGCCGTCGCGGGGGCGTGCTTGGCATCAGGTTATAGGAGTAGCCGTCGTCGAGGTGGAGATCGAGAAGGAGATCCGGTGCGCGTTCGAGGTGAGGGCCCTCGAAGAGCTCCTCGCGGGGGATCACGTTTGCGAATACGGGCTCGCCGCTCCACGGATCGCGAGTGTCGAGCAGTGCCGCCCGTACCTGGAGCATCGTTGCTCGTCTCTCATCCGGCCGAACGATGCCGCGCGGCTCCCGGCCAGCCATATTGAGATAGATGCCGGGGAAGTAGTTCAGCTCGTCGCTGAACGCGACCGTATTGCCCATATCGATCGCGCCGAACCGTACGTTCGATTCCAGGCGACTGGGGAGCCATGCGTTGCCCCATCGGAAGACCCGCTCGCGCAGACGCGGCGGAAAGCGCCGAAGCGCGATCTCCTTCAGACCGGCGCCTCCCGGGCCGCGTTGCTTTCGGAACCGAAGCAGGCCGTGCTCCGCAAGGAGGCGATTGAGGTAGAGCACCTTGTTCGATGAGCCGCCCGACCCGTGGTCGCTGAGCACCGTGACCTCGGTCTGGTTGCCGCCGGCCGCCTCCAAGAGCGAGCCCACGGCCCGGTCGAGCGCCTGGTAGACTCGAAGGAGCCCACCTCGCTGTGTGGCCGAAACCGTATCGGGCCGGCGCGGCGATTCCGGGTCGTGGTGTGCCCACAGGTAGTGCGACGCTGTGTCGCTTTCGCCAAAATACACCGCGAAGACATCCCAGTCCTGCCGCTCCAACAACCATCGAGCCCACTCGGTCTTGCGGGCGACGCGACGCTCTAAGGCGACAGGCAACCGATCGACCCAGCCGGGCGCGTCCGCGTGGAACTCGTCCACATCGTCGAAAGTCGGAGCGCCGAACTTCTGCACCGTCTCGTCGTAGAGTGACGGCGGCCACATGAAGGAGCGATCCGCTTCGAACGCCACCGGTGCGTCCCAGCCACTTGCGAAAACCCCGTGCTCGAGCTCTTCGGGAGGCCAAGTCGCAGGAAAGCTCAGACACGCGCATCGAAGTCCGAGTTCATCGAGCTGTTTGAACACCGTCGGCACTTCCCGTGCGGTCCCGGCCGTGAACCGCACCTGGTATCCCTTGCGCGTGGTGAAGTCGAAGACCCCGTGGCGAGCCGGGTCGACCCCCGTGAGGAAGGTTGTCCAGTTGGGTAGGGTGGCTGGCGGCTGCACCGACTCGAGCGCAGCGAACACGCCGCGTGCCATGAGAGCGTGAAGGTTGGGAAGATGCTCCGGCCCGAACTGGTGGACGAGCTTCAGATCGAAGCCATCCAACCCCACCACGAGCGCCCGAGCCGTCATTCCGGGAGGCTAGCGCGTCGCACCGTCGCGGTCACCGGGACCAGTCTCTCCCCAAAATGCCCGGTGGCCTCGGCACTCCGAATGCGCCCAAGATCGTCGGCGTCACGTCGTAGATCTCGGCTCCCTCGATATGTCCCCGGGCCGGCGTCCCGCCGCCGCTCATCACGAAGATTCCATTCCAGTCGTGGTTGCAGCCGTCGGGTCCGGTGTCGTGCTGGGTGGCGACGATCTGATCACCCCCGATCGACCCGATGGCGCGTAGCTTCAAATCGTCGAAGTACACCATCAGGTCCGGAGGCAGGCCTCGGACCTGCCGGTAGTGCTCTTCAGGGATGCGGACCGTTACTGGGACGGGGTTGTTCTCGTCGTCCCGCAGGTTCTCGAGCTCCGCGCGAAGCTTGCGGCGAACCGCGCGGAGCTCGGCCGGCGGGATCGTTCCGTCCGGCTCTCGACCGGCGACGTTCAAGAAGACCCTGCCGTAGTAGCCGCCCTCGGCCCACGCCGTTGTGCGTTGCCAATCGACGAGCCCATGGTCGAGCGGTGAAGGCGCCTTGGGCGGCTCGCGAAGCACCAAGTAGCCCTGCCGGATCAACCATTCGTTGATACAGAAGCCCCCATGCATCGCGCGGGCTCCGTGGTCGCTCACCACCAGCATCGTGGTGTGTCGGTCGGCGAGGCCGCAGAGCCGCCCGATGTGGGTATCGAGGAGCTGATAGTACTCGCGGCCCAGGTGTTCCCACGGGTTGCCGGGCTCGTGGCGCGGGTGCTCCGGATCGATGTGGCGCCAGAACGCGTGATGAAATCGATCGACTCCGATCTCCACCATCATCATGAAGTCTGGCCGCTTCTCGCTCCACACGTGCGCCGCGATGTCGACGTGTTGTGCGGTCATCGTGACAATGTCTCGATAGATTCGGTCCAGATCGTTCGCGCGAAAGTCCTCGACATCTGCGAGATAGGGTCCGAATCGGTCTACGATCTCGGCCTCGAGCCCCCGTGGGAAGCACCACGGAGCCTCGCTGCCCGGCCACATGAAGCCGGACACCATCTGGCCGCGCACCGGCGTCGGCGGCGAGGTGAGTGGAACGAAAAGGGGGGCTACCCGCTGCCCATGCTCGCCCAGCCAATCCCAGACGCGTTTCAGTCGCACATCGCTACTGTCCACCATGCGCAGTCGCGTCTCGCCAGGGACCCGGTTTCGAAACCCGTACAGCCCCAGCTCGCCAGCGTCGCGGCCCGACACCATGCACGTCCACGCCGGAACGGTGATCGGCGGCTCCGAGCTTCGAAGTGGGCCCCAGGTGCCGCGCTCCATCAGGGCGCGCAGGTTCGGCATCGCGTCGCGGTATCGCTCGAACACGAGCCGGGGCGCAGCGCAGTCGAGCCCTATGACTATCATCCGGTGCCTAGCCATGTCTTGGGCCACGCTATCACCTAGGATCTACGAGGTCGGCGGCTTCGTAGATGGTGCGTTCGAGGTGTGTGAGGTCAAAAGGCTTTTCAATTCGGAGATTTGGGACGCTTTGGAGGAAGTCGCGGGCGCGCTGGGTAAAGGCGCCGCCGGTCATGAAGACGATTCGCTCGTTCACAGGGGTCTCCCGCTGCAGGGCAGCTCGGTAGACATCCATACCCGTCATCTCAGGCATGATCAGGTCGCATAGAATCACGTCGTACGCGTTCTCAGACATCAAGGCGACCGCCTCTCTTCCATCGTGGGCGGTCGTCACGTCGTGATCGACGAGTGCTTTCTGAATGAGCCTCGCAATCACGGGTTCATCATCGACCACCAGAACCGACAGCTTTCCCCGGGCCGCCCGGCGGATCGCGCTCATCGACGGAGGTGGCACGGTCAACGGTCGTTGTGCTTTCGCCGCTCTCGGCAGCACGACGCGAGCCACGGTGCCTTGCCCAGGGTGGCTCTGGATCTCGATCGTGCCCTCGAGTGAGTGCACGATTCTGCGACAGATCGAAAGGCCGAGCCCGGTTCCACGTCCGGCAGGCTTCGTCGTCACGAAGGGGTCGAAGATGCGTCGTAGGAGTTGCGAGGAGATGCCCGGTCCCGTGTCCTGCACCTCGATGCACACGCGGTCCTTGTCGGTAATCCGTGCTCGGACGGTGATCGTATTCCGCATTCGGTCGCCCGGGTCGATCGCCTGCGCGGCGTTGACGATCAGATTCAGAAACACCTGACTGACGCGCGTCTGCGAGCCGCGGATGTGCAGGCTACCGTCCTCGTATTCACGCACCACCGTCGCCCGGTGCTGCGTCTCGGGCCGCGCCATCCGGATCACGGAATCGAGGACCTGTTTCAGATTGACGGTCTCGACCTCGGCGCCGTCTCCGCCGTGCGATAAGAATGTGATTTCATTGGTAATTAGTCGAATTCGTTCGGCGCCCTCGTAGGCTTCGCGGACCAGCTGTGCCGCTTCGCTGGATGACGGCTCCCCGGAATCCCGAAGCGAGCGAAGGTGGCTCCAGACGAACGTGAGCGGATTCTTGATCTCGTGAATGATGCTTGCGGTCAGCGTGCCGATCGCCGACATGCGTTCTGCCAGCAACAGCCGCTGTTGAAGCTCGCGCTCCGCCGTCATGTCGACGACCGCGGCGATGGCACGTTCGAACCGTCCCTCGCCGTCCTCGACGAACCGCCAGTGTACGCGAACGTCCCTTGGCTCTCCCGAGCAGCTCATGATCGCGGTTTCGAGATGGACGTCCCGCTCCTTGCGGAAGGCCGCCATCAGTACGCGCAGGAAATCGGCCTTGGACTCGGCGGTCAGCAGCTCGAGCGAGCGGCGAATGCACTCTTCCGCGCTTGCGGCGCCAACTAGCGAGACCGCGCCTGCACTGACCCGATGAATCCGCGTTCGATGGAGGCACTCGGTGAGCGCACCCGGATCCTTTCGAACCAGAGCCTTGAACTCGTCCGCATCGTGGCATCCCTGCGCTTCGATCCACTCGAGTGGGCCGCGAAAGTCGAGGTCCCACAAGGCGCTCGGAACCAACTCCCATGCACCCTTGTCCTGATTGGGTGTGGGTTCCTTCGATTGGCGGATGAGACGAACCATGACCATCCGATCCTAGCGAAGAGGGCGCCGCCCGCCCAAAAGCTGGCACAGCCGCCACCTGGCACCCCTGAATTCAGCGGGGAACATGGTCGAGCACGCGCCGTCCGTTCGCCACGAGCCCTTCGACTCGGCTTCGCGCGGCCTCCGCGGCCGAACGCGCGTCAGGGCTCGGGGGTAGCGGTTCGCCGAGGTGGACGGCGATTCGAGTCCGTGGGCGTGCGGCGATCTTGGCCATGTGTTTGGGGAACGATTCTTTCTCGAAAGGAATCGCGGGCGAGTAGGCGATACCGACGGGAATGATTGGAACGTCGAGCGAGCGCACGGCAGCAAAGGTGCCCGGGTGGAACTCGAGGACGGAGTCGCCTGGAGAGGTTCCCCCTTCGGGGAAGGCGACGACCGTGCGTCCTTGCTTTGCGCGCCTACGAATCTCCCGCAGCGCCGCAGCTCCGCTCCGCCGGTCTTCGCGGTCGACGAAGATCGTATCGCCATGCTTCGCCAAGCGACCGAGTAGCGGCCAATCGGCGACATCGTGTCGGCTGAGGAGCACGCCCTGAAACAGTGAGAGCATCACCCCGATATCGAGCGCGCTTTGGTGGTTCGCTACGATCAGCGCCCCGCCTTCGTGTGTGTGCTGCCCCTGCACCAAGAGCTCCGCGCCGAAGATCCGCAACAGGCCGTCGGTCAGTCGAGCGAGGTATCGGCTCCCGAGGCGTTCCTGACCTTCTGCCGGGGTCAGCGCTCGCCTTGCCTCATAGGCTGTGAGGATCCCCGCAGAGAAGCCAACGAAGGCCCCGGCCCGCAAGACTACGCGCACCTTGCTCATTTTCGCTGCCCCTGACTTTGGACTCGCGAGGTCTTCGGTTTGGTGGCAGTCTCGGTTCGTGGTGGCATCACTTGCACCGGGGTTTCTCGTCGCGGCACCGTCCATGCGGTGTCCCTTCTTCAATCATACGCTGGTGTTGCTGATCGATCACGGCGACGAGGGCTCTTTTGGCTTCGTCCTCAATCGCGTGACCGACCTCGACATCGGAGACGTCTTCAACGAGGTGGGAGTGTCTGGTGACGCGGCAAGCACAGTGCGCGCCCCCGTCATGTTCGGTGGGCCGGTGTCGCCTGAGACCGGCTGGCTCCTCTACGATGCCGAAGGGGTTCCCCAGCCGTCGACCGGTCACACGATTGCAGTGGGCCAACGCATTGCATGCAGCGCTTCGCTCGAGTTGCTCGAACGCATCGCGCGTGGCGACGGGCCCGACACTTGCGCAATGATGCTCGGCTACTCCGGCTGGGGGGAAGGCCAACTCGAGAGCGAGATGAAGCAGGGCTCCTGGATTCCGGTCGACCTCAATTACAGCCTCGTATTCGAGACGCCGGTCGAGAACCGCTGGGAAGCCGCGCTCGCGACGCTCGGCATCGACCCGGCTCGAGTCATCGACAACCAAATCGCAAGCGCGTGAGGCCGCCCAACTCCTCGGGGGGTCCGTTGCCTTGTTTCCGCCAGGATCAGAGGCTACCCCCCGTGGCGATGGGGTTTCGCCTCGACAGATCGGTGTGGATTGGCCTGCTCGCGTTCGCCATGGCGTGCGGCGGCAGCTCCCTTTCTCCCTCGAAGAGTGGCAGAAAAATGCTCGAGCCGGACGACGATGCGCGCAGTGGCTACGAGAAGGCGCTGCTCGATTTTCGCCGTGGCGATTGCCTGTCCGCGGAGCCGATGTTCCGCGAGATCCGTCGAGAGTTTCCGTATAGCCGGTTTGCTGCGCTGGCCGAGCTTCGCATCGGCGACTGCCAGTTCAAGAACGAAGCGTATCCCGAGGCGATCCAGACCTACCGGCAGTTCGTCCGCATCCGTCCTTCACACAAAGAGATCCCCTACGCGCGGTTTCGAATCGCCGAGTGCTATTACAACCAAATCCCTAGCGGCTGGTTCATGACACCTCCTGCGGCCGAGCGGGACCAGAGCGCCGCACGCGACGCCCTCATCCAGTTGCGCCGCTTCGTGGTCGACTATCCGGACGACCAACGCGTTCCGGACGCCAACAAGCTCATGGAGGAATGCATGGGCCTGCTCGCCGCGCACGAATTTTACGTGGCGCGCTTCTACCTCAAGCGGGACGCGTATCGAGGCGTGATTTCGCGGCTCAAGGGGCTGCTCGCGGCCTATCCCGGCAGCGGCGTCGAGTCCAAGGCATTGCTGCTGCTCGGAGAGGTCTACTTGAAGAACGCCGAGGTCGAGGCAGCTCGCCAGACCTTCAACGAGATCGTCCAGCGTTTCCCGGAGAGCGGCGAGGCCAAGAAGGCACGGGCCCTCCTTGGCAAGATGGGCTGACGCCCCGAGCGCGGATTTCTGGCCACCGATCCAGCCGATCGCTACCTTCGGGTCCATGGCTCCCTGGGCTGAACAGATTCTGGAGGCGGCGAACGAACACTACGACCGCGCCGAGTACGCGCTCGCTCAGCCCTACTACGAGAAGCTGGTGCAGCAGGGTCTGCGCTATCCGGACGTGTTCAATCGGCTCGGCGTCATCTATCACTTGAATGGACGGCTTCCTGAAGCGCGCTGGTGCTTCGAGCAGGCGCTCGAGGTCAACTCTGGCTATCTCGAGGCGGCGCTCAATCTCACGGTGACGTGCAACGAGCTCGGGGAGTACGGGTCTGGCGTTCGCACGCTGCAGCAGGCTCAGCGCCACTCCGACTCGTCGAACGACGCCTACCGGCGCGGCAAGGTGGCGAACCTTCACCGTTCGCTCGGTCGCGCATACCTCGATCTAGATCGTCCCGAGGACGCGATGCACGAATTCGGGCGCGCGCTCCGGCTTTGCCCGAAGTTCCACGACATCCGCCTCGAGCTCGCCAAACTGCTCAGGCTGCGCGGCAACGCCCACGGCGCCCGCGAGGAGCTCACGCTCATATTACAACTGGACCCGGACCACCACGACGCCCGAGCGCTGCTAGGCGTGATCGAAATCGAGACCGGAGACCACAACGAGGGCCTGCAGCACCTGCGTGCAGTGATCGACCAATGCGCCGACCATTCGGTCGCCCATGCCTACCTCCAGCAGGCCGATTCCGACTACCGGCGCGCCTCCTGAGCCCACTCGCCGGGTCGCTTTGTGGCCGCTGCAAACGGTGCCACACTGTCTGAGACGTGCCCCCGACCGTCCTCCTGCTTGACGATGACACTCAGTTTCGATCGAGTGTCACCCCCGCGCTCGAAGCGTTCGGGCTTCGCGTCCTGAGCGCGACCAAGGGCAGCATCGCACGCGCGCTACTCGAAGAAGAGGAGCCGGCGTTGCTCATCGTCGACGGCCTGCTCCCCGACATCAACGGTATCGTCTGGATCGAGTGCCTCCGCGGTGACGGTATCAACATCCCTGTCATTTTCGTTTCCGCGTTCTACAGGGATCTGACGACGTTCAAGCATCTCACGGTCGATCTCGACGTGATCAAGGTGTTCCACAAGCCCGTCGCGGTGGAACGATTCGCTCGCGAGGTAGCGAATGCCGTGTCTGCTCCGATGAGCCTGACGCCAGCCGCGAACGGGCCTGCCGATGACCCGGCCGACCGAGTGCTTTTCCCCGACCAGGATTCCGAGCCTGGCGTCGACGCCGAGAAGGCCAAGCAGTCGTATACCAGCCTGCTTCCGATTGCAGCAGACAACCTGACGGGCGCGATCCGTCGAGTGCATTCGGAGGTCGATCGAACGAGTGTGGTCGCCGAAGCGCTGCGCCAAGCGCACGACCTGCACGGCGCCGCACAAACGCACGGCTTCGCAGAAATCTCTGCGGCGGTGGGCCGAATCGAAAGCCAGCTTCGTTATCTGCAAGAATCGGGACGGCTCGATTGGACGACCATGTTCGAGTCGATCGATGAGGTTCGCGTCCATGCCGCCGCAGCGGTCGGTCGCTCGGTCGACACCGGGTCCACGGCGGCTGCTCCGCCGTCGGTCACTCCGGCTGCGACGTTCTTCCTGCACCGTCCCGTTCCGAGGGATTTCGTCCCGACCCTGCTGGTGCTCGAAGACGACCCCGCGATGATCGCCTACTTACGGTCCGCGCTCGACGAAGTGCTCGTCCATTTGAGGCCCGTGTCGACCATCGACGAGGCGCTCAAGATCGCCAGCCGGAATCCGCCCACAGCGGTTCTGGTGGGCTGGCCTCTCGAGGACCGAGAGGCGCTCCCGAAGTTTTTTCAGATGTTCCGCAGCATGCACGGTTGCACGGAGGTACCTGTCATTCTGCTCTCGCTCGATGACGACCCGCACACTCGGGCTCTCGCTGCGCAGCTTGGCGTCGACATCTTTCTGCCCCACCCGGTCGAGCTCGTCCGGCTCCATCAGGCGATAGGGACCGCCGTCGAGCGCGCCATGACCCCGCGGCCCAAGGTCGCCGTTCTTCGCGACCCGGACGCGGCGAGGCAGATCGAAGAAGCCGGCATCGAATGTTTCCTCTACTTCAGCCTCGAGGAGCTCTTGCGCGAGATCGACATCCAGTGTCCGGACGCGGTGCTGCTGGGGTCCAGCGTCGCTGGCAAACAGGTGCCCGCCATCATCCGCATGTCGGCTTGGGATTCGGAGTTTGCTTTGCTGTGCTTCGATGATTCCCCGCTCGCCAAAGAATCCGAGGTCGGCGAGCCTCTTGTTCGCGCGGCTGGTTGGCTGGTGAACCTGCACCGCGAGGCCGAGCGGATGGCGCGACTTCGCCGGCAGCAATTGCGGTGCAGCCAGACCGGGTTGCTTGCGCGTTCGGGTGCGGTGGCCGCACTCGAATCGGGCCTATCATCCGCCCAGCGAAATGGCCGCACGTACTCGCTAGGCCTCCTTCAGGCGACGGGTCTCGATGGGCTCGATCACGTCAAGGCGCGACGCTTGCGAACTCATTTGGGCCGATTGATCTACGGGAGATTCCGCCGCGAAGACGTTCGGGGCCGTTGGGACGGGAACACGTTCGTGATTGGGTTCGACGGCTCTAGCGCCCGGGCTGTCGTCGAGGTCGTCCGCAGGCTTCAAGAGGATCTCGATGCCCAGCGCACTCGGGAGCCCGAAGAGCTCTCCTTTCTGCACGCTGCAGTGGGGTTGGCGTCGTACCCGCTCGACGGGGATACGACGCGGTCCCTGATTCTCGCTGCTCACGAGCGTCTCGAAAGCGCTGTGGAACGCGAGTCGGATGCGTTGGTTTG
>Ga0164320_10000747_pt1 | contig 11148 bp, 8 predicted proteins | sample GuaBasSediGuay11_FD_113736 | JGI IMG/M metagenome (GOLD analysis project Ga0164320, IMG submission 113736) | Subseafloor sediment microbial communities from Guaymas Basin, Gulf of California, Mexico - Guay11, Core 4567-28, 0-3 cm | ecosystem: Environmental > Aquatic > Marine > Hydrothermal vents...
CAGTTACTGTGGTCGCGACGCTGACGCAAATTCTCGCCGAAGCCATGGCGGGCATGACCTTTGTGCACCTGGTGCGCGCGGGGGCACCGGTAATATTCGGCACCTTCGCGAGTTCGATCTCAATGCAGTCAGGTGCGCCGACCTTCGGTACCCCCGAACCGTCACTGGTGCTGTACGGGGCCGCCCAACTGGCGCGGCGTCTGGGGGTCCCCTTTCGCTCGGGTGGCGGACTGTGCGCATCCAAAATAGCCGACGCCCAGGCGGCCTATGAATCGGCCAATACCCTCCAGACCGCTGCTTTGGCCGGCGTGAACTTCATGCTGCATACGGCTGGCTGGCTGGAAGGCGGTTTGGTCATGGGATACGAAAAGTTCATTATGGATGCAGACCAGGCGAACATGATTGGCGTGCTTCTGGGTGGCATTGACCTGTCCGAAAATGGAATGGCGATGGACGCGCTGCGCGAGGTCGGCCCGGGTTCACATTTTCTGGGTTCTCAGCATACGCAGGCAAATTTTGAGTCGGCATTTTATCGCTCGACGGTTGCCGACAATAATAGTTTCGAGCAGTGGGAAGAAGAAGGCTCGATCGACACGGCGCAGCGCGCGAATGCGATCTGGAAACGCATGCTCGAAGAATACGAGCCGCCGGAACTGGATGCGTCGATCGACGAGGCCCTGCAAGATTTCATGACACGGCGCAAAGCAGAATTCGCGGACCGGGACTACTAGTCAAACGGTGATTGCGTCAGGAAGATGGATTAGGATAGGCGGTAATGAAATCAGAAGCTCGAGTTGTTGTTATAGGAGGCGGCGTCGTTGGCGTTAGCGCGCTCTATCACCTGGCCAGGAAAGGTTGGGGTGACGACGTTGTACTGCTGGAGAAGGCGGAGCTGACGTCAGGTTCGACGTGGCACGCAGCGGGGCTCTTGCCGCTTTTCAATATGAGTTACAGCGTAGGGCAGATTCACAAGTATTCAGTAAACATGTATCAGGAACTTGAGCAGGAGACCGGTCAGAGCGTTGGTTTCAGCCAGGTTGGCAACCTGCGGCTTGCGATGAACCAGGACCGCATGGACGAATACGCGCAGTACGCGGCGACCGCCCGAACGATCGGCGTCAATGTTCAGTTTCTTACTCCGCGTGAGATCAGGAAACTCTGGCCGCTGTGTAACATCGACGGTCTCGTTGGCGGCATTATTCATCCTGAGGATGGCTACATACAACCGGCGGATTTGACGCAGGCTCTGGCGAAGGGCGCGCGGGCTCGCGGAGCAACGATCTATCGCAATACACCTGTGCTGAATATCGAGCAATCGTCCTCAGGTAACTGGCTGGTTCAAACGGCGAACGGCGATATCAGCTGCGAGCACGTTATCTCGGCCACAGGTAACTATGCGAGAAAGACCGGTGAAATGGTCGGACTGGATATTCCTGTCATTCCTGTTGAGCATCAGTACATCGTGACAGAGCCACACCCGGAACTGGTCAGGCGACGGGAAAGCGGTGAACCCGAGATGGCGGTGCTGCGTGAGTCCGATAGTTCCTGGTACCTGCGTGAGGAAAACGGCGGGTTCACTCGCGGACCGTATGAAAAGGGTGCGCCCTGTTGCTATGTCGACGGTCCGGATCCGCGGGCAGAATACGAGTTGTTCCAGGAGGATATCGACCGGCTCGCTCCCCACATTGAAGCAGCCATGGAGCGCGTTCCGGCTTTCGCCGAAGTTGGCATGAAAAAAGTGTACAACGGCGCGATTGCCTACACGCCGGACAGCAATCCAATCATCGGTCCTGCCTGGGGCGTTGATGACTGCTGGCTGAGTGAAGGGCACAGTTTGGGTATCACCGCCGCTGGGGGTGCAGGGTGGCAGCTGGCCGAATGGATCGTCGAAGGCGAACCAACAATCGACATGCTGGGCGTCGAGCCGCGGCGATTCGGCGACTACGCAACGAAAGACTATCTCATCGAGAAGAATGAAGAAGCGTACGCGAACGTTTTCGTCATCCACTACCCGGATGAAGAGCGGCCCGCTGCGCGACCGCTGAAAACGGCGCCGTGTTATGAACGATTGAAAGACATGGGTGCGGTTTTCGGGCAGAGGTTTGGCTGGGAACGCGCAAACTGGTTCGCAAGCGATGGTATGGCGCAGGAAGACGACTGGTCATTCCGTCGTTCCAAGTGGTTTGAGGCGATTGGGCGGGAAATCGAGAACGTCACCACAAATGTTGGCATTCTCGATATGACGGCATTCGCGAAATGCCGCGTATCCGGCCCGGATGCGGAATCTTTTCTTGAGTATTTCGTCGCGAACAGGTTGCCGCAGAAGATCGGTGGCGTCGGGCTCTGCCATGCCTTGAATACCAATGGCGGTATTCACTCGGAGTTTACGATCTTGCGAGAATCGGAGGACTCGTTCTACCTGGTTTCGGCTGGCGCGTTAAGACGTCTCGATCACGACTATTTGCAGAAGCACATGCCGAAATCTGACGGCATCCAGTTCACTCAGCTAACGGAAACACACGGTGTGCTGGTCGTTGCGGGTCCTAAATCCAGGGAGTTGCTGCAGCGTGTTTCAGAGGCGGACTTCTCCAATGTGGGGTTTGGATGGCTGACAGCGAAAGATATTGTTGTCGCTAATGCGCCGGTGAACGCGATGCGGGTGAACTACGTTGGCGAGCTGGGTTGGGAGCTTCACCACGATCTGGAGCATCAGAACGATATCTTCGACGCATTGTTTGCTGCGGGAGAAGATCTCAGCATCAAACCGTTCGGCATTCGGGCGATGGACTCGATGAGATTCGAAAAATCCTACCGAATGGTTGGAACGGAGTTGTCCATTGAATACTCAGCCTATGAATCAGCGATGGACCGTTTCATCAAAGCAGACAAAGCGGATTTTCTCGGCAAAGAGGTATTGATAGCGTCGCAAGCGGCCGGACTTAACAATCTTCTGGTCACCCTGGAAGTGAAGGACGTCGATGATGCGGATGCTTTGGGTAACAATGCGTTAACGAAAGATGGTGAAGTTATTGGTCGTGCCACAGGGGGCGGATTCGGTTTTCGGGTCGGCAAGTCACTGGCTCTCGGAATGCTACGGCCGGAGTTTTCCGAGCCGGGGACAGAGCTCGAAATCGACATACTGGGCAAGACCTTCGATGCTGTTGTGATTCCAGACAGCCCTTTTGATCCGAAAAACGAGCGACTACGAGATGTCAACGGAGCAAACGATTAAAGCGACCGGCGCTTGCCTGTGCGGCAGCGTCAAATACGAAGTTAACGGACCGATGAGTGGCATTATTTACTGCCATTGCGAGCAATGCAGAAAAACGACTGGCCATTATTGTGCGGCAACCTCCTGCAAACGTGAACATCTGAGTATTACGGAGGATAGTGGTTTGCGCTGGTATCGCTCATCGCCCGAAGCTGAGCGCGGATTCTGTGCGCAATGTGGTTCCAGTCTGTTCTGGAGTTACGGGAGCGCTCCGTCGATGTCCATCTTTCCCGGCTCTCTGGACCTGCCAACCGGTCTGAAAGCCGATGCACACATTTTCGTCGCGGATGCCTCTGACTACTACACAATCGATGATGGCTTGCCGCAACATGACGACTACGGAACGATACACGCCGCTGAATGAAGAAGTACTCAGCATTTAGTCTGTTACGCAATGCCATTAGCTACAACCGCAGTTGGCAAAAGGCATGGCGTAGCCCCGACCCGAAGCGCAAATACGACGTCATCATCGTCGGTGGTGGTGGCCATGGCCTGGCGACCGCTTACTACCTCGCGAAAGAACACGGGGTGCGAAATATTGCCGTGCTGGAGAAAGGCTGGATCGGCGGCGGCAATACGGGTCGAAATACCACCATCGTACGCTCTAATTATCTCTGGACAGAGGCAGCACTGTTGTATGAAAAGTCCCTCAAACTCTGGGAGGGACTAAGTCAGGAACTGAATTACAACGTCATGTTCAGCCAGCGAGGTGTCTACAACCTCGGCCACAGTTTGCAGGACATGCGTGACATTGAACGCCGCGTGAGTGCCAACCGGCTCAATGGAATCGATGCGGTGGTTGTGAGTCCGGAACAGATCAAAGCGGCAATACCATTAATCAACACATCGGCGAACACACGTTACCCGATTCTGGGTGCGTCGCTGCAAGCACGGGGAGGTGTTGCCCGGCACGATGCCGTCGCCTGGGGATTCGCGAGAGCGGCGGACGCGTACGGCGTGGATATCATTCAGCAATGCGAAGTCACTGGAATCAATCGCGACGGTGGACGAATTACGGGTGTTGAAACGACGCGCGGAGCAATAGAGGCAGATAAAGTCGGAGTTGTGGTTGCCGGAAACGCCAGTGTGCTGGCATCAATGGCCGAATTACGGCTACCGATAGAAAGTCATCCACTCCAGGCGTTCGTGTCGGAGCCGATGAAACCGGTACTCGATACCGTCGTCATGTCTAATGCGGTACACGGTTACATCAGCCAGTCCGATAAAGGCGAGCTCGTTATCGGTGCGGGCATCGACGCCTACAATGGTTATGGACAGCGCGGTAGTTTTCAGACCATCGAACATGCCATGGCGGCAATCATCGAGTTGTTTCCGATGTTCAGTCGCGTTCGTATGCTCAGGATGTGGGGCGGTATCGTCGACGTCTGTCCGGATGCCTGCCCGATCATCAGCAAGACACCGGTGGATGGCCTGTATTTCAACTGTGGCTGGGGCACAGGCGGATTCAAGGCGACGCCCGGCTCGGGTTGGGCGTTCGCGCATACGATAGCGCAGGATCGACCGCACGAACTCAATGCAGCATTCGATTTGCAGCGATTCACGAGTGGCGCTCTGATCGATGAACACGGCGCAGCGGGAGTGGCTCACTGATGTTTCTGATCAAGTGCCCCTGGTGTGGCGAGCGAGCCGAAACGGAGTTTTCCTACGGCGGTGAGGCTGGTATCAACCGACCACTCGATCCCTGCGCATTGGGTGATGCTGAGTGGGCGGACTATCTGTTCATGCGCAAAAACCCGAAAGGCGCGCACAAGGAATTGTGGAACCACAGCCAGGGTTGCCGCCGGTGGTTCGGCGTTGCACGAGATACGCTTAGCTACGAGATCGCGTTCAGCTATGAACTGCAGTCTGGTCCTGAAGAGGCGTAGGGCATCGTGATCACGAACCGACTGGAGAAGGGTGGTCGAATCGATCGGACGCAGCCACTGACGTTTTATTTCAATGGCGTACGGTATGAAGGCTACGCCGGTGACACCCTGGCGTCAGCGCTGATAGACAATGGCGTATCCATCGTTGGGCGCAGTTTTAAGCTACATCGTCCGCGCGGTATTGTTGGCAGCGGTGCAGAGGAACCGAATGCAATCCTGCAGATCGGTACGGGATCGTCCACGCTTCCCAATCAGCGCGCAACTCAGGTTGAGCTGTACGATGGTCTCAATGCGCGAACTGTAAAAGGCTGGCCGAACATCAATTTCGATATAGCCGAGGTAAACGACGTTTTTAGTCGGCTATTAGGCGCCGGGTTTTACTACAAGACTTTCATGCGGCCACGTGCATTGTGGCATTACTACGAACGGTTTATTCGCCGTGCAGCAGGCATGGGTGAGTCACCGGTGGAACCGGACCCGGACTTCTACGAACACCGCAATGCGCATTGCGACGTACTCGTTGCCGGCGCAGGGCCGGCAGGGTTGATGGCAGCGCTGGCTGCCGCTCGATCCGGTGCTGAGGTCATCATTGCCGATGAACAAAACGAATTTGGCGGCCAACTGTTGTCTTCAAACGAACAAATCGACGAGCGACCTGCCACCGAGTGGCTTAGGGAGGTCGTGCAGCAACTTGCCGCACTCGATAATGTCACGGTCTTGCCAAGAAGCACCGTCTTCGGCTATTTCGATCAGAACTTTCTGACGATCGCGGAACGATGCTCTGATCATCTCGGCGAGTATCAGCCCGGCCAGATTCGCCAACGCCAGTGGCGAGTGCGCGCGAAACAGGTAATTCTGGCGCAAGGGTCTTTTGAACGCCCGCTGGCGTTCTGCAACAACGATCGACCGGGTGTCATGCTGGCATCGGCGGTGTCGAGTTACCTTAATCGTTATGCCGTTCTACCGGGCCAGCGTGTCGTCGTGTTTACCAATAATGATTCGGCCTATCAGACCGCAATCGATCTGCAAGTTGCCGGTGCCACGGTCGCAGCGATCATCGATAGTCGTGCCAAAGGTGCGGCAGCTCTTGGTGCCGCAGCACAGGACGCTGGCATAACGATAATGCGCGGGCACATAGTCTGTGACGTTGTTGGGCGGAAGTGTGTTCGCAGTGTCCGGGTCGCAAAGTGGGGCGGTGACAATTCATCAACAGTGGATGCAAGCATCAGTATTGATTGCAGTTTACTGGCGATGTCGGGCGGTTGGAGTCCGGCCGTGCATTTGCATTCTCAGGCGGGCGGCAAGAACGAGTGGAATGACGACTTGCACTGTTTCGTTCCGGGCGAGTCCAGGCAGGCCTGCAGATCGGCAGGTGCCGGCATGGGTTTGTGGTCTTTGCAGGAATGTTTGCGAAGCGGCCATGACGCCGGAGTTGACGCGGCGCACAAGTGTGGCTTTGAGTCAGCCGACCAGATGGTTCCGAATGGTCGAGCAATCGATACAAATAAGCTCGAGCCATTATGGCGGGTTCCGGCTGTCAAGGGTCCTGATCAATGTCCGAAACAATTTCTCGATTTCCAGAATGATACGAGTATCTCGGATGTTCGGCTGGCTGTTCGGGAGGGCTTTCAGAACATCGAGCACGTCAAGCGTTATACGGCGTTGGGTTTCGGAACGGACCAGGGGAAACTCGGCAATATCAACGGAATGGCAGCACTCGCCGAATGCCTGGGTGAATCTATTCCGAATGTCGGGACAACGACGTTTCGACCTGCGTACACGCCGGTCACGTTCGGCGTCTGTGCTGGTGAAGGCGTCGGTGATTTGTATGACCCGATGCGCAAGACCGCGATTCACGAATGGCACGAGTCAATAGACGCGCCGTTTGAAAATGTGGGTCAATGGTTACGCCCGTGGTACTTCCCAAGGGATAGTGAGGATATCGACGCGGCAGTGGCGCGCGAGTGCCTGGCTGTTCGCAACTCTGTCGGCATCATGGACGCGTCAACCCTGGGCAAGATCGACGTGCAAGGCGCGGATGCAACGACATTTCTGGATCGCATCTACACGCATAAGGTCTCAAAGATGAACGTTGGCCGTTGTGCCTATGGAATCATGTTGGGCGAAGACGGCATGGTGATGGACGACGGGGTAATGGCGCGTCTCGGCGAGAACCATTTCTACCTGACAACAACGACCGGAGGCGCGGCACACGTTCTTTCCTGGCTGGAGAAATGGTTGCAGACAGAGTGGCCGGAACTGGACGTGTACCTGACGTCGCTCACCGATCAGTACTCGACGGTTGCGGTCGCGGGGCCAAACAGCAGACAAGTATTGAAACATGCTGCTTGCAACATTGACCTGGAACGAGAGAGCATTGTGTTCATGTCGGTGAAAGCAGCTGAGCTCGCCGGGGTAGCTGTGCAGTTGTTCCGTGTCAGCTTTAGCGGCGAACTGGCGTTCGAAGTCAACGTCGATAGTCGTTATGCATTGCACATATGGACAGTGCTGATGGAAGCGGGCGCAGAGTTTAGTATCACGCCGTATGGAACTGAGACGATGCATGTACTGCGTGCCGAGAAAGGCTTTGTCATTCTGGGGCAGGATACGGACGGCTCTGTTAGTCCCGTTGATTTGGGCATGAATTGGCTGTTGTCCAGGGACAAGGACTTCCTCGGACTTCGTTCATTATCAAGACCCGATTGTCAGCGCGATGACCGCAAGCAACTGGTTGGTTTGCGGTCACTCGATAACGAGAGCGTCTTACATGAAGGTGCTCAGTTGATTACTGACCCGGATGTGGCTGCACCAGTACCGATGTGTGGTCATGTTACTTCGGCTTATCACAGTGCTTGCCTTGGTCATCCTGTGGCAATGGGGCTCGTCGCCGGCGGTCGGGCCAGAACGGGCGAGACAATTTTTGCCTCCGCGTCCGATGATTCTGTCGTTCCGGTCGAAATCGTATCCCCTGTGTTTTATGACCCGAAGGGAGAGCGGCAAAATGTCTGATTCGGCGAACCTCCGTCACGGTCTTGAGCCGTTTCTCTCTTCGCGGACGGATCAGTCCGGCGGAGATGATGGCATTCGTATTCAGGTACAAACTGATCTTGGGCACATCAACCTGCGCGGCGATGCTGCAAATTCGGAATTTCTGGCAGCGGTCGCGACCGTGTTGCAGCAGGAGTTGCCCGTCGCTGCGAACACGATGACGATCGGAGATCACCGGGTATTCTGGCTGGGCCCGGATGAGTGGCAGATCGTAACGTCAGCCGATAATACGGCTCGGTTGCTGGCCGGGCTCCGCGAGGCGCTGACTGGCGTGCATGCGTCTGTGTCTGATCTTAGTGGTGGGCAGGTTGCAATGCGTGTAACCGGGCCAGGTGTGCGGGAAGTATTGGCCAAAGGTTGCACATTGAATTTATCTCCCGCAAATTTTGCGGTTGCTGCCTGTGCACAAAGTAGTCTGGCGAAAGCGAGCATGCTTATCGGTCGTATCGAAGACGCGGGAACCGCGTTCGAGATAATCGTGCGCAGGAGTTTTGCCGACTACGTAGCTCGATGGCTGCACCACGCGGCGGGATTGTAATCCACAGAGCGGCGACTCATACTCGGTTTTCACGTGTGCATGCCCTCGCGTATGAAAATAAAAAGATCAAACAACCTGCCCAGTCGATTCGGTTTCCTGCTGATTAACGACTTCACCCTGATTTCGCTGTCATCTGCCATTGAACCGCTGCGTATGGCCAATCGAATCTGTGGCGAGAATGACTACAGTTGGAAAACGCTGTCTACGACGGGTAAACCGGTTCTTGCGAGCGATGGTCTGAGTATCAACGTGGACTGCGGCATGCAGGAGAAGGATGCGCTAAAGGATCTGGACGTCCTGATTGTCTGTGGTGGCAGGCGGGTGGAAGTCAATATCAGCAAGTCACTGTCAGTCTGGTTGCGGTCAGTCGATAAGCAGGGCATAGGACTGGGGGCAATTTGCACCGGGAGTTATATTCTCGCGGACGCCGGGTTGCTGGATGGTTACAGCTGTAGCGTCCACTGGGAGAATATGGCGGCGATGGCAGACCTGTTTCCGGCAATCGACGTGAGCCCCAAGATCTTCACCATAGACAGGGATCGCTTCACGAGCTCGGGTGGAACGACGCCGGTGGACATGATGCTGCATATCATCAGCCAGCAATGCGGACCGGATGTGAGTGTCGGTGTTGCTGAACAATTCATATTCGAACGTATCCGGCAATCGGACGACGACCAGCGTGTGCCGCTGCGTCACTCCGAAGGGCGCCAGTCAGAAAAGCTACTGGTGGCCGCCGAGCTCATGGACGCGAACATAAGAGAGCCTATTAGCCAGGAGGAGCTGGCATCTTATGTAGGACTGTCGAGGCGTCAGCTACAACGATTATTTCGACGCTATCTCTCCTGCACGCCATCCAGCTATTATCTGAAAGTCCGGCTGCAACGAGCGCGGCAGCTGTTGCGTCAGACCAGCAGCAGTATTGTAGAAATCTCTGCTTCGACCGGTTTCATTTCAAGCTCGCATTTCAGCAAGGCCTACAAGGAACTCTACGGTCATTCGCCGAGTACCGAACGCCAATAACTACTCGAAGAACCAGCGCCCACCGATCGTGATGACATCATTGTCGCCAGCGAATTCGATACTCAAACCAGCAGCGAATTGTGGCGTAAAGTAATAATCGCCTGCGATATCCAGATAGGTATCGCTATCGCCTACGGTAATGTGATTGACCGATCCGCGAACCTCAAACCTGGGCGCTATCAAGCCACGCACGCCCCCTGAGAAAGCCAGTCCGTCATCATCAATGCTCTGTATCGGGTTGTCGATCTCGGCATTGACGTAACGCAAGGTGGCGACCAGGTCCCAGTCATTCGTATAGGGCCAAACGTATCCGGCACCGATCTCAAACCACTTGCCATCGACGTTGTTGTTGTAATCGAGCGACGTCAGGCCACCGACCAGCAGCCAGTTGTTTCCGAATTCGTAGGAACCTGCAAATCGCAGTCCGTCTCCACCGCCGGAGTCGACGTCAACGAATCGCAATTCCAGATAGTTGTAATCAAGACCAGCAGATGGCTGCTGAGTGTTTTGCGCGTTTGCTGCGCCACTGGCAAGCAAGGCCGCCAATAAAAATACAGTTTTCATCCAACACCTCAAAGCGAGTTTGCGACAATTCAGGCGGTGGATGGTAGTGGCGCGCCAGTGGCCGTGTCCAACTACTTTTTTCGTGCAGGTCCAATGTTCGGAATAATCATTACAACATACTGATTTAAAAGGAAATGACAAGATCATTGAACTGTCTCTGTTTGGCGTCAGTCACATAAAGTCACCGAAGCTTAGCGCGCCGTATTCGCTTTCATCTCGTAACCCGGTCCACGAACGGCCCGACCCGGTGTCGCTCCAGTGTGTTCACCATCCTTCAGAACCTGCTCACCATTCACAAATACATGCACCATGCCGGTTGAGTACTGGTGCGGCTCGACGAAAGTAGCGTGATCCTGAACTTTTTCCGGATCGAAAACGACAACGTCAGCGTAGAAGCCCTGCTTTAACTCACCGCGACGGTCGATGCGCAGGTTTTGCGCCGGTAACGCGGCCAGTTTTCGAATAGCATCCTGCAATGTGATGACTTTTTCTTCGCGGACGTACTTTCCTAGTACACGGGCGAAGCTTCCATAAGCTCGCGGGTGTGGATTGCTCTCCAGGAATAGTCCCTCGGGAGCGAGCGATGCCGCATCGGAATTGAAGCTTACCCAGGGGAGGGCAACTGCTTTGCGAACGACGTCCTCGGACTGGGTGAAGTAGACTGTTCCGATACGACTGCCATCCTCGACTATCAGGTCCATGATCGTATTTTCCGGTGTCGTGCCACGCATGGCAGCAACTTCGGCCAGTGTTTTTCCGGTTAAGGGTTTGAGTGCCTCAGACTTGAAACTGACGAGGAGAATGCCGTCCGGTGTGCCGGG
>Ga0164320_10000748_pt1 | contig 11146 bp, 10 predicted proteins | sample GuaBasSediGuay11_FD_113736 | JGI IMG/M metagenome (GOLD analysis project Ga0164320, IMG submission 113736) | Subseafloor sediment microbial communities from Guaymas Basin, Gulf of California, Mexico - Guay11, Core 4567-28, 0-3 cm | ecosystem: Environmental > Aquatic > Marine > Hydrothermal...
GCAATCAGAAAGAACAAGAAAAAAGGCAAGAAAACTGATTTTTGGTCGCTGCGCTTACCACGTGAGACACGCGGTTATGTCCCCAGCCTATTAGCGGTAGCCGAAGTCCTGAAGAATAACGATAAACACAACATCAGTTTCAAAACTATCCCAAACAAACCTCATTTCGAAAACATAGATATTGGCAGCCAGATCGATCTGGCAACCGTAGCTAAACTTTCAGGCCTGACTATCGACGAAGTCTATACATTGAACCCCGGATTCAGTCGTTGGGCTACTGATCCAAAAGGGCCGCATCGTTTACTCATTCCGATAGATAAAGCCAACGACTTTAAACAAAAGCTGGCAATGCTTCCAAAATCTGAACGCATCACCTGGCAACAACACAAAATACGTAAAGGCGAATCCTTAAGCCAGATCGCAACACGCTACCAGACCAGTGTTTCTGCATTGAAGGAAACCAATCGACTAAAGGGAAACCGAATTCGTGCGGGACGTTCACTACTTATTCCTACTGCTAAAAAGCCGAGCAAATTTTATTCATTAAGTGCCGATGCCAGAAAATTCAAGGGACTTAAAACAACCGGCGATGGCAAACGTTATATCTATTCCGTTAAGCGTGGCGATAATCTCTGGGATATTGGTCGGCATTATGGCATTAGTGTTCGTCAACTTACGCAATGGAATGGTATTTCAAGGAAAAGCCTGCTTAGACCAGGGCAAAAATTGACGGTCTGGGTTAAAGAAGATGAGAACAATAAAGAAGGAAAACTAATTAAAGTTGTTGCTAATAACGCGTCAACAAATGCCTATATCGTTAAACGAGGCGACTCTTTGTGGTTAATAGCCAGAAAATTCGATATCCGTGTCAATGATCTGCTTAAGTGGAACAAAATAAAGAAAGGAAAACACCTGCAACCAGGCCAAAGCCTCATTGTTCAACAAACAGTTGCTGGCGCCTAGTAACTCAATTTCATGAATAAAACGCTATTTATTCAGAATTAGCGATCTCTTCTCATTTAGGTGCTTTTATACGTACAATAGTATCCATGCATCGTTCAGCAAAATTTTTTATACGACAAATACTTCGCCTGTTATACCGGGTTGAAGTCAATGGTATGGAAAACTACCACAAGGCGGGGAACCGTGTATTAATTATTGCCAACCACACATCCCTGCTTGATGGTGTTTTACTTTATGCCTGGTTACCAGAAACACCTACCTTTGCTATCAACACCAGGATAGCCGCTAAAAATATATATAAACCATTTCTGTTTTTTGTAGATCTGTTTGTAATGGATGCAACTAATCCGCTCTCGGTTAAATCCATGATCAAATTCATCAAGCAAGACAAGAAAGCTGTTATTTTTCCTGAAGGACGTATCACCAAGACAGGCACGTTAATGAAAATTTACGAAGGACCAGGATTAATCGCTGATAAAAGTAAGGCAACACTCCTTCCTATTGCTATTGAGGGTGCACAATACAGCCGTTTTTCCTACATGAAGGGGCGCGGCTATGTGTTCTGGTTTCCCAAAGTCAGCATGACCATATTGCCACCAGAAAAAATAGAGTTTTCTTCCGAGCTTGTAGGCCATGAACGCAGGAAAATAGCAGCAAGACAGTTACAAGACATAATGTTTAACTTGAACTACTCAAGTGTCAATCAACGAACAACTCTCTACTCGGCCCTGATTGAGGCAAGTAATCGATATGGTAAAAAAACGGAAATTATTGAAGACTTCAATCGCGAACCAATAAGCTATAAACAAATAATCTTACGCAGTATTATATTAAGCAGCTTAATTAAAAAACAAACCCGGGCGGGTGAACACATAGGTATATTATTGCCCAATGTCACAACCTTACCCATATTATTCTTTGCATTGCAATTTATAGGTCGCATCCCGGCAATGTTAAATTTCTCTTCGGGTGCGCTTGCAATAAAACGGGCCTGCAAAACCGCGCAAATTAAAACCATTTACACATCAAGGCGCTTTATTGCGAATGCCAAACTTGAAGCACTGGCAGACGATCTTGAGCAAAATTACACCGTTATTTATCTGGAAGAATTAAAAAAAGATATTGGCTTGGCAATAAAACTATCTGCATTGGTTAAGAGCAATAATCCGGCAAGGCATTATGCCAAACAAAACCTGAATATGAATCCAGATGCAGCAGCCGTTATCCTGTTTACCTCTGGTTCAGAAGGACACCCAAAAGGTGTTGTCCTCTCACACAGTAATTTATTAGCGAATTACGCCCAGGTACGCTGTCATATTAATTTTAAATCAACCGACATTGTATTTTGTTGTTTACCCTTATTTCATTCATTTGGACTCAATGGCGGTTTCTTAATGCCGCTTTTTGGTGGAAGTAAAATCTTTCTGTATCCTACTCCATTACATTACCGAATCATTCCTGAATTAATCTACGAGCTTGGTGCTACCATCCTTTTTGGAACCAATACGTTTTTCAAAGGTTATGCGCGCTATGCGCATCCCTATGATTTTGATTCCCTGAAATATGTCGTGGCTGGTGCTGAAAAATTACATGATGACACAATGCAATTATGGATGAATAATTTTGGTCTACGTATCTTGCAGGGATACGGTGTAACCGAAACCAGCCCGGTTATTTCAGTTAATAACTTAATGCTAAATAAACCAGGCACAGTAGGCCGTATTGTGTCTGGCATGGAATACTATATAAAACCGGCAGAAGGTATAGAACGTGGCGGACATCTGGTTGTAAAAGGCCCCAATGTCATGCAAGGCTATTTGCTTCATAACAAACCGGGAGAATTACAACCTCCTTCAACTGAACGCGGTGAGGGTTGGTACGACACGGGTGATATAGCTGATGTTGATCATCAAGGCTTTATAACAATTTTAGGTCGCGCAAAACGATTTGCGAAGATCGGTGGTGAAATGGTATCGCTATCAATTGTTGAAGAACTAGCTATGATGGCATGGCCTGGCCCCAGACTCAGATCTAATATTAATCATGCCGCTGTTACAGTTTACGATGAACGTAAAGGAGAAAAGGTCATACTCGTTACGGAATACAAAAATGCAGAACGGAAACAATTACAAGAAGTGGCCAGAAACAATCAGTTCAGTGAACTGACGATCCCTAAAAAAATCATTATTATAAATAAAATTCCTGTATTAGGCTCGGGCAAGACAGACTATATTAGCCTGACCAGGCTGGTTGAATCAGACCTCGGAGACAAAGAACAAAAAGAAGAAAACGGCTGGATGAATAAATTAAGTAAACTGGTTAAACACGAGCCTACTGAGAAAAACTAATCCGCATGTTGCACGAGTGGGGCCACCATGGAAGATGATAGTATAGAAATTCAGAGTATATATTATGCTATTAATAATCGAAATCTTGTGTTATCTGGTAAAAATTTTAGCAATAGCTCCTAATCCTCATATTCGATATTTGTGATGCAAAAGTTTTGTTTTGTTCCCTGCCGTTCAAAACAGACTTCGTCATCAATTATTTTACCTAATAAGAGTTTCGCCAATGGCGAATCAACCGTAATAAATTGTTCGTGTTGATCAAATTCATCTGCACCTACGATACGGTAATGTAATTCTTCACCTGCTTCATTTTCTACCGTCACCCATGCCCCAAAGAAAACACGTTGTTTATCTTGAATTTCACTAACGACAGTCAGTTTTGGCATACGCCGTTGCAAATAACCAATGCGAGAATCTATCTCGCGTAATTGTTTTTTACGATAGATATATTCAGCATTTTCAGAACGGTCACCTTCCGCAGCAGCAACGGTGACTGCCTTTGCGACTTCATTACGTTTTTCCCAAAGTGTGGCACACTCCTGTTCCAGCCTTTTATAGCCTTCAGGCGTGATATACGGGGCAGATTTCGGTGCCGGTGGTCGCCAACGTCCCATAATATTAATCAACAGATCTGGCTAATATCATACTAATCTGGCAATAAGGCCTTTGGCTTTCTGCATGCCACTCATTCATACAATTTTGTACATGTTGTTTATGCTTCTTATTTTTAGGTAATTCATCAATTGCACCCCAACGCATTAGCGCCTTGATGACATCCTGTGTTAACAAGAATGTATCTTTGTTAACGCGCCGCAAAAAATAAGGGCCGGAAGCACCGCCCAATTGTTTAAACCGTTTTATCAAGATATCCAGAAACCCGACAATATTGTCTGATGGCCATTCCGCCAAAGTGTTAACAAAACCACTTTGCTCTTTATTCAGTTCATAAATAGCCTGCGCATTATGTCGTACGCTTTGTATCTTGCGCCAATGTCGCACGATGCGTTTTTCATCCATCAGTCGTTCCAGGAACTCGTCACTCAATGCACGATTAGCATCAATATCAAATTCATAAAATACTTCTTCAAATGCAGGCCATTTATTATCAATAATCTTGCGATTCAGACCCGCCTGAAAGATACGCCGTGACATATTCGATAAATAAAACGCATCAGGCAGATTTTTTAGCTCTTTTACAGAGCGCGGTTCAGGTAAGACCTGCTCCAAAGCATCAACACCGCCTTCACGGTCTAGCGCAGCTTCATAGATAGTATTAAATGATTTCATCTGACATATCTCTTGACTAGTCTGCATGATTAATCAACAAACACATAAACTCCCTTCTTTATTCATAAGCGTTTATTATAGAGAAAAATAAAAATGATACCCTGGAGACATAAATGGAACGATTAGAGGCATATATTCGTAATATCCCTGATTTCCCCGAGCCTGGAATACAATTTAAAGATATTACCCCGTTGGTCAAAGAACCTGCAATGCTGAGACTGGCGGTACATCAATTAATTCACCCTTTTCTTGGAGAAAATATAACCGCAGTAGCAGGGATGGAAGCGCGTGGTTTTATTTTTGGTAGTCTCGCTGCCTGGGATTTGGGTATTGGGTTCATTCCATTACGTAAACCCGGCAAATTACCTTACGACGTCGAAACGATGTCTTATAATCTGGAATACGGTTCTGCATCATTAGAAGTGCATATCGATGCACTGGAAAAAGGTGATCGCGTATTACTTGTCGATGATCTGATTGCAACAGGAGGAACGGCAGCAGCCAGTTGTGAATTGATCGAAAAACTCGGCGCTGAAGTCGCGGCCTGTGCCTTTGTAGTAGAGTTAGACTTCCTTAAAGGAAGAGATAAATTATCTAAATATAATATTCACTCTTTAATTCATTATTAGATATAAACAAGCTTGCTGCAGATGATAGCAGATTGAAGATCAATTCCCGATTACTGGAACTGGCTAATCGAGTGATACATTAGTTACAAAATTAAACCAAGCCACCATTAATCTTGATGGCTTCGCCTGTTAAATAAGATGATTCATTGGAGGCTAGAAATACAACGGCAGCAGCAACATCTTCCGGCCTGCCGAAACGCCCTAGCGGTATTTCTTTAATCCGTGCCTGGTAGTATTCATCTTCCATATGCTCTTCAGCGAAGGCAGTCGCAATCCAACCGGGTGAGACCATGTTTACCCGAATTTCAGGACCGACTGTTTTTGCAAAAGAACGCGTAAACCCCAGAATACCGGCCTTGGTTGCGGCAAAGATTTGTGGGTTTGTTCCTCCAAATCCATGTGTTGCCAAATCCCAGCCCATATTCACAATCACGCCATGTCCCTGCTCTTGCATAGTCGGTGTAATCGACCAACAAGCCTTTATTGTTCCTTTAAGATCGACTTCAATCAAATGTTCCAGCTTTTCATGAATCTCTGCAGCTGCACCGGTACCGGTAAGAATATCCGCACCGGCATTATTGACCCAGATATCAATACGACCGAACTCATCCACAGCCATCTCGATCAATCGATCAATATCATCTTCATCAGCCATATCTGCCTGAACTGCAATAGCACGTCTTCCCGATTGTTTTAATTCCTCAACAATTAATTCCGCGCTGTCTTTTGATTTCAGGTAATTAACAACAATATCGGCCCCTTCGCGGGCAAAGACTTCGGCAATACCCCGACCAATTCCACTACTGGCACCGGTAATTACTGCGATTTTATCTTTGAGTCGTTCCATTTATTATTAAGGTCGTTTATCGTAAGCGCGCTATTCTAACTGTAATCATATGATTTTGGGATGATTGATATAAATATATCGGTTGTTATTCCTACCTATAACCGAGCACTACTCCTGGAACGAGCAATCGAGTCTGTCCTCGCGCAATCTCGCCCTGCTAATGAGATTATTGTCGTTGATGATGGTTCTACCGACGATACGCAACAACTGATTGGAACCCAATATTCACAAATACACTACATACAGCAAGCTAATAAAGGTGTGAGCTCGGCAAGAAATGCTGGGATTATAACTGCAACTTGTGATTGGATTTGTTTACTTGACTCTGATGATAGTTGGCGACCTGAAAAACTTGCAAAACAATCACAGGCGCTTACTGATAACCCGGACTATTTAATCTGCCATACCAACGAAACCTGGTACCGAAATGGTAACGTATTAAATCAAGGGAAAAAACATGAAAAACGTGGAGGTTACATCTTCCAACACTGTTTACCACTCTGCGCGATCTCTCCCTCATCGGTAATTATTAACAAACAACTCTTTGATGAAATCGGTTTGTTTGATGAAAACCTGCCCGCATGTGAAGATTACGATATGTGGTTACGAATTTGCGCTCAATACCCGGTTCTATTTCTTGATGAGGCATTGACGAATAAATATGGTGGGCATGAAGATCAATTATCAATAAAACATTGGGGTATGGATCGTTTCCGTATTCTTGCCTTACAAAAGATTATTGAATCAAATAAATTAAATGAAACTGATCGACAAGCTGCAATCAATATACTGTTAAACAAGATTACAATCTTTCTCAAAGGTGCAGAAAAACACGGCAATAATAACTATTGTGAAGAATTCAAGGCACTATCTAGACAATATGCTTGAGACTATTAAAAACTATCGCAAGATAACAGACAAACTATATACTGCTGCCCAACCGACAGTAGATGAGTTTAAATTGATAAAACTGGCCGGCATTGAGATAGTCATCAACCTTGCCAGAGCAGATTCACCTGATGCAATAATGAATGAAGCGCAGATCGTTCAGGAAAATGAGTTGCACTATATCAATATCCCGGTGGATTTTAAAAACCCTGACAGCGCTGATTTAGAACTTTTCTTTAATGCAATGGAACAACATAGCGATAAGATAGCCTTGATTCATTGCGCCTATAACTGGCGCGTATCCTGTTTTGTCTATTTATATCGTGTAATCAAACAAGATTGTGACAATGAGACTGCCAAACAAGATATGTTGGCCATTTGGCAACCGGACGAAACATGGCAATGTTTTATTGATGATTGTCTATCTAATGTAAAATAATTATTTATGAAGCATATTTTCTGTGCCCTTCCCTGTGAAGCTCAACCTATCGTTCAACACTTCAAATTAACTGAATTACAACAGTTTGGTTTATTTAGAATATATCAATCAACAGACAAACAAATCAGTTTAACGATTACAGGCATAGGCAAACTTAATGCCGCCTCAGCTGTAAGTTACCACCACGCCTGTTTAGGGTCACAAGCTTCAGATATCTGGTTGAATATTGGTGTCGCTGGGCATAAAGACATAGCCGTTGGTGAAGCACGTTTAATTAACAAAATAACAGATGAACAGGATAAATCTTGCTGGTATCCACAAATACTATTTAACTCAACATGTGAGAGTGCACCTTTGATTACGTTAGATAGTCCATCGACCGATTATCAAGAAATATTATTTGATATGGAGGCATCCGGTTTTTACCAGATGGCGATACGTCTTGGCACAGCTGAGTGTGTTCATAGTCTAAAGATTATTTCGGATAACCATAAACAAGCGACATCCACAGTAAATGCAGATAGTGTAAAAAAACTGATTATTGCCCATACGAGAACAATTGAAAACATACTGAATTCATTATCCAGGTAATGGCAAACCAAACTATTATATTCATCACCTTTGTCGCCTATTTATTTATAATCTTTGTCATTGGCTGGTATGCGTGGCGTCGAACCCATAGCCTCTCTGATTATATCCTTGGTGGCAGAAAACTCGGTAGTTGGACAACAGCGATCAGTGCCGGTGCATCTGATATGAGTGCTTGGTTGTTACTGGGTTTACCGGGTTATGCCTATCTTGCGGGCTTGGAAGCAATCTGGATTGCAGTCGGTTTGTTTATTGGTACCTGTCTTAACTGGTATTTAGTTGCACCACGTCTTCGAATTGATTCTGAATTATTGAACAATGCATTAACCTTACCTGAATATCTGGAATATCGATTCAAAGACGATAGTCATGTTCTGCGAATCATCTCAGCCCTATTTATCTTGTTGTTTTACCTGTTCTATACCAGCTCTGGTTTGGTTGCAGGCGGCAAGCTATTCGAAGCCGTATTTGGTCTACCATACACTTGGGCTGTTTTAATCGGTGCTGTAACAATCCTGATTTATACCAGTCTCGGCGGATTCCTTGCTGTTTCCTGGACTGATCTTATTCAAGGCCTGTTAATGGCACTAGCCTTGAGTTACGTTGCAATTATTTCACTTTATAACGCGCATGGTTTTGACGCTTTATTTGCATCAATGTCTGCTCATAACCCTGAACTAAACAATGCCTACACCTTTGTATCAGGGGAGTCATTAGGGTTTATTGGCATTGTATCTCTACTTGGTTGGGGACTAGGCTATTTTGGGCAACCGCATATTCTGATTCGCTTCATGGCGATACAATCTCCGCAAAAAATTCCATCTGCCCGGCGTATAGCACTCAGTTGGACCTTTCTTGCTCTGCTATGTGCTTTATTGATTGGTTTTTCTGGAATAGCAATATTAGGAGGGCAATTACATGGCGGTGACAGTGAAAAAGTATTTATTGAATTACTGCACTTGCTATTACACCCATTACCAGCAGGCATATGTCTGGCTGCCATTCTGGCAGCGATCATGAGCACGGCTGACTCTCAATTACTGGTTGCTTCATCGGCGCTAACCGAGGACATCTATAAATTGTTTAATCACGATTCTGGCCATGAAGCAAATTCACTAATAACCGGTCGAATCGCCGTAATATTAATTACACTATTCGCCCTCGTACTAGCATTGCAAGCTGACACTAATGTCCTAGATTTAGTTGCCTATGCCTGGGCAGGTTTTGGTGCGACTTTTGGGCCGGTCATACTTTTATCCTTATTTTGGAAATCAATGCTTAAAAGCTCTGCGATAACAGGCATGATAACGGGAGGGCTTACTGTAATCATCTGGAAGAATATTGAATCTAACCATTGGCTCTTTGGTTTATATGAACTCGTACCCGGCTTCCTGATAGCCGTGATTTGCATCATGCTGAATCAATCAATGACTAATTTTATTAACGCAACTAAAACGCAGCACTAATAATAGACTCAAACAGTTGCCGAACATTATCGCGATACTGCATTAATTTTACCTGATATTGTGCAACAGCCTTGTCATAATCCTCATCCATGAATCCAGATGCCCTTGCCAGGGGTAATAAAGACTTGGTGTTTTTATTTACTTTGCTTATCGATTTCATATCAAAGACTCGCAATGCCGATTCACTCTTTTTGTAAAAGTCATAGGCATTTAATAATTCCGTCTTTGTTGTTTCGTTAATTAGATCCAGATTCGAAGATTCATTTAATACAAAACGCGTACTTGAATTTCTTAATTGAGGATAATCATCGCCATAGGCAAGTTGTAAATAATGCGTTATAAAATCAACATCCATGATGCCGCCCTTACCGCGTTTTATTTCTATCTTATCCTTACCACCTGCCAATTCTTGTTCCACCAGTAACCGCATCTTCATTATTTCTTTGGCAAGATAAGATTTTTCATGTTTCCCATAGACATCATTCTGGATTTCATTAATCACCTGTTTGGATAATTCCTTATCACCAACAACAATCCTGCAGCGGGTCATCATCTGACGCTCCCAGATCTCACGCTCGCCTTGATGGAATTTCAGGAAACTATCCAGAGGCGTAACAAGCACGCCGGAATTACCATGAGGCCTTAAGCGCATGTCTATCTCATATAATGCGCCAGACGGATCCATTGTAGAGATATAGCGCAACATCTTTCTAATCTTGTTAACAATATATTCGTTGCTATTTTGGACTAACACTTTCTCTATGAAGATCAAATCCAGATCGGAGCCATAATTCATTTCGTATCCGGCAAAACGGCCCATCGCCAAAACGATACATTGGATAGTTTCGAGTTGTTCAAGACCAAACAATCTGTACATGACCACTAAAACGTTCTCTGCAAGTCGCGTTAACAAGAATTCTGCTTGTTCTTGATTAATCACATCACCAAGTTGTAACAACAGTATGGATAACATGATTTCATTTTTTTGAATTCTTAATTCTTCAATTGCCTCATCCAATGAACAATCAGGAGAGAAATTCTTTAACTCATTTAATGATGATTCGATAAAAGATGCGTCCTGCATTTCCTTGTCGAAAAATCTAATAATTTTATCGCCTCGGTAAAAACAAAATCGAGTGAAATACCAACTCGCACCAAATAACGATGTTATTAGAGTTTGCGCTTCAACCGACATCTCCCAGTTTTCCTGTTGAGATAGTTCCAGCCAACGTTGAAGGCTATTAGCTGCGGTGTCCGGGTGCCAGGCCAGAGATAACGCATTTTGCATTTCCGAACTATTATTCATTAATAATCAGTGCTTTCTGTTAATAATGTTTCAAAATATTTTGTCGCTATCTGTTGATACAGGATTAAATCATCATTGAAATTCGCATAGGCCTCATCAACACTCTCACCCTTATAACCCATCATCTTTGCAACTTGTTTAAGCTTGACTTTATCATGTGGCAGTTGATGCGTTTGTTGTTCATCAATCATTTGCAAACGGTTTTCCAATCTTCGTAAAAAAACATAACTATCCCTAAGCTCTATTTCTTCTTCATGATTTATAAAACCCGACTTTTCAAACTGTTTTAATAATTCAAGTGTATTTGTAATACGTAATTCAGGATTATGTGCACCGTTGACGATCTGCAACATGTGTACAAAAAACTCAATATCCCTGATACCAC
>Ga0164320_10000749_pt1 | contig 11139 bp, 13 predicted proteins | sample GuaBasSediGuay11_FD_113736 | JGI IMG/M metagenome (GOLD analysis project Ga0164320, IMG submission 113736) | Subseafloor sediment microbial communities from Guaymas Basin, Gulf of California, Mexico - Guay11, Core 4567-28, 0-3 cm | ecosystem: Environmental > Aquatic > Marine > Hydrothermal...
CGCGTTCTTTATCATCGGCCTGTTGATCTGGGCGATTCGCAGCTGGAAACCCAAGCAGGCTGAACACCCGGATTACCGTATTCATGAAGTCCACAGGACCGAGGTGCTGTGATGGCGGATTACATGAATCTGTTTATCCAGGCCGCATTTGTCGAGAATCTCGCACTCGCCTTCTTCCTCGGCATGTGTACATTTCTTGCGGTTTCGAAACGCGTCGAGACGGCGCTCGGCCTGGGCGCCGCGGTCATCGTGATCCAGATTATTACGGTGCCGGCCAACTACCTGATCTACACCTACCTGCTGCAGGAAGGAGCATTGAGCTGGGCGGGACTACCGGACGTTGACCTGAGTTTCCTTGGCCTCGTCTCATACATCGGCGTCATCGCCGCCCTCGTGCAGATACTCGAGATGACGCTCGACAAGTATTTTCCCAAGCTCTACAACGCGCTGGGAATTTTCCTGCCGTTGATCACCGTGAACTGCGCGATCCTCGGTGGCACCTTGTTCATGGTTGAGCGTCATTACGACTTTGGCGAAACCCTGGTGTTCGGCCTGGGCAGTGGCTTCGGCTGGGCTCTGGCACTGGTAGGGCTTGCTGGCATACGCGAAAAACTCAAGTACAGCGATGTGCCGATCGGGCTGCAAGGCCTCGGCATCACCTTCATTATCGTCGGCCTGATGTCGCTTAGCTTCATGGGCTTCTCGGGAATAAGGCTGTGACTATGGACGTGTCGACATTATTTGAAGTCGGGCTCGGCGTCGTCCTGTTCACGCTGATCATCCTCGTCCTTGTATTTGTCATTCTCGTCGCACGCTCAAAACTCGTTGCCACCGGTGACATCGAACTCACGATTAACGACGACAAGAAACTGAAAGTGCCTGGCGGTGGCAAGCTGATGAACGCGCTCGCCGACGTCGGCATCTTCATACCATCGGCCTGTGGCGGCGGCGGTACCTGCGGACAATGTACCGTGCGTGTTCTCGAAGGTGGTGGCGCGATCCTACCAACAGAGACGTCGTTAATCAGCACACGGGATGCAAAAAATCATTGTCGCCTGTCCTGCCAGGTTGCCGTCAAACAGGACATGAAGATTACGATGCCCGAAGAGATATTCGGCATCCGTAAGATCGAATGTACTGTCACCTCCAACCGCAATGTCGCCAGCTTTATCAAGGAACTCGTCCTCGAGCTGCCTGAGGGAGAAGAGCTGGACTTCAAGGCGGGCGGCTACATTCAGATCGAGTGTCCGCCGCACGACCTTAGCTACAAAGAATTCGATATTGACGAGCAATTCCGTGATGAGTGGGATCGCTACAAGCTCTGGCGTTACGAATCACACGTCAAACATACCGAGTCACGCGCCTATTCGATGGCGAGCTTTCCGCTCGAAAAGACTACGCTCAAACTTAATGTGCGAACTGCGACGCCACCACCGGCTGCTGATGATTCGATACCGCCTGGTGTCATGTCTTCGTACATTTTCAATCTCAAAGCTGGCGACAAAGCGACTATCTCGGGCCCATACGGTGAGTTCTTCGCGAAAGACACCGACAACGAGATGGTCTTCATTGGCGGCGGTGCTGGCATGGCACCGATGCGCGCACATATCTTCGATCAGCTGAAACGAATTCATTCGAAGCGCAAGATATCGTTCTGGTATGGCGCGAGAAGTCTTCGAGAGATGTTCTATGTCGACGAATTCGATGCCCTCGCCCGTGACAACGAGAACTTCAAGTGGCACATAGGACTTTCAGAGCCCGTGCCCGAAGACAACTGGACCGGCTACACGGGATTCATTCACAACGTGTTGCTCGATCAGTATCTTGCCGATCACCCGGCGCCCGAGGATTGTGAGTATTACCTGTGCGGCCCGCCGATGATGAACACGGCTGTCATCAAGATGCTTGAGGACCTCGGCGTTACGAGTGACCACATATTGCTGGATGACTTCGGCGGCTAGATGAAAGCTCTTGTTCTTTCTGTTTTGCTGTCACTGTGCATTGCCTGCTCACAGGGACCAACCGAGGTGCAAATTTCCGGCAATACGATGGGCACACAGTTCAATGTAACGCTCGCAAGCAGCGATGCCAACGTCGAATTCCTGCAACAGGAAATCGAGGCATCGCTGGATGCTGTAGATCGGATGATGTCCACCTACAAAGCGGATTCAGAGATTTCGCGCTTCAGCAGCAGTGCTACAACGGATTGGCAAAAAGTGTCGCCGGACTTTTGTGCCAGTGTCGAGAACGCCCTCGTACTGAGCGCGCTCACGAGCGGTGCGTTCGACATTACCGTCGGGCCGCTGGTCAATCTGTGGGGCTTTGGGCCTGGTGAATCGATCGATAAACCACCCGCTGACGCGGACATCAAAAGAATGCTCAGCGCAGTTGGGTACGAGCATTTGCAGGCGGACTGCACGCAACCCGCGCTGAAAAAAGACATCGTCGAGCTTGTTCTGGACATGTCTGCATTCGCCAAGGGCTATGCCGCCGATCGGGTTGCTGACTGGCTTGAGGAGACGGGCTTCAATAATTACCTCGTTGAGGTCGGTGGCGAAATGCGCGTCGCCGGACACAACGCTAATGGCAAGATGTGGTCAGTGGGTATTGAGGCGCCGCTTGCAGACCAACGACGTGCGCACACGGTCATTCGCCTGACGGATGCGGCGGTCGCAACCTCTGGAGATTACCGCAACTATTTTGAGTCCGCCGGGCAGCGCTATTCGCACACTATTGACACGCACACCGGAAAACCTGTCACACATTCGCTGGCTTCGGTTACAGTGGTTGATGACAGCGGCTATCGCGCTGACGCTCTTGCGACTGCATTGCTGGTCATGGGGCCGGAGAAGGCGATGGCACTTGTCAGGCAGGAAAAGCTGGCTGCGCTGTTTTTGTTTCGTAGCGACGCGGGCATCGACGAAGTCGCAACGCCCGCGTTTGAAGAACTGAGGTCAGGTTAATGGGCTTGTTGCCGACCATGCTGATTACGTTCGCGATAATGCTCGCGGTCATTGCCGCCATGGCAATTGGCGTGATGAACGGCCGCAAACCGATCAGCGGTAGTTGCGGCGGCCTGAACGGCGGCGGCTGTGAGTTGTGCAGCGGCAAGTGCAAACGGGAGTCTGAACAATGAATCTTAAATCCTGTCTGGTTCGCGACTTTATGGCGGGCAGTCTTGTGACATTCAAACCCGATACGGATGTGCTCGATGCTATTCATGAACTCGTACAGCACCGTATTGCCGGCGCTCCCGTGGTCAACGACCAGGGCGACCTTGTTGGTATGTTGTCCGAACTGGATTGTCTGAAGGTCGCTTTGAATGCCGGTTATCACCAGCACTGGGGTGGACCGGTCGCTGACTACATGACGCCTCACGTTGAGTCTGTGGATGCGGACATGAACATCATTGACCTGGCGCAGAAGTTCCTGAACTCGGGTTTCCGCCGCTTCCCGGTATTGAGAAACAACCGGCTTGTCGGCCAGATCAGTCGCCGTGATGCGCTGCGCGCGCTCGGCGAGCTTTCGGTGTCATCTTGAAGCGTCTGCTGCTGACGGCGTTATTATTGTTCGGCGGTCTGGCTCATGCAGAACCGGCGAATCTGGCGGTTTGTGCGGCCTGTCATGGAGAGGATGGCTCGGGCGCAGGCTTCCCCTACGTTCCGATCATCGCCGCTACGCCTCCAGCACACCTTGAGGAGGCCATGTTCGCCTATCAGGACGGTGCGAGGCAATGTGTAGGCGTACCAGTGATGTGCGAGACCATCGCGCTGTTGAGCAACGAGGAAGTACTGGAGCTCGCCGAGCATTACAGTGCGATGCCACGTATATCCTCCGGCGAGGAATTTGACGCAACGCTTGCTGCCGCCGGACAACTGATTCACGAAGAACATTGCGCCAAGTGTCATGTCATGCCTGATGACGAAAACGTGGCGGACGCGCTTGGCATTCCGCTCAATGGTCAACGTGCCGCTTATTTGCGGCTCGCCCTGGGTGCCTACCTGACCGGAACTCGCGAAACGCTGATTCCGACAATGGCAGAAAAAATTGCCTTACTCGATCAGGACGCTATCGAAGCGTTGGTCAACTATTACGCGAGCTACGATCCCTGAGCAGCCTGGCGACCAGCAATAAGGCGCTGCCAACGAAAGCGAGCGCCACAAAAAGCGTCACCGGCTCGCCGTTCGGAAAGTCTTCGGCGAATAACTTGATACCCACAAGCAGAAGTACCGGATAGACCAGCCAACGCGCCTCCGGCCAGCGTTTGTAGCGGCTCGATAACGCCAGTGTCACGGACGATGCCGACAGGACCGCGGTGCGAATTGCAGCGAGTACGGCGAGGTTAACCTCCGTCCCCCCTGTGCCTGCGAGAAACGGCGCCAGATACGCCACCATCAGGCCACCGACCTCCCAGACTGACAGCGCCAGAACGATCAGCTGCGGCAGTCCGGCCGCCACCCCCCAGCGCTCAGAGTGCTGCGCCACAGGAATGAAGAGGCAGGCAACTGTCGTGAATGCAATGATCAAATGCCATGACACAAGAGCCGGCCATAATGCCGTGGCATCGCCAGCGAGAGCCTGGAGCCCGCTCGTGAGAATTCCGGACGCCACTCCCGCAGCAAGTAAAAGGAACGTGCATTGCAGGCTCAGCGTCACCCGTTCGAATCGACCGCTGGACCAGGCCATGACCAACGCCATCAGTGACCATAAAGCTGCGGCCTTCCCCGGTGACATCAGCAAAGCACTTCCAGCGACTACGAGGATTAGACCCAGAGTCGAGTAGAAGAAGAAGTTGCGGCCGCGGATAGTACGAGTCTTGGGCGTAAATGCCAGGGTGTAGGCCAGGACTCCAAGCACGAGACTCAGGGAACCGACCTGCACAAAAGTGAGCTGGCCGGCTCGCACAGCGACGCTGTAGGCAAAGAAAGCGATGCCCATGGGCAGCACAGCCTGTACGGCCTCAAATATGCCGACACTCTTTGAGCGAATATGTGACTGCAACGCAAAGCTCAACAGATAGGCCGCCAGCAAAATTGCACCCAGCACAAATGGTGTCAGCTCCTGCACAGACCATTGTTCGCTGCCACTGAGCACGGCCATTACCAGTACGCTCGCATTCGCGCCGATGGCTCCAAGCCATTGCGGCCCCATCCAGCCTGCCGTGTAAACGGCCCAGAGAGAGCCGAGGCCAAGCAACAACAGGAACATCGAAACCGGAACCGCGCTGTGGGCCGCGTTCAATATGGCGAAGGCCGTCGCGATTCCGCCACCGATAACGAGCCAGGCGAGGCTTCGCAGGTTGTGGGCAACCGCTACTGACATCGCCAGCGCGAAAAATACGGCAAGTGCGAATATCCCCTGCCCGCCCGACAGCAATTCAAATCGTGTTACTGCTTCGACCAGCAGCGGCAACGCCAGAAGAACTGATGTGGCGCCGAAGAAAGCGGCGTTGGCACGCTGGTTTTCAATGCGACCTTTCCGCCATGCCATAAACAACCAGAAGTACGCGTACGCCGCACCCATGAGAATGCCAATTGCCGTTGGCACGAACTGGAAGTCTGTGATGGCGCGCAGAAGGTAGGCGCCACCGAAAATTAACAGGACCCGGCCCAAGTGTGTGGAGGCGCTCGAGACGAATCCGTCGCCGAGGGTCGGCTCGGGCGCGGCCTGTCCAGATGCTGTTTCTATCGACGCCGCACCTTCGAGTGCGTTCAACCGTTGTTCGACAACAGCCAATCGGGATTCGAGCTCAGCGACACGATCCTGCATGGTGATTAGGTCCCCTCGACATCCCTCCGCAGTGATGGAACGAACTTATTGATAATCCAGAAAAGGACGAATGGTGTCGCAATCACTGTAAGCGCACCGAAGACCCCTTCCTTAAATGTCTCCACGCTGTGTGGAATGACCGGAATTTCGTAGTGCATGTAGCCCGAGAACGACAACGAGAAGGCCTGGCCACCAATCACGACGTTCCAGCGCATCATGAATACACCGAACAGTACCAGCAGCAGCGCTAGCGCCGTTCGCTTCACGGTGCGCCCCGGTAACAGCAGCAGTACAAATGGTACAAGATTGCCCAGCGTGTACTGCAAGACAAATATGTTGATGAAATCTTTGCCATACATGACGGAACGCAGAATGTCCCAGGATTTCATGGCCGTGTAACCACGGAAAATCAGGTCCAGCATTTCCAGGCTGATCGCAGCAACGAGAAATCCCAACAGGTATCTTGTCGCTTTGTTGACGACGTCCGTCTCAGCTCCTTTGATCTTGCTGGCCTCGACAGCACCGCCGCGGCGCCTGCGCCAAAATGCCTGCCACTCCATGATGACTATGTAGGTCAACATGCAAAGGGCGATGCCGGACACGACCGCCGACATGATGAATATGACCGGCATTAGTGGCGACATCCACAGAGCATTCGCTTTGACTGAGCCAAAGATGAATCCGGCATAGCCGTGCAGAAAACACGCGACCGGAATGCCGATTGCCGCCAGAATCGTTGCCGCCTTCTTGTCGACCCTGATTGCTGCTTCACTAACGTCGTACGCGCCGATCGTAAGAACTCGATACACCAGTCGTGTCATGGCATTTACGAATCCTGTTTCACTTTTCAACGCGTGTACCTGTGCCACGAAATACTCTCGATACACGAACCATATTTCACTCAGCACGATAAGCGCGTACGCCGTGAACACGATTCCAAATGCGGCAATAGCAGACGTGAAATGGGGCGTTAACAGCGGCTCCATGGCCCGCGCAGGTTGTTGAAGATGCAGTAACAGCGGCATCGCGGCCACCGGCAACAAGGCCAGGGAGAACACCAACGAAAATTGCGCTATTTCCTTGAGCTCTTTTTGACCAAAGACGTGGTACAGAGAAGACAGTACAAAAGCTCCCGCGACCAGGCCCGTCATGTACGGGTACATGACAATCTGGATACTCCAGTAAATGTATTCGTTCGGATATACGAACAGTTCTTTTACGGTCCACTCTATGCCGTGAACGATCAGGTCCTCGGGCATGAAATCACCTCACGTTGGCGTCGAGGCCAAGATAGAAGACGTGCGGTTTAGTACCGTACTCGTCTTTCAAAACCGCAACCCTTTCGGTCGTAATTATTTTCGTCACCGGATCGTCCGGGTCGCGCAAATTGGCAAGCCTGCGTGCGCCGAAGGAACAACACTCGACACAGGCCGGCTGCATGCCCTTGCTGATGCGGTGATAGCAGAAATTGCACTTGTCGGCGACCTTGTGTTCCGGGTGGAAGAAGCGCACGCCGTATGGGCAGGCCATGATGCAGTAACCACAACCGATGCACCAATCCCGGTCGATCAGAACGATGCCGTCATTCGTCTGATAAGTAGCACCGACCGGACACACCTGCACACAAGCCGGGTTATCGCACTGATTGCAGAGCTTCGGCACGAAAAATGCCTTAGCGATGTCTTCCGGCTCAATCTCTTCGTCCCGAATCTTGTCATCGATAAACCCGTCACGTCCTCCATTGGGCGAATCGATATGCGTTTCGCCATCCTTGGTAATCACGTAACGCTCAACCCAGGTGCGTGTGACCGCCGCGTCATAAGGAATTTCGTTTTCGATCTTGCACGCTTTGACACACAGTCCGCAGCCAACACACTTGGTGGTATCGACCAGAAACGCCCACCTGACTTTGGAATCAGCAATTGCCGCTTTGGCTTCGTCTGTGGTGAGCAACACGAACGCGCTCAATGGCAATGTGGAGACCAGCGTGCCGCCCACCGCCTCTTTCAGGAAGTCCCGTCGAGAACAACTCATTCGTAGTACTCCTTGGGATCATGAGGGTTATGGCACTCGACGCACTCGTAACGTCGCTTATGAGTTCTGTCCACAATGCTCATCAACTCGCCTCTGTCACTATTGGGGTATTCAAGGAAAGCGTGACAGCGCAGACAGAGTTCTCTGGTCTTGTCGAGCGGCAAGAACTCGTTCGGGTCAGGATGATCGATCGATGGTCCGTGGCAGTTTTCGCACTCAACTGTTTCATGAGTTGAGCTATCGAGAAGCGCGAGATTAGTTTCGTGGCAATCAGCGCTGCCGCAGGTTTCCCGGCCCTGGTACTTAACGGGAAAGTCTTTCCATTCCTGAATATTGCTGAGGCGATGATAACCGTAGGTAAAGTTCTGGCCGTGGACGCCAAAATCGTCCGGCACCATGAACGCCCTCGCGACGAAAATAGTCCCGACCAATCCGATGGCGACCCATAACGGGCGCAGCACGTGCCACTTCATTCTTACCTCTCCTGTGGTCCCTTACGGAACGCGAAAGGTTTGCGAGCAATCGATACCGCTGTATTGCTTTTTCTTTCTTCAGGATTGAGCAGCGATTGCTCTGTTCATGTCTCCGAAGATTTATGAATACTGAGCATGGCGGATCCATACAATACGTAGAACCCGTAGCGCCATAGCGGACGAATTCACCCTCTTCCCATCGATACATTCCAGTACCTCACCGTTCTATACATTTCGTAGCCGAGACCGATGAGAGACCCGGCGAGCGTGCATATTGCAAACCAACTCTGATGCCCGCTGTACCATATCCACCCGCCCGCCAACATCAGGGCTACGACGGTAGTAATCTGCGGCACGAAATCCCTGAGTGTCGCCGGCAAGTACCGCTCAAAAAATTCACGATTTGCCGGATCGGCCCGGGCGCGCTTCATAGCCCGGTGATTGATGAAATCCGTAATGCCATAGATCAGTGCCAAGACGATAACCCAAAGGGCGAGTTTCTCGGCGCCCATAATTTCAATCATCAAGAACTGAATCAGGCCAACGAGAAACGGCCAAATGGAATCCGTTACCGTCGGCGTCCATCGAAACCGCATTAGCATCCCTGCGTACATCAACCAAATGAGGATGATGACAATTAAACTGGCGCTAATTTGGAGCCATCCGAGAAGGGCTATTACACTGATCTCGAAAATTTCGGCTCGGTGGCGCACATGATCCCAGAGAAATTCCAGAGCGAGCGCCTGCACAATGCTGAGCAGCGTTAGCAATACCATTGGAAACTGTTCTTTGGCTCGATTGCGGATGGTATCCATCAGATTCTCCCGGCGTGTCTCTCCCCGTTATGAAGCATTTATAGCAAATTGACCGAAAGCCACCACCGGAAAGTTTAGAATTGCCGGACCGAGGGTCACGATCAGCAGGTAGCTAACAATGCATCGAAGTCAATTAGCGGGATTCATAATAGACTGCAACGGCGGTGATCCGGATGAAGCGGCGAGTTTCTGGGGACAGGCTTTGGGTTACGAAGCCATGTCGCTGAGTGATCCGGAGGACGAGAAGTATCGCCGGCTTGAGACCGGGCCCAACGGACTGCACATTGAAGTACAGCGAGTTGATCATCCGAGCCGAGTTCACCTTGACATCGAAACGGACGATATCGAGGCGGAAGTTCGACGGCTGGAGGGATTAGGCGCCAAGCGGCTGGGGCAGGTCAGGACATGGTGCGTTATGGAAGCACCGACCGGGCATCGTTTTTGCGTCGTTCGCCCTCAGCACGAAGACTTTGCCGTTACCGCGAAAGAGTGGTGACCGATCTTCAGCCTGCGATGCGCGCGCCGAGCGCTTTTCTGCGCAAATAAGCATACACCTCAAGAAGGGGCAGCTCTTTGGGGCAAATGTCGTGACAGGCCATCATGCCGATACACCCAAATACACCCTGCTCGTTCGAGATCAATTCAAACCAGTCTGAATCTTCGCGTGTGTCGCGTGGGTCCATCGCAAATCGTGCCATGCGATTCAACCCGGCTGGGCCGGCGAACTCGCTCTTCAGGTTCGCCACACCGCAAGACGCGATACAACAGCCGCACTCGATACAGCGATCGCTGTCGTAGATTTTCTGTGCCAACTCGTCGTCCATGCGCTCTTCTTGCGCGGCAGGATCGAACGCTTCTTTTGCATGTATCCAGCCTTCGGTATTTTCGACCATCTCCCGGAACCAGGTGCCGGTATCCACTGACAAGTCACCGACCAGCTTGAAAACGGGCAACGGATGCAGGTTGATCACGTCGGGTAAATCGGAAGTTTGAGTACGACATCCCAGGTTGGGACGGCCGTTTACCATCATGCCGCAAGAACCACAGATCGCCGAACGACAGGCGAAGTCGAATTGCAGACTCGGGTCCTGCGTTTCGCGAATCTCGTTCAAGGCCATGAAGAGCGACATGTAGGGCTGTTCTTCGATCTCGAAACTCTGCATGTGTGGTTTCGAGTCGGGGTCTTCCGGGTTGTAACGGAAGATCTCGAAATGTAAGCGGCGACCGGTTGCTTTTTTGTTCATCTCGAACCCTCCATTGGGAGTTTGCCTTGCTCGATCTGCCCTTGCTCCACTTGTCTGTTGTAGTCCTCAACTGATTGTTCCATTTCGATGCGTTCATCACTTCCGTAGCCGCGATGTCCTGGCTCAACATCCAGAACACCCACCGGCTCGTAACTAAATACAGGCGCATCGCCGGACCAGCGTACGAGCGTTCTATTTAGCCACTTCGCGTCATCGCGCAGCGGATAGTCGCTGCGGAAATGTGCACCCCGACTCTCCGTTCGTGCCGCCGCTCCCATAGCCGTCACCAGAGCGAGGCGCAACATACCTTTTAGCCGCAGGGCAAAAGACAATTCCGGATTCATCCCTGGGACCCTCGATCGCAAAACGGCCCGATCGCAATCAGCGAGCAACTGCTTGAGTTCGGTGACAGCTTCGTCGAGTTCGCCCTGGGTTCGGAAGATGCCGACCTTACCGATCATCGTTTCTGCCATTGCATCACGTATTTCGTAAACAGTTGGTCCATCGCCTTCCCGACTCAGCCAGTCAGTTGCCTGATCCTCAGCTTGCTGTACGGCTCGCTGGGCTATCGCAGTTTGCACATCGATGCTGGTCTTCGCCGCGTACTTCGCAACCTGACGGCCGACGAGGCGGCCTGTGACAATCGTTTCTGCAAGACTGTTACCGCCCAATCTGTTGAACCCGTGCATGTCCCAGCACGCCGATTCGCCAGCCGCAAACAGTCCGGCCATGTTGTACGCCTGGCCTTCCCTGTTAACACGTACCCCACCCATCGAGTAATGTTGTGTCGGACGAACCGGTATC
>Ga0164320_10000750_pt1 | contig 11135 bp, 7 predicted proteins | sample GuaBasSediGuay11_FD_113736 | JGI IMG/M metagenome (GOLD analysis project Ga0164320, IMG submission 113736) | Subseafloor sediment microbial communities from Guaymas Basin, Gulf of California, Mexico - Guay11, Core 4567-28, 0-3 cm | ecosystem: Environmental > Aquatic > Marine > Hydrothermal vents...
AGAAGATTAACTAAGCTCGCTATCTCTATAATTTTGAAGCGAAAACCCTTGGTTTTTTCGGTCAAATTCGTATACTCATCCGACATAATCCACCGAATACCGACTTATGTCCTGATGATTCGCGCGCGACTGACACTGATTCCACTTATTTTGCTGCTCAGCACGGCCGCAAATGCCGGATCGATTGTGGAAAACGTCCGAATTTGGTCGGAAAACGACAAGACCCGAGTGGTTTTGGATCTCAGCCGCTCGGTTGACCACCATATCTTCACGTTGCGCGGCCCCAATCGGCTGGTTATCGATCTTAAAGACAGTCGCCTGGCGGGAACCCTTACGCAACTACCCAAAGGCGCCGGCACGGTTCGCTCGATCAGGAGCGCGGTTCGGGCCAATGGCCAGCTGCGTGTGGTTCTGGATCTGAATCAGGGCGTGCGCTCGCGCAGCTTTACAGCCGGTCCGAATAGCCAATTTGGCGACCGACTGGTTATCGATCTGACCCGAGCTGGCAATCTGCAGCCGGTAAAACGTGCGTCAGAAGCGTATCGACCGGGGCGGGATATCGTCGTCGCGATCGATGCCGGGCACGGAGGCTACGATCCGGGTGCCAGTGGTCGCCGCTCGAAAGAAAAAGACCTCGTGCTATCGATCAGCAAGGAACTCGCACGCCGCATAAACGCGGAACCCGGGATGAGTGCACTGCTTATCCGAAAAGGAGACGTGTTCGTCGAGCATCGTGACCGCATCGCGATTGCTCGGAAAAACAAAGCCGATTTGTTTATCTCCATACACGCTGACGCTTTTAATGACTCGAGAGCGAATGGTGCATCGGTTTTCGCGCTGAACATGAAAGGCGCGAGCGATGAGGCCGCTATGCAACTGGAACGAGCCGAGAAGGCGCCTGTTAGTGTCGGTGGCGTGTCTTTGCACGACAAAGATGAGGTATTGGCGTCCGTATTGTTCGACCTGTCTCAAAATGCGTCATTGAGCGCCAGTCTGGAAGTGGGCGCGAAAGTCAGCAGAGAGATGAGCAAGGTCACGAAAATGCACAGCAAAGAGGTCAAGCAAAAGTCGTTGCTCGTCTTGAAGGCGGCCGATATGCCGTCCATTCTCGTGGAGACAGGGTTCATCTCGAAGTCTGCGGAAGCAAAGAAGCTGCTGGATGCTAAATACCAGGCGCGATTGCCAAATGCCGTTCTCGCTGGAGTTCGGAGCTACTTCTACACGAACCCGCCGCCTGACACGCAAATCGCGATGGATTTGCGCCGCGAACCGTCGAGTCAGGTCCGCCACGTTATCGCCAGCGGCGATACAATTTCTGAAATTGCCGAGCGCTATAGCGTCAGCCCGGCCGCGATACGTCGTGCGAACAAGCTCTCGACGGACAAGATCCGTATCGGCCAGACGCTAAACATCCCTGTTTTCACTGGCGGCTAGATCACTTAACAAGACATTTGCCCGCGGATTTGGAAAAATGGCGGATTGCCATTGCTTCGTTAGATTCGCATGCCCATTCAGCAGCTCCCAGATCACCTGATTAATCAAATCGCCGCCGGCGAGGTCGTTGAGAGGCCGGCGTCGGTCATCAAGGAGCTGGTCGAAAACAGTCTCGATGCGGGTGCGCAGTCGATTCAGGTTGATGTCATTGCCGGCGGCCAGAAGTTGATGCGTATCCGGGACGACGGCAAGGGAATCGATAAGGACGAGATCGAACTGGCGCTGTCGCGCCATGCGACCAGCAAAATATCGAGTCTGGATGACCTTGAAGCCGTGGCCTCACTGGGTTTTCGCGGTGAAGCGTTGCCGAGTATTGCGTCCGTTGCGCGATTGACTCTGTGCTCCAGGACTTCAGATGGCGACAGCGCATGGCAGGTGGAGGCGGATGGGGGAGACCTGACAGCTCCGAAGCCAGCAGCTCACCCTCAGGGTACAACGGTCGAAATACACGACCTTTTCTACAACACGCCAGCGCGGCGCCGGTTCCTGCGCACCGAAAGGACCGAGTTCAGCCACATCGAAAAGTGGGTGCGGCGACTCGCACTGTCGCGTCCCGAGATCAGTTTTACGCTCACGCACAATCAACGCACGGTGCTGCAGGCGCCCGCGGCCAGAACTGAAGAGGCAGAAAGGCAGCGGATAGCTAAAATTTGTGGCGATTCGTTTGCAGACCAGTGCGTTTATATTGAACGCGAAACCGAGGGCATTGCGTTGTCAGGCTGGATTGGGTTGCCAACCTTCAATCGAAGCCAACCGGACATGCAGTATTGGTTCGTTAATGGACGCAGTGTTTCTGATAAGACGCTCGCGCATGCTGTGCGCCACGCTTATCGCGACGTTCTGTTCCACGGTCGCTATCCGGCCTATGTTCTCAATCTGACCATGGATCCGGCAGGCGTCGACGCCAACGCGCATCCAGCGAAGCACGAGGTACGTTTTCGTGATGGCCGTCGAATTCACGGCGTCGTGTCCCAGTCCGTTGATATCGCACTGAAAGACACCAGGCCGGGTGGGTACAACGTCACGCCCATCCCGTTGACCCGTGAATCGGTTTTCAACCAGGGCTCGATGCCACTGCAATCCCGGCCTTCAAAATCAGGTGTTCGTGAAACTCTCGCCGCCTATCGATCAATGGCTCCAGACAAATCGACCGAAGTTCCGCCACTCGGCTTCGCCATGGCTCAGCTTGCTGGTGTGTATATCCTCGCAGAAAATACCGACGGGCTGGTTATTGTGGATATGCACGCGGCTCACGAGCGCATCACCTACGAGAAGCTGAAAAAGGGTTTCGATGACCGTAATCTCGTTCGCCAGCCGTTACTTGTGCCAGAGACGATCTGTGTCGCAGAAAGTGAGGCAAACCTGATCGAGGAGTCGGGCGAGGTCCTCGCGGGCCTCGGACTGGTTGTCCACCGCGCCGGGCCAACCAGTGTCACTGTGCGTGAAGTGCCGTCTTTACTGAAGAACTCGGATATCGAATCATTACTTCGGGATGTGCTGTCTGATTTGTCAGAGGCCGGGCAAAGCAATCGAATCGAAGATGCCGGTGATGACTACCTGGCGACGATGGCCTGTCATCACTCGGTACGAGCGAACCGCTTGCTGTCGCTTGATGAAATGAATGCGTTGCTGCGTCAAATGGAAGAGACGGAGAGGGCTGACCAATGCAATCATGGCCGCCCAACCTGGACCACCGTCACGATGTCGGAGCTGGATCGTCTTTTCTTGCGCGGTCGTTGATGTCGTTCAATGACGAATAAAGCCGTTTTGCTGATGGGGCCGACCGCGTCTGGCAAGACTGATATTGCTATCAGTCTTTGCAAACGCTTTCCCTGCGACATCATTAGCGTCGATTCGGCGCTGGTTTATCGCGGTATGGATATCGGGACGGCGAAGCCAGATGCGGATACCTTACGGCGCGCACCGCATCAACTTGTTGATATTCGTGATCCAGAGGAAAGCTATTCTGCCGGTGATTTCGTTCGGGATGCTCGTTCGGCGATCGAGGTCAGCTTTGCCAATGGTCGGATTCCCCTGCTTGCCGGCGGCACGATGATGTATTTTCGGGCCCTCACAGACGGTATCGCCGAACTGCCGGCTGCCGACGGGGCGATTCGTCAGCAGATCGATTCCGAAGCGGAACGAAAAGGCTGGCCGGCATTACATGCCGAGCTGACTTCGATTGACGCGGTTGTTGCCGCACGGTTGAACCCAAACGACAGCCAGAGAATTCAACGTGCGCTCGAGGTGTTTCGACTCAGCGGCAAACCGCTTGGAGAATGGCAACGGGAAGCGGTTGCCAGCACGGGCGACATAGGATTCATTAAGATCGCTTTGCAAATCGAACCTCGGAAGCGACTGCATGATCGGATTGAGCAACGGCTTGATCAGATGATCGCAGGCGGATTTGAAGAAGAAATGAAGGCGCTTCGAGCTCGACCCGGGTTGAATAAGGACAGCACTTCCATGCGTTCGGTCGGCTACCGGCAGTTCTGGGCCTATCTCGATGGAGAATATTCGGCGTCGGAGGCCAGAGATCGGACGCTGTTCGCGACTCGTCAGCTGGCGAAGCGCCAGCTGGCCTGGCTACGATCTGAGAATGAACTGTTTTCAGCCGATCCGCTTGAAGCCGGCGTGAAAGACACTATATCGACGTATCTGGTCAATAATCGGTGCTGAATTACACCCCGGCGCACGATATTCGTGTGATAATATTTTCAAACGCTTAGGCTGAGTTTCGCAAAGGGCAACCGGCGCCACCGGACTGCGGAAATCAACAACAAGAATGAAGAATAAGGAGACCCAATCATGGCTAAAGGGCAGACACTGCAGGATCCATTCCTGAACATCCTTCGGAAAGAAAAAGTTCCGGTTTCTATTTACCTCGTGAACGGCATCAAGCTGCAGGGCCAGGTCGATTCGTTTGACCAGTTCGTGGTGTTACTCAAGAACAGTGTGAACCAGATGGTCTATAAACATGCGATCTCGACGGTTGTGCCATCTCGCAATGTTCGTCTTCCGATGCCGGACGACGAAGCTGGAGACGACGACGAGTAATTTCACCGTAATGCTACCTCTCCAGGAGGTGGTGTTTGTTTGAACGGCCGCAAAGTGGCGAACGCGCAGTTCTTGTCCACGCGAGTCCCGACGGCTTAACTGAAAAGTCCGAACGCGAAGAGTTTGCCGAACTGGCAGTCTCGGCGGGCGCCGTTGTGGCGTCTGAATTGGTCGCCTCGCGAAAACGTCCCGATCCCCGCTATTTTATTGGCAAAGGCAAGCTGGATGAGCTCAGAACGCTGATCGAGCAGAATGACGCTGAGCTGGTCATCTCCAGTGCCTCATTGAGTCCAAGCCAGGAACGCAATCTCGAACGCGAGCTTAAGTGTCGCGTGCTGGATCGTGCCGGACTGATTCTCGATATCTTCGCCCAAAGAGCGAGGAGTTTTGAGGGCAAGCTGCAGGTGGAACTTGCGCAGCTTCGACACTTGTCAACGCGGCTGGTTCGTGGCTGGACTCATCTCGAGCGCCAGAAAGGTGGTATCGGTCTTCGTGGTCCAGGTGAAACTCAGCTCGAAACTGACAGACGACTGATCGGTGCGCGAATTCGACAATTGAATGAGCGTCTCAAAACCGTCGACACACGACGTTCAATGAATCGCCGAAACCGCATGAGAGCCGAGATTCCGACTGTGGCGTTGGTAGGCTATACGAATGCCGGTAAATCGACTTTGTTTAATGCACTCACTGATGCTGGTGTGTATGTGAAGGACCAGTTGTTCGCGACACTGGATCCCACCGTGCGACGCCTTGATCTACCGGAGGGCGAGCACGTCGTATTGGCAGATACGGTCGGATTCGTCCGGGATTTGCCGCACGAACTGGTCGCGGCATTCAAGTCGACGCTGCAGGAAGCGCGCGAAGCCGATCTGATTTTGCATCTGATCGACGCCAGCGATCCGAATCGCTGGCAGCGTGTCCGACAGGTTAACTCGGTACTAAAACAGCTGGACGCAGATCAGGTTCCGCAGATCCGGGTGTACAATAAGATCGACAAGCTGGATCGCGAGCCTCGAATGACGAATAATCGCCAGGGCGAGGGGCGTGCAGTCTGGTTGTCAGCAGTGACAGGTGAGGGTCTGCCATTGCTGAAAGAGGCTATCGCGAATCGTCTGCGACGGAAAACAACACACTGTACGATTCACCTTGAGCCGGCTCAGGGAAGGCAGCGCGCCAAACTATTTGAGCTCGGTGCTGTCCTTAATGAAGTGGCACTGGAAAACGGTGGCTGGACCCTGGAATTGCGCATGGTAGAAAAAGACTTGCGGCGATTCCAAAAGCATGAAAATCTCGACACAGAGCAAATGGAGCCTGCGCAGGAATCGACGCAGGCGGCAAAGCAGCAAACGGATAAGAAGCAAACAAAATATGGCTAATAATGACTCAGGCAATGGTCACGACCCGTGGAAGCGGGGCGGCGACGAGCCGAACGATCTCGATAAAATAGTTCAGGACTGGCAGAAACGCTTCGGCAGCATTTTGGGCGGAGGCGGTGGTGGTCCTGCTGGCGGCGGCTACGCGTTGATCATCATGCTGCTAATTGCGTGGGGACTGACCGGTTTCTACCGGGTTGACGAAGCAGAAAGAGGGGTCGTGCAGCGCTTTGGTGCCTACACGGTCACCTCGGACCCAGGATTGCGGTGGCATCTTCCATTTCCGATCGAAACAGTGGATATCGTCAATATCCAGGAAGTGAACGACTACAACTTCAGCACGGAAATGCTGACGGCCGATGAGCAGTACGTCTTTATCGACATTGTTGTTCAATACCGCCGCACAGAACCTGTGATGTACAGCTTCGAAGTTGCTGATCCTGAGATCACGCTGCAGGATGTAACGGAAAGTGCCCTGCGCGGTGTTGTCGGCACCAGCTCTCTGGAACTCCTGATCGGCGAGCGCCGCAATGAGATCCCGCAACGGACAATGGACGAGCTGCAGGATACGCTGTCCAATTACGGCGAGGGAACAGGCCTGACAGTGACGTCGATTAACCTCAACGTCGTTGATTATCCCAAGTCAGTTCAGGAAGCGGTCGACGATACTCAGAAAGCTCGTAACGATCGCGATCGATATCGGCTGGAAGCGACCACGTACGCGAATGACATCATTCCTCGGGCGCGTGGTGCGGCACAACGTGTTCTTCAGGATGCCGAAGCCTATCGTGATCGGGTAATCGCAGATGCCGATGGTGAAGCTGCCCGATTTGAGGCTCTACTGGTCGAGTATCAAAAAGCGCCGCGTGTGACACGCGACCGACTTTATATTGATGCAATAGAAGATGTTTACAGTCGTACGAACAAGGTATTGATCGATTCACAAGGCAGTGGCAATTTGCTGTATCTGCCCATTGATCAGCTAATTCGTCAGGCGGGTGCCGCATCGGCCGCTGGCGGTTCATCCCGTTTAGGCGAAAACCAGTTGTCGCCCATTGATGCCGCGGCTGCAGCTCGAGACGAAGAAAGTCGCGAAAGGAGGACCCGCGAATGAACAACTCAAGATTCCCGGTAGTTCTTATAGTGGGTCTGATCGTTGTCGCGATTGGCTTGTCTGCTTTTACGGTAAACGAGCGTGAACTCGCGATTAAACTGCAGGTTGGTGAAGTCGTACAGGCGAAACTGGATCCGGGTCTGCATTTCAAGATTCCCATTTTGCAAACGGTTCGCAAATTCCCGAGCCGAATTCTGAAGATCGATGACGCACCGCAGCGTGTCTTTACACTTGAACGCACGGCCATGACGGTCGACTATTTTGTGAAGTGGCAGATCGTTGATGAAGTGCCGTTCTATACCTCCACCGGTGGTTCGCAGGAGGTCGCAATGAACCGCCTGCGGGAAATCATCAAGAACTCGATTGTGACCGAATTCGGTAAACGCACAATCGTGGAGGCAATTTCAGTCGAACGTGTCGAGCTTATGAGAGACATGCTGACCAATGCGACCGACACCGCACACGGGCTGGGCGTTGAGTTGGTGGATTTTCGGGTGAAACAGGTTGAGTTTGTCGCGGAGGTTCGAAACTCCGTGTACAACCAGATGCGTGAGGAACGCGCCCGGGTAGCAGCAGAAACGCGCGCCGAGGGGCGAGAGGCTTCAGAATTGATCAGGTCGACAGCTGATAAGGATCGAACGATCCTGTTGGCAAATGCCTATCGCGACGGTCAAATAATTCGCGGTGAAGGTGATGCGCGAGCGGCTGAAATCTATGCCAATGCATACACCAAAGATGCCGAGTTCTATTCGTTCTATCGTAGTATCGATGCCTACAAGAAATCGATGGGCAATCCAGGAGATCTGCTGGTACTGGATCCGAACAATGAGTTCTTCCGCTATCTGAACCAATCGAGCGGCGAGCGATAGCTACCGAGATTTTCACGGCACTGGCGCTGGTCCTGATTATCGAGGGCATGCTGCCCTTCATGTCGCCGCGAAAATATCGGGAGCTGGTAGCGGAAATTTCGCAACTGGGAGACAATCACATTCGGACGATTGGTCTGATTGTGATGATCGTCGGACTGATAACCCTGTTCCTGGTCCGCGGCTAGAGAGTAGAAATACGATGGGAAAAAATGTGGTTGTCATCGGTACCCAATGGGGTGACGAAGGCAAAGGAAAGATTGTGGACTTGCTTACGGAGCGTGCAACGGCTGTTGCCCGTTTTCAGGGCGGGCACAATGCCGGTCATACGCTCGTTATTGACGGTGTAAAAACAGTTTTGCATCTGATCCCATCGGGCATTCTTCGCGACGGCGTCAGTTGCCTGATCGGAAACGGAGTGGTTCTGGCGCTGGATGCGTTGGTTACCGAAGCTGACGCGCTGATCGAAAGCGGCGTTCCTGTCTACGATCGACTCAAGATAAGCCCCGGATGCCCATTGATTTTGCCGTCTCATGTTGCATTGGATGCGGCGCGAGAAAAAGCCCGCGGATCAAGCGCAATCGGTACGACCGGTCGTGGTATCGGTCCTGCCTATGAAGATAAAGTTGCCCGTCGGGCCCTGAAAGTTTCTGATCTCTTTGTGCGCGAGACATTCGCGTCAAAACTCGGCGAATCTCTCGATTACCACAACTTCCTGCTGAAAAATTATTACGGCGCGGAACCGATCGATTTTGCCAAAACTCTCGACGAGGCGCTGGGGTACGCAGAGATCGTAGCGCCTGTCACGGCAGACATTACGCAAATTCTCCAGGACCTCGCCGACTCGGGCCAGAGCATATTGTTTGAAGGTGCGCAGGGCAGTTTTCTCGATATCGATCATGGCACTTACCCGTTTGTGACGTCGTCCAATACGGTTGCGGCGGCGGCGAGTACCGGCACCGGTATCGGGCCGCGTAATCTGGATTACATCCTCGGTATTGTTAAGGCATATACAACTCGTGTCGGTGCCGGTCCATTTCCGACGGAATTGTTCGATGATGACGGCGCGCATTTGGCGCGGGTCGGTGCGGAATTCGGTGCTACGACTGGCAGGCCGCGTCGCTGTGGTTGGTTCGATGCAGTCGCGTTGCGGCGCTCGATTATTAATAGCAGTGTGTCCGGTCTGTGTGTGACGAAGCTGGACGTTTTGGACGAACTGGAGACGATTCAGATTTGTATCGGCTACCGGATCGACGGCAACGAGATCGCCGGATTACCCGTTGTGGTCGATCGCTTCGCTGAGTGCGAACCCGTCTATGAGGAATGGGCAGGTTGGCAGAAGTCTACTGTCGGAATAACCAATAACGACGACTTACCACAAAAAGCCCGGGACTATCTGGCTCGAATTGAAGAGCTGGCTGGCGTTCCGGTCGACATTATTTCGACCGGACCGGATCGCGAACAGACCATCATAAAGACGCATCCTTTCGCCTGAAGATCAACAAGCCTGCGAGAGCGAGTAGCGTCCAAAGACTGATGGCGCCGCCGCTTGACCCACCACTGGAACCGGCAGCAATGGTCACCGACGCAATCGAAGTGTCCGTCAGGCCCAGGGAATCGGAAACCTGCAGCTGAAATCGGAGCAGGGTATCGGATGAAATATTAGGTGCAGTAAAGCTCGCAGTCACGGTATTGGCATTCGTCAACGTAACCGCGGCACCCATAGTCTGTGACCACGCGTAGGTCAATAAATCGCCATCGGGGTCGTTGGAGCCGCTGCCATCAAGCGTGACCGTTGCGCCGCTGCTGACAATCTGGCTCGAGCCTGCATTCGAATTGGGAGCGCTGTTCGATCCTGTACCGTCGAGGATGTTGACTCGCAGAGCTGAGTTTGTACCGATACTCGCGCCCACTGGATTGCTCAGCTTGAGTTCGAAGAACTCGTCGGCCTCGCCACTACCATCGTCAGAAACCGTGTACTCAATCCATTTCGGATTGGCATCGCCGTCGTCCCAGTTCACCGTGCCTGTGACAGGTCCGGCGTAATCCGATCCGTTGCTTGCGTCACCGGCGATGATTTCATAGTCGACACTCACCGCGCCGTGCGAACTACCTGATCGCTTGATGACGGCTACAGCCGTCGCGAATCCTCGCTCTGCGATGGATGCGTCAACAGTCGAAAATTCCACAATAGCGAAATCACCCGGATCGCCGATGTAAGCACTTGCGATGCTGGGCGAGGAGAGGGTTGCTCCTCCGGTCGGCGCAAGCAGCTTGATAAGGACGCGCTCAAGCCCTTCAGGTGTGCCGTCGTTCGTCAGCCCAAGATTGATTGTACGATCACCCCCATCTCCATCGGCCCAACTCAGGACGCCATTCGTGGCCCCAATATCATCGAAACTGCCGGTTGCAGCGATCGCTTGCCACTGGACGCTAATCTCGCCCTGCGAGTTACCGCTACGCTGTACTCGCAAACTCACTGATTGAGTCTCGTCTGCACCGAATGCATCGACTGCGAAAGACAGGGATCCTTGCGGAACGTCCAGCGTGTTGTCTCTGACCAGATAAAAACCGCTGTCAATATCGCTTAAGCCAATCACGCCACTTGGGAAGAACGGGTAGGTGCCCCAGTTGCCGGGAAAGCCGGTGACATCGGAGGCTGGATAGGTGTCGAAGTGCCCTGACCGCGATGGATTAGTCGCATTCGAGATATCAAGAATGGACAGGCCGCGAGAGTAATTCGACATGTAATAGCGATTGCCGCGGACAAAGCCGTTGTGATCGATTGCTCTGTTAGGCCCCGTCCACGTGCCGCTGTGGGTCGGTGCCGTCAGGTCCGAGATATCAACAATACGCAGGGTGGTTGAAAGACCGCGATCCCGCTCGTCGAGTTCATCCTGAATGAACAAAAACTGCTGGTCTTCACTTGGCCAGCCCGAGTGCGTGTAGCTGGCATCGCCGTACGGTAACTGGCTCAGTCTGGTGGGATTGCCTGTGTCTGTGATGTCCCAGATGTCGACGGTGGATTCGTTGACGTCGAACAGGCTATCGCAGTGATCTGATCCACCTGCGTTTGCACACTGCGTGTCTTTACGAGCATCGGTGACAATCATTGACGCGGCATCATGCATATACAAACGGTTGCCGCCGGGTTGATCTGCCGGGGTTGCTGGGGCCGCGATGAAATGAGGCACCGCCGGGTCGGCGAGCGAATAGGTGCGAAATCGTCCA
>Ga0164320_10000751_pt1 | contig 11130 bp, 10 predicted proteins | sample GuaBasSediGuay11_FD_113736 | JGI IMG/M metagenome (GOLD analysis project Ga0164320, IMG submission 113736) | Subseafloor sediment microbial communities from Guaymas Basin, Gulf of California, Mexico - Guay11, Core 4567-28, 0-3 cm | ecosystem: Environmental > Aquatic > Marine > Hydrothermal...
ATACGTTCGACGGTATCGAGCCCAAGATTGCCTGCGACGCCCTGAAAGGCGCGACTTGAATCGGCATATCGATCGCTGATAACCCACTTTTCCTCGGCCAGTGCAGGCCAGATAGTGTCGCGTAAATGGGATCTGCGTGCGGCATACATCAGCAATAATTCGGTCATGTCGTCCCATTTCTGCGGATCGCCTGTGACCAGCAACTGGCGAATATCTTCGGCTGCCGGAGACCCACCTGGCTCGCGTGTCAGAATGGCCGACTCGCCAGCATCCAGAAATGCTTGCAGCAGGCGGCGCGATTGCACACCCTTGCCTGAGCCGTCAATGCCATCGATGACTATCATACGGTTTGGCATGTTGGCGGGCATATGATTCTTGCTGGTTGCGGAAGTCACGCTGGTCATTCTACGAAATTATTTACGCTTGTTCAGCTGATAACGGGCGACCGCAGCATTGTGTTGCTCCAGCGTGGCCGAAAACTGATGCGTCCCGTCACCCTTTGATACGAAGTACAGCGCATCGGTAGGCGCGGGATGCAGAGCCGCGCGGATCGCCAGAAGCCCAGGCAAAGCAATGGGTGTCGGGGTCAAACCTGCGTGCAGGTAGGTATTGTACGGAGTGTCTTTTTTCAAATCGCGGAATCGTATGTCGCCATCATATTGTTCGCCGAGTCCGTAGATAATGGTCGGGTCGGTTTGCAGGCGCATATTGCGTTTCAGGCGTTCGACAAATACCCCGGCAATTAGCGGACGCTCGAATCCTGCGCCGGTTTCCTTTTCGATTATGGATGCAAGGATTAGTGCCTCGTAACTGGAGCTAAGTGGTAGTTCGGGATCGCGCTCGGTCCATTCACGCTGGAGATGGTTTTGCATCACCTGATAGGCACGCTTGAGGAAATCCACATCGCTGGTGCCCTTGGGGAATCGATAGGTATCCGGAAAAAACAACCCTTCAGGATGCTGCTCGGGATAACCCAGTAGCGCCATGATTTCTGCATCGGATTTTCCTTGCAGGGTCGACTCGATGATTGGATTTTCGGCAATGGCCATGAGCATCTGGCGAAAAGACCAGCCTTCGATGACCGCCAACTTGTATTGAATGGCATTGCCTTCGACAAATTTTTCAAGTAATTCATCCGCCGTCCACCCCGGATGTATATTATATTCGCCGGCACGAACGCGCGTTTCGAGTCCTCTCACCTTGGCTAGCAAGATGAACAACCAGGGGTCGTCGATTATTTTTTGGCGCGCGAGATCGTGCGCGATCGACTTGATATTGCTGCCCGAGCGAATCAGGAAAATATTGGGCCCGGCGGCCAAAGGAATGGCGCCGTGTTGAAAACGCAGCAACTGAAACACCAGCAACGCAATCAACAACAACGCGGCGATGAGACTCCAGGTCAACAGTCGTCGGATTAGTAATAGCATCGTTTCGTGCTTAAGCCTCGGCCAGCCCGGCTTAGAGCCGGTCAGCCGGAATGCCGTGTCCTGCCCCGCGTGGCGCCATTAATGCTTGAGATCGGCAAAACGTTGGGATACACGAAGGACTAGATGAGCTTGAAAACGCAGGTGCCGTTGGTTCCACCAAAGCCGAAAGAATTCGACATGGTAGCGTTGAGTTTCATCTCACGGGCCGTGTTGGCGACAAAATCGAGATCGCATGCCGGATCCTGATTTTCGAGATTAATTGTCGGCGGCACCACCTGGTCACGCAATGCCAGGATTGAAAATATCGCTTCGATACCTCCAGCTGCTCCCAGCAAATGACCAGTCATCGACTTGGTCGAGCTCACCACCAGCTTGTGGGCGTACTCGCCCATGGCCAGCTTGACCGCATTGGTTTCGGCGACGTCACCAGCGGGGGTCGAAGTACCGTGTGCGTTGATGTAGTCGATGTCCTCGGGGTTCAGACCGGCATCTTTCATCGCATTGACCATACAACGCGCTGCACCTTCACCACCCTGCGAAGGTGAGGTCATGTGATAAGCATCACCGCTCATACCATAGCCAACCAGTTCACAGTAGATATCGGCACCGCGCTTCTTCGCCATTTCGTATTCTTCAAGCACGATAACGCCGGCACCGTCACCCAGCACAAAGCCATCGCGATCACGATCCCAGGGACGGCTCGCCGCTTCTGGATCATCGTTGCGGGTTGATAGTGCGCGGGCCGCTGCAAAACCACCGACACCGAGTGCCGAAGTCGCCATCTCGGAAGCGCCGGCGACCATAACATCGGCATCTCCATAGGAAATCATGCGCGCTGCATCACCGATATTATGAGCACCCGTGGTGCAGGCGCTGACAATCGAAATATTCGGGCCCTTCAAGCCACGCATAATCGACAAATTTCCGGACACCATGTTGATCAAAGAACTGGGAACAAAGAAAGGTGATATTTTGCGAGGCCCGCCGGCGACGAAGGCATCGCGATTCTTTTCAATGGAAGGCAGTCCACCTATACCCGAACCAATGGCGACGCCAATCCGCTCCGCATTTTCATCAGTGACTTCAAGACCAGAATCATTGAGAGCCTGAATACCGGCGGCGATACCGAAATGGATGAAAGTATCCATTTTCTTGACGTCTTTCGCCGAAATGTACTCGGTAGGATCGAAGCCTTTCACCGAGCCCGATATGCGAGCTGAAAATTCACTCGCATCAAACGCTGTTATTGGGGCGATACCGCTTTTCCCGGCAACGATGTTTTTCCAGGACTCTTCAACGGTATTGCCGACCGGAGTCAACAATCCGAGACCCGTTACTACGACGCGACGTTTTGACAAGACTAATTCCTCTTCAAGTTACACATTCCACTCGATAAATGAAAATGCCGCTTAACATGCTAGATGATAAGCGGCATCCATCAATTCGAGTAGCTATCTACAGGTTAGAGTTGACGTAGTCGATAGCAAGTTGAACACTGGTGATTTTCTCAGCTTCTTCATCGGGAATTTCAGTTTCAAATTCCTCTTCCAATGCCATTACCAGCTCTACAGTATCGAGGGAGTCAGCGCCGAGATCATCCACGAAAGATGCCTGGTTGGTTACTTCCTCTTCCTTGACGCCTAATTGTTCTGCAACAATCTTCTTAACACGTTCTTCTACAGAGCTCATTTTGAGAGTTTCTCCTGTTTAATAAATCGAAAACTGTAAGGTGCGATATTGTATTGAAAACCCGGATTAGATACCACAAATGTCTAATTTTTTTTTCGTCGATTAAAATTCATAAAAATCAATTACTTATTATTTTTTAAATTTTTGTGCCACGGTCAGACGTCACGCCATATGCATTCCGCCATTAACGTGAATCGTTTCGCCGGTGATATAGGCGGCCGCAGGCGAAGCCAGAAATACGACGGTAGCGGCGACTTCTTCGGCGCTACCGAGGCGTCTGAGGGGGATCTGCGCAGTCAGCGCATCACGTTGTTCGGTCGTCAGCTCGCGGGTCATGTCGGTATCGATAAATCCTGGTGCCACGGTGTTGACGGTAATGTTGCGGGAGCCGATCTCGCGCGCCAGCGATTTGCTGAAACCGACCAGACCCGCCTTGCTCGCAGCATAGTTGGTCTGACCGGGGTTGCCGGTAGCACCAACCACCGAAGAGATATTGATGATTCGCCCGCTGCGTTTTTTCATCATTGGCCGGATTACCGCCTTGCTCATACGAAATACCGAGCTGAGATTGGTGTCGATGATGTCATTCCATTGCTCGTCCTTCATCATCATCAGCAAATTATCGCGCGTAATGCCGGCGTTATTCACCAGAATGTCGGGTGCGCCGTAACTTTCGTTGACCTGTTTTATACAGGCAGCTATCGATTCCGGGTCCGACACATCGAGCACCATGCCAGTACCTTTTATACCCGCTTCGGCGAGTCCAGCGGTAATGCTGTCGGCCCCGGCCTGACTGGTGGCAGTACCAATCACGGTAGCCTGCTCGCTACCTAGCGCCGCGGCGATGGCGCGACCGATACCGCGGCTCGCCCCGGTTACGAGCGCAATTTTATCTACTAGCATGTGGATCTCCTAAATGACTGAGCGTAAGTGATTAACTGAGTTATCAACCAAGTGATTGTCGGGTCTGATCAAGCGATGCGTTGTCGTAGATTGCATATGCCTGCAGCGATTTCTCGATGCGTCGTGCGAGTCCGGTCAACACTTTTCCAGGCCCGCATTCGATCAGCACTTCGATTCCCTGCCCGTGCATTGCCTGCACGCTCGCGACCCATTCGACCGGACTGTAAAGTTGCATCTTGAGGCGTTCACGAATCTCATCGACCGAATCTGCCGGGCTTGCACCATGATTGTGAATCACGGCTACCTGCGGCATCTCGATGGTGACATTTTCGAGTTCTGCAGCAAGCTGCGTGGCGGCATCGCGCATCAGCGAACAATGCGAGGGAACACTCACCGGTAGCGGTAATGCGCGTTTGGCACCAAGCTCTTTAGCGTTAGCCATGGCGGACTCGACCGCAGCCGAAACACCTGCGATAACCACCTGGCCGGGAGCATTGAAATTGACGGCTTCGACAACGCCGTCGCTGACCCGGGCACAGGCCTCACGTACAGCGGCGTCGTCCAGGCCGATAATTGCAGCCATCGCACCCTCTCCTGCTTTTACGGCTGACTGCATCAATTGACCGCGGCGTGCAACCAACGACACGGCATCACCCAGATCAAGACTGCCGGCGCATACCAGTGCGCTGTATTCGCCGAGACTGTGGCCCGCCATCATGGTAGCCTGCGGCATTGCGAGCTGTTGACTGACCTGTAGTTGACTAACAATACGCCAACTCGCAACTCCCGCACACAACATGGCAGGTTGAGTGATCTCGGTCTGGTTCAACTTTTCAGCCGGACCTTGCGAAACCAGCGACCATAGATCGTAGCCAAGTACCGCGGAAGCCTGCTCGTAAACTTCGCTTACAACAGCCTGATGCTCACCCCATTCAGTCATCATACCCACTGACTGGGAACCCTGGCCGGGAAATACATATGCAAATCTTGTCATTGTTGAATCGGTTGAAAAAAAGAATTTTATCACAGGGTTTTGCAGGGTGTTACTCGGTCTATTGATATACCTCGAAAATAATGGATAATGGCGCGCTTTAAACACTGAGTGGGACTATATGCCTAAAGGCGATCACATCGAAATGCGCGGCGTGGTAAAGGATACCTTACCAAATACCATGTTTCGCGTTGAACTGGAAAACGGACACGTTGTCACCGCACATATTTCCGGAAAAATGCGCAAACACTATATACGTATATTGACCGGCGATACGGTAACTGTGGAATTGACGCCTTACGATCTTAGCAAGGGTAGAATAACCTTCCGCGATCGTTGATCCGCGATTATTGAAATCGCGGAGACCTGTTAAGGGGTTTGTGGACTAGTCGACGGAGGCCTCTTCCTGTTCCTTCTCAGTGGTTATCACCTGGCAGTGCAAGCTGCCATCCTTAATATCGATTTTCACCCTGCCACCGTTGGTCAATTCGCCAAACAGCAGTTCGTTGGCGAGCACCTGCTTGATTTCATCCTGGATCACCCGCGCCATGGGACGTGCGCCCATCTTCGGGTCATAGCCTTTGTCAGCCAGCCAGCGCCGTGCCGCATCGGTAATGGTCATGCTGACCTTCCTGGCTTCGAGTTGTGCTTCCAGTTCAATCAGAAACTTGTCGACGACATTCAGAATGACGTTGGTATCCAGTGCCTTGAATTGAATGGTGGCGTCGAGGCGGTTGCGAAATTCCGGGCTAAACATTTTCTTGATGGCTTCACCACCATCGAGGGTGTGATCCTGCAAGGTAAATCCCATCGACGCACGGCTCATCTGTTCCGCACCGGCATTGGTTGTCATCACCAGTATGGTATTGCGGAAATCAGCCTTGCGGCCATTGCTATCGGTGAGCGTGCCGTTGTCCATGACCTGCAATAACAGGTTGAACACATCCGGATGCGCTTTTTCGACCTCGTCGAGCAACACTACCGAGTAAGGATGCTTGTTGAGTTCTTCGGTCAGCAAGCCACCCTGATCATAGCCGACATAGCCCGGAGGTGCACCGATCAACCGTGAAACCGTATGACGCTCCATGTATTCGGACATGTCGAAGCGGATGAGTTCGATGCCCATGATTTTGGCAATCTGGCGGCATACCTCGGTCTTGCCGACACCGGTCGGGCCCGAGAACAGAAAGGATCCTACCGGTTTGGCATCGCGGCCAAGCCCGGAACGCGACATCTTGATAGCGGCGTCGAGTGCCTGGATGGCATCGTCCTGGCCGAACACTACTCGTGATAAATTCTTGCCGAGGTTTTTGAGCATGTCGAGATCGTTGGTGCTGACCGTATTCGATGGAATGCGGGCAATTTTAGCAACGATATTTTCAATGTCGTGAATACCGATTGTCTTCTTACGCTGGCGGGCGGGTTGCAGGCGACGCTGCGCCCCGGCTTCGTCGATTACGTCGATCGCCTTATCCGGTAAATGTCGGTCATTGATGTAGCGCGAAGCGAGCTCGGTCGCCTTGCGCAATGCCTGCAGCGTGTACTTGACGTTGTGGTGTTCTTCGAAGCGCGACTTCAGGCCTTTCAGAATCTGGTAGGTTTCCTCGTTGCTCGGTTCGGGCACGTCGATCTTCTGGAAGCGACGTGCCAGCGCACGGTCTTTTTCAAAGATGCCACGAAACTCGGAATAGGTCGTCGAGCCAATGCATTTGATGTCACCGTTGGCGAGTACTGGTTTGATCAGATTGGATGCATCCATGACGCCACCGGACGCGGAACCTGCACCGATAATGGTGTGGATTTCATCGATGAACAGAACCGACCCGGGCTCGCGGGTGAGCTGGCCGATGACCGCCTTGAGACGCTTTTCAAAATCTCCGCGATACTTGGTACCGGCAACCAGCGCGCCGAGATCAAGCGAATAAACCGTGCTGTCGAGCAGGATGTCGGGTACTTCTTCCTCGACGATCTTGCGCGCCAGACCTTCGGCGATAGCAGTTTTGCCGACACCGGCTTCGCCTACCAGCAGGGGATTATTCTTGCGGCGACGGCACAGCGTCTGAATGATGCGTTCGATTTCGTGGTCGCGGCCGATCAGTGGATCGATCTTCCCGGAAACCGCCATCTCGTTCAGGTTGGTGGCGAATTTTTCCAGCGGATTGTTGGCTTCCTGGTCACCGGGCAGTGCCTCGGCCTCGTGGGTAAAGGACTCTTCCTCTGCCTCATCGCTGATCCGGGAAATGCCATGCGACAGGTAATTGGTAATATCGAGGCGTTCGATGTTGTGTTTGTTGAGCAGGTAGACCGCATGGGAATCCTGCTCTGAAAAGATTGCGACCAATACGTTGGCGCCAGACACTTCGCCATTGCCAGACGATTGTACGTGAAACAATGCGCGCTGCAGCACCCGTTGAAATCCAAGTGTGGGCTGGGTGTCGCGATCCTCGTCAGACATTAACAGCGGGGTGTTCTGATCGACGAATATCTCGAGCTCGGTACGCAGCAACTGTACGTTGCCACCACAGGCCTCGATTACCGCGGTGGCGGCGTCGTTATCGGTTAACATCAGCAGCAGGTGTTCGACCGTGATGAATTCATGGCGCTTTTCGTTGGCGTCATGAAATGCCTTGTTCAGTGATTGTTCCAGTTCTTTATTTAACATGGTTCCGGCTTGTCGATAGCTGCCAATAAATCTAAATATAGACGATTTGATACTTAATGTACGCTAAATGTTCAATCGTCCAGCGAGTACATTTTTAACTTACCTGTTTAACTTACTCGTCCAACGTACCCGTTCAACTTGATCCAGATTAGCTTTCTTCCAGATCGCACAACAGCGGGTGCTTGTTCTCACGTGCGTAACTGTTGACCGCGGTCACCTTGGTCTCGGCGATATCGCGGGTGTAGATACCGCAGATACCCTTTCCGGTCTTATGCACATTGAGCATGATGCGCGTGGCATTCTCACGATTGTGACCGAAGATGCCTTCCAGTACATGCACGACAAATTCCATCGGCGTGTAGTCGTCATTGAGTAGAACCACCTTGAACAACGGCGGTTTTTTCAGCTTGGGACGAGTACGCTCGAGTAACAGAGTGTCGTCGTCGTCATTTCCTGGCTGCTGATCTGACATGATGCTGCATTAAAAATTCGGTGAAGACCATAAAGTAATATCGGACATCATATAATTCAAGGTTTGCTTGACATAAATTTCGCGACATCTGCCGAGAAATCACGCGGGATTTACCCAAAAGCCAGCTTTGCGACTCGCCACGGCTGTGCCTATGCGCACGCACATTCTATTGTATAATCCCGCCTCCCGGTAAACCTGCTATTTTGAGGATACGATGATTTATCAGCACATTAAGGTTCCTGCCGAAGGTCAGGCCATCACCGCAAATGAAGATTTCAGCCTGAACGTACCGGACAATCCGGTCATCCCGTATATCGAGGGTGATGGCATCGGTGCCGATATTTCTCCAGTCATGATCAAGGTAGTTGATGCTGCGGTCAGCAAGGCTTACCAGGGCGCACGCAAAATTGCCTGGATGGAAATCTATGCGGGCGAAAAGGCGACCTCGATTTACGGTGAAGACGAGTGGTTACCGGATGAGTCGCTGGCAGCCATGCAGGATTATATCGTGTCGATCAAAGGCCCCCTGACCACACCCATCGGTGGCGGAATACGTTCATTGAATGTTTCAATTCGCCAGCGCCTTGATCTTTATGCCTGTGTGCGCCCGGTGCGTTATTTCCACGGCATCGAGACTCCGCTGAAGCGTCCCGAAGATACCAAAATGACAATATTTCGGGAAAACACCGAAGACATATACGCCGGCATCGAATGGGAATCGGGCAGTGCGCAAGCGAAGAAAGTAATCGACTTCCTGATCAACGAGATGAATGTGAGCAGCATTCGTTTTCCGGAAACTTCAGCTATCGGTGTCAAGCCGGTTTCCTCCGAGGGCACCCGGCGCCTGGTGCGCAAGGCCCTGCAATACACCATCGACAACGACCTTAACTCGTTAGCCCTGGTACACAAGGGTAATATCATGAAGTACACCGAGGGTGGGTTTCGTAACTGGGGCTATGAACTGGCCGCCGAACTGTATGGCGCCACACCGATCGGTGCCGGCCCCTGGTGCGAGTTCAGCAGCCCGAAAACCGGCAAGACAATTACCGTGAAAGATGTCATTGCCGATAACTTTCTACAGCAGATCGTGTTGCGCCCGACCGAGTACGATGTGATCGCAACTCTGAATCTGAACGGCGATTACATCTCCGATGCGCTCGCTGCCCAGGTCGGCGGCATCGGTATCGCTCCAGGCGCCAACATTGCCGATACGATCGGCGTGTTTGAAGCCACGCACGGCACCGCACCGAAGTACACCGGCATGAACAAGGTCAATCCCGGTTCAATAATCCTGTCGGCGGAAATGATGTTGCGTTACATGGGCTGGAACGAGGCGGCTGATTACGTTATCGCTGGTATGGAAGGTGCTATCGGCGACAAGCAGGTTACCTATGACCTGGCGCGCAACGAGCCCAGTGCGACTGAACTCAGCACTTCTGATTTCGGTGACGCGGTTATCGCGCGTATGGGCTAGCAGGATATCGTTGACCAGATGATCGTTGATCAGGAATCGTTGACCAAATGGTGGCAACTAAGTCAATTCCACTCGATGCAGCCCGTTATCGCGGATGATACGGGCTGAAATTTCCTCGACCGACATTCTTGAGGTGTTGATGTAGGTAATGCCGTGGCGCGAGTACATTTCCTCAACCGCGCGCAATTCAAATCGACACTGATTGGTCGACGCGTAGCGGCTGTTCGGCCGTCGCTCCTCACGAATATTTACCAACCTTTGCAAATCCGTGGTCAAGCCGTAAAGCCGCTCCTTGAACGGGGCGATCGGTTTCGGTAAACGATCGGTATCCATGTCTTCTTCGGTAATCGGGTAGTTTGCGGCCTTGATACCAAACTGCAATGCCAGGTACAGACAGCTCGGCGTCTTGCCGGATCGCGATACCCCGACCAGGATGATATCGGCTTCATCGTAGTTCTGCGTCTTGCCGCCATCGTCGTGCAGCATGGCGTAGTCGATGGCGTCGATGCGCGATTCATAAAGCGATGGATTCGCTGTACGATGCGACTCCCCGGGTTGGTGATGCTGGGCGGCGAGCGCCTTTTCGAGGCGCGGTAATATATCGCCAAAAGGATCGATAACCAGGGCCTTGCACTGCTTGATAATCTTGATCAAATCCGCATCACCCATGGTACAGATGACAATCGGCAACTGCCCGCTCGCGTCGAAATCGCGATTGATTTCATCGGCGAAGGCATGTGCTTTTTCGAGGGTGTCGACAAACGGAACCGTGTGGGTTTGAAACGGGTGATCCGGAAACTGGCCTAGCAGGCTCATGCCGAGCGTTTCAGCGGTGATCGCCGTGCCGTTTGAAAGAAAATACACCTGGCGTGAACTGGGTTGCATCGGTCGCTTAATGGGTTTCGGTTTAAAGTGAATATACTAGTATAATCCCGATCCATACATACACACAGCCTTACCGAGAAAAGCCATATGTCAGAAAATATTGTGCCACTGGATCAACTTGGCATGGATGATGTCCCACGAGTCGGGGGCAAGAACGCCTCGCTCGGAGAAATGATCAAAAACCTGGCTAGCCTCGGCGTCGAGGTACCGGGTGGCTTCGCCACTACGGCGAGCGCCTTCGATCGTTTTCTCGATGACGCCGGCATCCGTGAGCGCATCCATTCCCGACTCGATCAACTCGACACCGACGACACCAAACAACTGGCGGCGGTGGGCCAGGAAATAAGAGGCTGGATCATCGATTCTACCCTGCCCGCCGAGCTACAGTCCGAAATTGCCGATGCCTACCAGGCCATGGGGGTCGATGGCAAGGACGCAACGGTGGCAGTGCGCTCTGCGGCAACGGCAGAAGACCTGCCCGACGCTTCGTTTGCCGGACAGCAGGAAACTTATCTCAATATCAAAGGCATCGATCAGGTATTGCAGGCGATCAAACTGGTATTTGCATCGCTGTTCAATGACCGCGCCATCTCTTACCGCGTGCACCAGGGATTCGCGCATGCCGAG
>Ga0164320_10000752_pt1 | contig 11130 bp, 5 predicted proteins | sample GuaBasSediGuay11_FD_113736 | JGI IMG/M metagenome (GOLD analysis project Ga0164320, IMG submission 113736) | Subseafloor sediment microbial communities from Guaymas Basin, Gulf of California, Mexico - Guay11, Core 4567-28, 0-3 cm | ecosystem: Environmental > Aquatic > Marine > Hydrothermal vents...
GACTGCAGGGAATCCTGCTTGTTCTCCAGCTCGCTCCACCGTTCGATATGCTGCTCCAGTAGTGCTTCGGCGCTGCTGAGATCCCGCAAGGTGGCTTGTACGTTGTCGTTGTCCTGCGAATAAAATGAGGGATCTGCTATTTGCGATTGCAATGTAGCGATGCCGGATTCCAGCTTTTCTATTTCTCCCGGAAGCTGATCCAGCTCACGCTGATCTTTGTAACTGAGCTTGGTCTTGTTCCTGTTCTTGCGGCGTTCTGCTGTTTCGCGCTTCCTGGCTTCGGCGGCTGCAATATTTTCCGTTTCCGCAAGCTGGTGACCATGCCGAACCCAGTCAGAGTAGCCACCGACATACTCTTTCGCGCGACCATCGTCCTCAAATACGACCGTGCTCGTGACAACATTGTCGAGGAATTCGCGATCATGGCTGACAACAATCAATGTGCCGTTGTAGTCACATAGCTTCTTTTCCAAAACCTCCAGGGTTTCAATATCGAGGTCGTTGGTCGGCTCATCGAGAACCAGCAGGTTGGCGGGGCGGGTAAATAATTTGGCGAGAATGACGCGGTTGCGCTCGCCGCCAGATAACGCTTTTACCGGCATGCCGGATCGTTTCGGCGTAAACAGGAAGCCCTTCAGGTAGCCGACGATATGCCGCTCTTTGCCATTGAGGGTGATGTAGGTGCGTCCTTCACCCACGTTGTACGCAACAGACTTTTCCAAATCGAGTGTTTGGCGCAACTGGTCGAAGTAACCGACTTCGAGATTCGTGCCGTGTTTAATCGTTCCGGTTTGCGGTTCCAGCTGTCCGAGAAGCAGGCGTAGCAGCGTCGTTTTGCCAACGCCGTTATTGCCGATCAAACCGATGCGGTCGCCGCGCATGATCTTGATCGAGAAATTCTGGATAACCTTTTCGTCGCCATAGCTGTAGCTAATGTTCTTCGCACGGATCACCTTGCGACCTGATTGCTCCGCTTCTTCGATGTGTATCCGTGCCTTGTCGTCCTGCTTGACGCGGCCGGCGAACTCCGTGCGCATTTTTTCAAGTGAGCGAACGCGGCCTTCATTTCGGGTACGACGCGCCTTAATGCCTTGTCGAATCCAGACTTCCTCCTGACCGAGTTTCTTGTCAAAACGAGCGTTGGCTGTTTCCTCGTCCTCCAGAGCTTTGTCCTTTCGTTTCAGGAAGTTAGCGTAGTCGCCCGGCCAGCTGGTGAGCTTGCCGCGGTCAATTTCCACAATGCGCGTTGCGAGTCGCTGCAGGAATGCCCGGTCATGCGTGATAAACAAAATAGCGCCCGGATAAGAGTAGATACGATCCTCAAGCCATTTGATGGTCGCTATGTCCAGGTGGTTAGTGGGTTCGTCCAGCAACAGCAAATCGGGGTTCTGCACCAGGGCTCTCGCCAGTGCAACTCGCCGGCGCCACCCGCCAGACAACTCGCTCATATTCTTGTCGGTAGGTAAATTGAGGTCGCTCATCGTTGCATCCACTCGCTGGTCGATGTGCCAGCCATCGTGTGCATCGATTTTCGCGTGTAGCGCTTCGAGCTTGGCCAGTCCATGCTTGTCGAGGTCCTGGCTCGACATCTCCTTGTATTGCTGCAGCAGCGCGTCGATCTCATGCAGCCCGGAGAGAATGACTTCGCGCACTGGCAGGTCCATGGCGTCGGGAAGATTCTGTCGTAGCTGGCTGACGATCATTCCCGCTTTTGGGATAATCTCACCCTGGTCGGGCTCTATCTCGCCCATGATGAGCTTCAGCGTTGTCGACTTTCCCGCACCATTGCGGCCAATCAGGCAGACCCGCTCACCCGGCTCGATCGAAAATTCGGCGTCTCGCAGTATGATCTGCTCGCCAAAATCCAGCCTGATATCCTCGAAGCGAAGCAACGACATGAAGTATTCCTGACGGGTAACCCGTGTATCCTATTATGAATAGTAACCATGCGGCAGGGGATGTGCATGAGCGAGGAACGTTTTATCGATCTGGAGAGCCGTCTTGCTCACCAGGACCAGCTGTTGAATGAGCTCAACGACGTTGTGACAGAGCAGCAGCAGAAAATCATGCAGCTGGAGGAGCTGTGCAAGGCATTGATCCAGCGCGTTCGTTCCGTTGGCGATGGCATGGCAGAAGGTGATCCCGGTGATGAGCGGCCGCCGCATTATTAGGACGCAATTGAGCTAACCCGGAACGCGCTTCAGGTGCGTTGAAGTATAGTGTCACTATGAGCTTTGCGGAGAGATGTTATGTCACTGAAGCGAACCCTGATCGGCCTGTGCTTGTTCCTCGTTGCAGCGACTGCTGTTGCCGCACCCCACGTTCCAGATGACCTGAAAGACTGGCAACAGTGGGTACTGAAGGACAAGGAATATCGTAACTGCCCGTTCTTTTTTGATCGCGGTGTTGCACAAGCTGACGCCTTTATTTGTTCGTGGCCCGGAGAGATACGGCTCACGGTTGACGCATCGGGCGCGCGCTTCTCTCAGCAATGGACGGTGTACGCCAAGGAGCAGTGGATAGTACTGCCGGGTGGTATGGACTACTGGCCGGATCAGGTGACGGTAAATGACCGCCAAACCGAGGTAGTCGCACACCACAATAATCCCAGTATCAAGCTGGCTCCTGGCACGTGGCGCATTAGTGGGCGTTTCGAATGGGATGAGCGTCCGGGCGTCTTGCGGATACCACCGCGAAGCGGTTTGGTGTCGCTGACGGTCGACGGGAAGGTGGTCGAACGGCCGGAAATGAACCGTGCCGGCGTATTTCTTGGTGAACGCCAGCGCGACACGCGTGCCAGAGATTCGGTACGGACAGTCGTGCACCGACTGGTTGTCGATGATGTACCGACGCGCTTGATTACGAGGCTGCAGATAGATGTATCCGGCAGCGTTCGCGAGGAGATTTTCGGGCCAGTGCTTCCTGATGGCTTTGTGCCATTGAATATAGACAGCCCATTGCCGGCCAAGCTTGAGGCGGATGGCAAGCTGCATTTGCAGGTGCGCCCCGGGCGCTGGATCATATCTTTGACTGCGCGCGGCGCAGGTGTTGAAGATTCGATTTCGCGCCCGCCGCAGGGCAGCAATCTGGCAGTCGACGAAATTTGGAGCTACCGATCCAATGATAGATTACGCGTGACAGCGGTTGAGGGATTGCCGCCCGTCGATCCGTCACAGGTAGAGGTGCCGGGTGAATGGCGGTCGTTGCAAGCATTTCGTATGGACGAAGAAGCAACGTTCTCCGTCACGGAACGTAGCCGCGGTATTGTATCTGCGAAAAACGAGCTGACGTTAAGGCGTGTCATGTGGCTCGATTTTAACGGCGCAGGATTCGTCGTCAAAGACTCAATTGAAGGCAGCATGCGTACGGATTGGCGTTTGGATATGGGTGGTCCGTACGCGTTGCTCAGCGCAACTGAATATGATGAAAATTTGCTAATCACTGAAGGACAGGGTGATGGTAAAACAGGTGTTGAGGTGCGTCACTCCAATGTCGATGTCGAGGCCATTGGGCGAGCCGATACCCGCGGTAGCCTGCCAGTAACCGGATGGGATAGCCGTTTTGTCGAGGTCAACACACTTTTAAATCTGCCACCGGGCCACAAGTTGCTGATGGCGCCCGGTGTTGACCATGCCGCCGGTAGCTGGATGAGCCGCTGGCAACTACTGGATTTCTTCCTGGTCCTGATTATCACAATCGCCGTCTGGCGTTTATTGGGACGAGGCGCTGGCGTTATTGCGCTGGGCGCGCTGGTTTTAAGTTTCCATGAGCTAAATGCACCGTCGTGGCTCTGGTTGAATATGCTGATTGTTGTCGCATTGATGCGTGTAGCACCGGTTGGCCGCCTGCGGCAAATCGTGTCCGGTTATCAAATGCTCAGCGTTGTCGCGCTCATTACCGTGCTTGTGCCGTTCGTTGCCGGGCAGTTGCGTGTTGCGATTTATCCGCAGCTTGAACCGCAGGTGAGTTCCTACCAGTCGTACGGTTTCGAGGCAGAGGCGCCGATGGCTCTCGAAGGCAAGCAGAACGAGCCGCTAAGGGCACGAAAAGCCGAGCTTGATTCCATGTCTCAATTGGCCGCGGGAGCCATGGATAGCGATGACATGATCGAGGAGATCGCCACAACCGGGGGCAGGGTGAAGCGTGATTTCTCTCGTTATGCACCCAACGCGATTGTGCAGGCAGGTCCCGGCATCCCTTCCTGGCGCTGGAACACGTACTCATTGTCGTGGAGCGGACCCGTTGACACGGAGCAATCGATGCAGCTCGTGGTGATGCCCCGGTGGCTGGTCAGCCTGATGCGCATTGCGTCTGTTGCGTTGTTACTCTTGTTTGCAGGCTTGTTGGCCGCCGAAGTATTGAATCGCAAGTGGAAATTGCCGGGAGGTCTGACGCTTGGCAAGAGCCAGCCCGCGGGCATCATTGCGGTCGGATTACTGACTGGGTTACTGGCTATCACCCCGCAAGCAAAGGCGGAGTATCCCGATTCACAACTGTTGCAGCAGCTTCAACAGCGTTTGCTGGAGGCGCCAGACTGCGTACCCCGATGTGCGGAGATAGTTGCGGCGGACGTGCAGGTCGGTGCTGAGACCATCAACATGACTTTGTCCGTGCACGCGATGGAAAATGTTGCCATACCGTTGCCCGGATCCGCTCAGGGATGGCGGCCGGAAATTATTTCACTGGACGGCGCTGGTGGTGTCCGGGTTCTCAAGGCACCCAATGGCTCACTGTGGATGCAGGTCGTACCGGGCAGGCACACAGTCACATTGCGCGGCTCGATTCCGGCGGTCGACAGCCTGGAAATTCCCTTCGTGACACCACCGCGCGTTATTGAGGTAAACAGCGACGCCTGGTTTGTTGCGGGCACAAAAGACAAGCGCCTCATATCCGGCTCGTTACAGCTCACACGATTGCAGTCCGCCAGCGATGGTGACGGTAACGTGCGCTGGGAAAGTAGCCGTTTTCCGGTTTTCGCTCGTATCCAACGCGTGATCGAGCTGGACCTCGACTGGCGAGTGAGAACCACCGTTTATCGTGTCGCACCGACGCAGGGCGCTCTGACGCTGGACATTCCGTTACTGGCTGGAGAGACCATCGTAAGTGGCGACTTTACGGTTACGGATGACCACGTTCTCGTATCCATGAACCCGCAGCAACAATCCGTCTCATGGATATCGAATTTACCACTGCAATCACCATTAAGCCTGCAGGCTGCCGATAGCGCATCGTGGCAGGAGGTGTGGCATTTTGCTGTTGGCAATATCTGGAATGCCGAGTTCGACGGTATTCCCGAAAGCAACACGAGTAATGATGCCTATGGCATTCGTACAGCGGTGTTTCACCCCAGGGGTGGCGAGACGCTGACCCTGGCCGCGACGCGACCGGCGGCAAGTGCAGGTTCCACGTTGGCGTTTGATTCAGTAAACCTCGGTGTGAATGAGGGTAGTAGAACGCGCGACGTCAGTCTGCAGCTGCGCTACCGAAGTACTCGTGGATCACAGCATGTCATGCAGCTGCCTGTGATGGCAGAGGTGACGTCAGTACTAATTGATGGCCGGGCACAAACAATACGCGCTGAGGAAGGTCAGCTGACGTTGCCCATCCTGCCGGGCAATCATCACATCGTGGTCAACTGGCGAGAAAGCGGCGGCATGGGACTAATATCCTCGACGCCGGAAATCAACATAGGCGCGCCGGCGAGCAACATCAATATGACAGTGAGCAAGTCTCAGGATCGTTGGCTGCTGGCCACAAGCGGTCCGAAACTGGGGCCGGCGGTGATGTATTGGCCTGAACTGGCTGCGTTAATTGTTTTCGCTCTTATTCTTGGGCGCGTCAAACTTACACCGCTGACAACGCGGCACTGGCTGTTACTCGGATTGGGGTTCAGCACCTTTAGCTGGTCTGTTCTGGCGCTCGTCATTATCTGGTTGATGTTGTGTGGCGTGCGTGAAAAGTCGCAGCTCAAACTCAATTGGTGGCGATTCAATCTGGTTCAGGTGGTCATTGCTGGCATGACAGTCGTGGCGCTTGCGAGTGTCGTGATGTCATTGCCTGCAGGATTACTCGGTACGCCGGACATGCACGTTGCCGGGCACAATTCCTACGGCAATGTGCTGAACTGGTTTGCCGATGGTAGTGAATCAATCTTGCCGATTGTTTCGATCATTACCTTACCGCTGTGGGTGTATAAGGTACTTATCCTGATCTGGGCTTTATGGTTGAGTTTTGCATTGCTGCGCTGGTTGCCCTGGGTGTGGCAGTGCTTTAGTAGCGATGGCTTCTGGCGATCCAGAAAGTCGGCAGACGGTGGTGATACAGCGACGGAGAGTGCGCAATGAGAATAGCGTGGATACTGGTGTTCATGATCGTGCTCGTCTGGTCGGGCATTGCGCCCAAAGACTTCATGACCTGGTGTCTCGAAGTTTTTCCGGCGGTCCTTGGTGCGGCAGTACTCTGGTTTACGCGGGAGCGCTTCCCGTTGACCACATTGGTATACGTTCTGATTCTGATTCACTGCGTGATTTTGATGGTGGGTGGTCACTACACCTATGCTGAAGTACCCATTGGCGACTGGTTGAACGGTGTGCTTGACGGCACTCGAAACGACTACGACAAGCTCGGACATCTCGCGCAGGGATTCATCCCGGTGATGATTGCACGTGAACTTGTTATTCGATTGAAGGTATTCAATTCAGTGCGCTGGCGCAATTTCTTCATCGTCAGTTTCTGTTTGGGGTTCAGCGCTTTTTACGAACTCATTGAGTGGTGGGTCGCGTTGCTGTCGGATGAGGCAGCGGACTCATTCCTGGGGACGCAGGGATATATCTGGGATACGCAGTCAGACATGGGATGGGCGTTATTCGGCGCGATCGCTGCACTTGTGCTGCTGAGCAAGTTGCACGACAAGCAATTGCGTGAACGTGGCTTCGTCTGAATGGTCCAAACCCGCATGAAGCGAGTTATGGTGACAGTGACCTTATCTCTGCTGTTGGTGTCTGCTATGGCGTCAGCCGCTGAGTGCGTGGTGCTGTTGCATGGGCTGGCGCGAACTTCCTCGTCGCTCGACGTGATGCAGGAAGCGCTGGAAGAAGACGGTTATCTCACCGCAAATATCGACTATCCTTCCCGCGAGTATGAGATCGCAGCGCTTGCCACTCTTGCCGTTGGTGAGGGGCTGGCAAGCTGCCGTGCTGGCGAAAATGTCGAGAAAATTCATTTCGTTACGCATTCGCTTGGCGGTATTCTCGTGCGTCAGTATTTAAGTACGGAAACGGTGGATGAACTCGGACGTGTTGTCATGCTTGGCCCACCGAACCAGGGCAGCAACGCTGTAGATGATCTTGAGGGCGTACCCGGTTTCGACTGGCTAAATGGCCCCGCCGGACATCAGCTGGGCAAGGGCGAATCCAGCGTGCCGCTTGCACTCGGGCCGGTCGACTTCGAGCTGGGCGTTATTGCGGGTAATCGCACAATAGACCCGGTCACATCCGCTGTGCTGGACGACCCGGATGACGGCAAAGTGTCAGTAGAGGATACGAAAATCGACGGCATGGATGACTTCGTGATTGTCGAACACTCGCACGCATTCATGATGCGCATGCAACAGCCTATTGAGCTCACCAAAAATTTTCTGCGGACAGGCAGCTTTAGCGACTAAATAGGGGTCGAACCGGACTTTAGACGGGTTTGGTTTTTCGGGGCCGACCTATTTTCGCAGGGCGCACTCGGCGATTTAGCATTGCTTCGATTTGCTCAGTGAATGCTGCGTTCCCCAGGACTCGACAGGCGTTGGTTGTGCTTCGTATATCGTCCATGACGTGTCTCTCCAGATCCAACTCGAACAAGTTCCGGTATCGCACACGACATTCCGTGTGGTCGTTACTGAGATTCGTGTAGATGAAATGTGGCTCAATAATCGGGTCGAGCGCGCCAAGTGCGTTAGATCGATAGCTACTATGTGGGTAATCGGCCGGGTCTGTGACTATTCCCGCTCGAACGGGATTAAGTTCGATATACCGTTGGCATCTCAGCAGATACTGATCATCCTGCACCAGGCAGGCTTTGTATCGACCCTCCCACAGTGTGCCGGTTCGTTTGTATCGCCGGTTGATCGGTTGTACGTAGTCGCGACCGAGTCCCTGAATGATCTGCGGTATTGATCGTGCTGCCGTCGGTGTCAGCAACAAATGTACGTGATTTGTCATCAGTACATAGGCGTGAACGGCAGCACCATAACGATCGACATTCGTGAGAAGCGCCCTCTTGTAGAGCACATAGTCATCCGATGAAAAGAACGTCGCTTGCCGATCTACGCCTCGCGTGATTACATGTTGTGGCACATTTGGTAAGAAGTAACGTGGTTGACGGGGCATCGCTATTACTGGCAGCAGAGTACGGTAATTATGCTAGCTGGAAGAGACCGAAACCGCATTGTATGAAAGTGGGGTCTGACCCCAGTTTAACCCCAGTTTAACCTAGATAAAGTGCGGTCTGACCCCAGTTTAACCAGCTCTGCGGCGCGATTTGTTCGTGCGGTCGACCATCGGTTTTAGGTATTCACCGGTAAATGAGCCCTTGGTGGCCGCGACCTGCTCCGGTGTTCCTGTCGCGATAATCTGACCGCCGCCGTCGCCGCCTTCAGGGCCGAGATCGATAACCCAGTCTGCGGTCTTGATCACATCCAGATTGTGTTCGATGACAACGACCGTGTTGCCCCGATCACGGAGGCGATGCAGGACATGCAATAAATGTTCGATATCGAAAAAATGCAGGCCGGTTGTTGGTTCATCGAGGATGTAAAGCGTGCTTCCTGTATCACGCTTTGACAGTTCCTTCGCAAGTTTGACGCGCTGCGCTTCACCGCCGGACAAGGTCGTGGCATTTTGACCCAATCGCACGTAGCTCAAGCCAACATCCATCAGTGTCGTCAGTTTTTTAGCAACCACGGGTACATTCCTGAAGAACTCGGCTGCATCCTCGACAGTCATATCGAGAATCTCGTGGATATTTTTGCCTTTGTAGCGAATCTCAAGCGTTTCACGGTTGTAGCGTTTGCCGCGACAGGTATCGCAGGGGACGTAAACATCGGGCAGGAAGTGCATTTCGACTTTAATAACACCATCGCCCTGGCAGGGCTCGCAGCGACCGCCCTTGACGTTAAAGCTGAATCGCCCCGGCATGTAGCCACGCGAACGTGCTTCCTGAGTGCCGGCGAATAGTTCTCGTATGGGTGTGAACAAACCGCTGTAGGTCGCCGGGTTAGAGCGCGGCGTACGACCGATCGGACTTTGGCTGATATCGATGACGCGATCGATATTTTCGAGGCCTGTGATTTTCTTGTGCGGCGCTGGATTGCGGTTGGACCGGTTCAGCTCATCAGCAACGGCTTTGTACAAAGTGTCATTCACGAGCGTTGACTTGCCCGAACCCGATACGCCGGTGATGCAGGTCATCAGTCCAATCGGAATTGACGCATCAATATCCTGCAAGTTGTTTCCCGTCGCGCCGATAATATGCAGCTGGTGGTCCGGGTCGTTTGGCGTGCGCTCATCGGGTAAAGCTATGGCGCGTTTGCCGGACAGATACTGCCCCGTCAGTGAGGCCGGGTCGTTCATCACTTCCTCCGGCGTACCTTGCGAGACTATGCGCCCGCCGTGTACACCGGCACCCGGACCGAGATCGACGACGTGATCCGCAGCGAGAATGGCTTCTTCGTCGTGTTCGACGACGATGACGGTGTTGCCAATATCGCGCAGGTGCACGAGCGTGCTCAGCAAGCGCTGGTTGTCGCGCTGGTGCAGCCCAATCGAAGGCTCATCAAGTATGTACATGACGCCGACAAGTCCGGAGCCAATTTGGCTGGCGAGGCGAATACGCTGCGCTTCGCCACCCGATAAGGTGTCGGCGCTGCGATCCAGCGAAAGATAATCGAGGCCAACGTCTGAGAGGAAACTCAGGCGGTCGCCAATTTCCTTGACGATCTTGTCAGCGATCGTTGCACGCCACCCGCCGATTTCCATGCTGGCGAAGAACTCTCGTGCATGGCCAACAGAAAGGTGTGTGATCTCGGGCAGCGGGCGATCGCAAATGAAAACATGTCGCGCCGCACGATTGAGGCGCGTGCCGCCGCAATCCGGGCAGGCCTGACTGTTCAGGAACTTGGTGAGTTCTTCACGTACCGCATTCGATTCGGTTTCGTGGTAGCGACGCTCAAGATTGGGTAACACACCTTCGAAACGATGCAGTTTCTTGATTTGCATGCCACGCGTGTTCTCGTAGAAGAACTGGATCTTTTCCTTGCCGCTGCCATAAAGAACCACCTTTTGCAGTTTCTCCGGCAACTCATCGAACGGTGTTTCAATATCGAATTCGTAGTGCGAGGCCAGACTTTGAATCATCTGGTAGTAGTAAGTGGTTTTCCGATCCCAGCCACGAATAGCACCACCAGCGAGTGACAAACTGCGATTAACGACGACCCGGTCGGGGTCGAAGAACTGCTTCACCCCGAGGCCGTCACAGGTGGGACAGGCACCGGTCGGGTTGTTGAATGAGAACAGGCGGGGCTCGAGTTCGGTCAGGCTGTAGCCGCAAAGATTGCAGGCGAAGCGGTCCGAGAAAATAATTTCCTCGGCGCTGTTGTTATCCATCCAGGCGATGCGCGCGCTACCGTCGGCGAGACGCAGTGCCGTTTCAAACGACTCCGCAAGGCGCAGACGCAGATCTTCTTTGACCTTAAAGCGATCAACAATCGCATCGATATTGTGCTTCTTGCGCAGATCGAGTGCGGGTGGCTGGTCGAGCTCGTAGATCTCACCGTCAATGCGGGCACGAATGAACCCCTGGGCCTGCAGATCGGCCATCAGCTGGACGTGTTCACCCTTGCGATCGGCGACAACGGGCGCAAGCAACATGAGTTTGCTGCCCGCTGGCAAAGCCATTACCTGATCGACCATCTGGGCGACGGTTTGTGCCTCAAGTGGCAGGTCATGGTCCGGACACTTCGGCGTGCCGGCACGCGCATACAGGAGCCGCAGGTAGTCGTAGATCTCGGTAACCGTGCCCACTGTGGAGCGCGGATTGTGCGAGGTCGATTTCTGTTCGATCGAAATGGCCGGAGACAGTCCC
>Ga0164320_10000753_pt1 | contig 11125 bp, 9 predicted proteins | sample GuaBasSediGuay11_FD_113736 | JGI IMG/M metagenome (GOLD analysis project Ga0164320, IMG submission 113736) | Subseafloor sediment microbial communities from Guaymas Basin, Gulf of California, Mexico - Guay11, Core 4567-28, 0-3 cm | ecosystem: Environmental > Aquatic > Marine > Hydrothermal vents...
GCCGCACGGTCGTCGTTGCCGAGCGCCGCCTTCGCGGCCAGGACGCGCGCGTTCTCGGTGACGACGTGGCGCGCGCGGCGGCGCAGGACGTCCGGAAGCGACTCGATCTGCGCTTCGTCGGCGTTTCGGAGCGAAGAGAGGCCCAGCTCCCGCGCCGCCTGGGCGCACTCGTCGCGGCGCTGGTTGTACGGCGTGGCGGCGAGTTCGCGCGGCGCCTTCGAGTCGATGACGACGATGGCGACGCCGTCCGGGAGCGGCACGTCCTCCGTCTCGAGAGACTGGCAGTCGACGAACAGCGCGCAGCCCTCGCGGCCGAGCGCGGCGGCGAACTGGTCCATGATCCCGCACTGGACGCCCGCGTACATGTGCTCGGCGCGCTGGCAGAGGAGCGCGAGATCGCGCGGTGGCAGCTCGATGCCCGACGCGGCGCAGATCGCCCCGGCCAGCGCCAGCTCAAGCGCCGCGGACGAAGACAACCCGGCGCCCTGGGGAACGTCGCCGCTGATCGAGAGGTCGACGCCGCCGAGCGGAAGCTGCGAGTCGAGCAGCGCCCAGAGCACGCCGCGCACGTAGTTCCGCCAGCCGCCCATCGGGTGACGGCGCGCGGCATCGAGCGAGAAGTCGTCGCGCTGGTCGTGGTCGACCGCATGCGCGCGGACTCGCCTGTCCTCTCGCGGAGCGGCGGCTACGGCGACCGAGCGATCGATGGCGACGGGGAGGCCGAAGCCCTCGTTGTAGTCGGTGTGTTCGCCGATCAGGTTGACGCGACCCGGCGCCTCGGCGATCAATCGCGGTTCGCAGCCGTGCTGCGCGGCGAAGGCGCGGGTGAGGTTCGCGGTGTCGGCGGGCATGGCGTCGCCAGTATAGGCGCGGCGCCGGTATGCAATCGATAGCCCATCGGCTATGATGCGTCTCGTTATGCCGGACCGCGCGCTGGAGGGCCTCACAATCATCGAAGTCGGCACGCGCGGGGCCGCCTCGTACGGCGCGAAAATGCTTGCCGATCTCGGTGCCGACGTGATCAAGGTCGAGCCGCCGGCCGGCGATCCCGACCGCGCTCTCGGCCCGTTTCCCGGCGGCGAGGCGCACCCGGACAAGAGCGGGACGTACCTTTACCTGAACACGAACAAGCTCGGCGTCACGCTGGACATCGCCACAGAGAAGGGGCGCGAGGTGCTGGGAAAGCTCGCGGCGAAGGCGGACGCGCTGATCCACGACTATCCGCCGGCCGAGGCTGAGGCGCTGGGCCTGACCTATGACGTTATCCGCGCCGCCAATCCGGACATCGTCATGACCTCGGTGACGCCGTTTGGGCAGACCGGGCCGCACAAAGACTTCAAGGCCAACGACCTGACGATGCAGGGCGCCGGCGGCTGGCTCTGGATCAACGGCTGGCCCGGCAATCCGGATATGCCACCGCTGAAGGCGTACGGCCGCCAGCCGTCGTACCAGGGAGGCGTCAACGCGGCGCTGGCGACGATGGGCGCGCTCTTCGGCCGGTCGCGCGGCGGCCCCGGCCAGCACATCGACATCTCGATCCAGGAGTGCATCGCCGCGATCCTCGAGTTTGTGCTGCCGATATGGTCCTACATGGATACGCGAGTCGTGCGCTACGGTCAGCGGCCGCTCCAGCCGATCGACACGTTCCAGTGCAAGGACGGCGCCTGGATCTTCGTTCTCTGCATCGAGGAGCACCAGTGGGAGCGACTCGTCGATCTGATGGAGACGCCGGAGTGGACGACCTGGGGAGTGTCCGAAAACCGCTTCGTACGCGCCTCCAACTGGGACGCCCTGCGGCCGTTCATGGAGGAGTGGGTGAGCCAGTGGAACGCCGACGACCTCTACCGCGCCGCCCAGGCCAGGCGCATCCCTTTTGCGCCTGTCTCGACCCTCGGCGAGCTGCTCGAATCCGACCACCTGAAGGCGCGCGGGTTCTTCGTCGAGGTGACGCACCCGGAGGCGGGAACCCTGAAGCATGTCGGTGCGCCGTACAAGCTCTCGGAGACGCCGTGGGAGATCCGCTTGCCGGCGCCCACTCTGGGTCAGCACAACGCCGAGATCTTCGGCGGCAGGCTTGGCCTCTCCGCTGCCGAGATCGAGTCGCTGGCGACGGAAGGGGTGGTCTGATGGCCGGGCCGCTGAACGGGATTCGCGTCGCCGACTTCACCTGGGTCTGGGCGGGTCCGATGAACACGATGCAGCTTGCCCACATGGGGGCCGAGGTCATTCGCATGGAGACGTCGAATCGCATCTGCGCAATCCGCATGCTGCCGCCCTGGCCCAAAGGCGAGCCGCACCCGAACCGCAGCGGCTACTTCAACCAGTACAACCAGGGCAAGCGCGCGATCCTCCTCGACCTTTCGAAGGCCGAAGGGGCGGCGATCGCCAAACGCATCGTCGAAATGAGCGACGTCGCTGTCGAGAACTTCGCGGCTGGCGTCATCGACAAGCTCGGACTCGGCTACGACGAGCTGCGAAAGGTCAACGACGACATCATCATGATGAGCATGTCGGGCTACGGCGCGACGGGCCCCGAGAAGGACTACGTCTCCTACGGCCCCGCGCAGGTGCCGATGTCGGGGCTCTCGTCGCTGACGGGGTACAAGGGATGGGGACCGATGCACGTCGGCATGTCCTACGGCGACCCGACGGCCGGTCTGCACGCCGCCTTCGCCCTGATCGCCGCGCTCTTCTACCGCGATCGCACCGGCAAGGGGCAGCACATCGACATGTCGCAGTGGGAGTCCAGCATGGTCGTCCTTGGCGAGGCGTTCATGCACCCGGTGATGAACGGCGCCTCGCCGGAGCGTGACGGCGGCCACGACCCGCACATGGCGCCACACAACGTCTACCGCTGCGCCGGCGAGGACCGCTGGCTCGCGATCGGCTGCGGCTCTGACGAGGAGTTCGGGGCGCTCTGCGGGGTGATCGGCAAGGCGGCGCTGGCGACCGACGCCCGCTTCGCCACGATCGCCGACCGCAAGGCGAACGAAGAAGCGCTTGATGCCGAGGTCGAGGCCTGGACGTCGGCGCAAGACCCCTTCGAGGCGACGGAAAAACTGCAGGCGGCCGGCGTCGCGGCCTACCCGCCGCTGGTGAACCAGGAAGTGATGGAGAGCCCCCAACTGGCCGGGCGCGACTTCTGGGTCGAGCACGAGCACCTGGAGGTCGGCGTCCGCAGGCACGCAGGCATCCCCTGGCACTTCTCGGAGACGCCGCTTTCGGTCAAGCGCGCTGCGCCGGTGATGGGGCAGGACAACGAATACGTCTTCGGCGAACTGCTGGGCATGAGCAGCGACGAGATCGCCGGTCTCACCGAGCGCGAAGTCATCAAGTAGCCGGCTCGTAAATTGACCGTCTCGTGGCCCCGGCTGTATCCTGCGTATGGAGACCAATCGTCACGTGCCGAAGTGGCGGAACGGCAGACGCGCTGCGTTCAGGACGCAGTGCCCTTCGGGGCGTGTGGGTTCAAATCCCACCTTCGGCACCAACCTAGATAATCACCGGGCCAATGGCCCATCGCGCGCTCGTAGCTCAGTGGATAGAGCGCAGCCTTGCGGAGGCTGAGGTCGTGAGTTCGAGTCTCACCGAGCGCGCCATTACTTTGCCCACGCCGGTCTGGAGGCTGAGGACATGAGTTTCCGCCAGAGGCGGACCCGTCCGGGCGAGTCTCACCGAGCGCGCCATTACTTTGCTCCTCGCCGGTCTGGAGGCTGAGGACATGAGTTTCCGCCAGAGGCGGACCCGTCCGGGCGAGTCTCGCCGAGCGCGCCACTCTTTTGCCTGCGATCTCGTTGCCGGTGGCCCGATTTCGCGAGAAACCTCTCGCTGGCTGATCCCTCGTAGCCGTCTGGCGCGTTATACTTGCTGATAGACGTAATGAGTCGAGCGAATCCGCCCCAACTATCACGAACGGCTGGAGACGAAATAGACGAACCAGCCGCGGCTCTGTCTTCAATCCCACTGAACCTGCGAGGCCTGTCATGCTGACCGAAAAGATCGGCACGCTGGACCGCACGCCGCCTGTCGTCGTCGAGAGCGGCACAAGCATCGGCACGGTCGTGGATGAGATCGAGCGCGGTGCAGTCGGCTGCGTCGTCGTCTGCCAGGGCCCAAAGCTCATCGGCATCCTCACCGAGCGCGACATCCTGATGAAGGTCGTCGCCAGGGACGTCGATTACGCCAGGCCCGTCGACGAGTTCATGACGCCGGATCCGATCACGCTGCCACTGAGCGCGACGATCGGCGAGGCGGTGAACATCATGATCGAGCGCAAGTTCCGTCACATTCCGATTACCGAGGACGGCGGCGAGAAACCGGTCGCCGTCTTTAGCATCAAGGACGTCATCGACCTCGTTGCGCAGTCGTTTCCCGCGCACGTGCTCAACCTGCCGCCCCGTCCCCACCAGGAGATGGGCACCCGGGAAGGGGCCTGAGGCAGCGATCCGATGAGCACGGAAGACGGCAGACGGCGCAGCAACGCAGGCACCGATCAGATTGAGGAGCTGGACCGCGTAACGATCCGCTTCGCGGGCGACTCCGGCGACGGCATGCAGCTCGCGGGCCTGCAATTCACGACCACGTCGGCGATGTTCGGCAACGATGTCGCCACCGTGCCGGACTTTCCGGCGGAGATTCGCGCGCCGGCGGGCTCGATCCCCGGCGTTAGTTCATTCCAGGTCAGCTTCTCCAGCCACGACATTCACACTCCGGGCGACCAGCCGGACGTGCTTGTCGTGATGAACCCGGCCGCGCTCAAGGCGCACCTCGGGGACCTTCCCAAGGGCGGCCTTCTGATCGTCAACACCGACGAGTTCACCGAATCGAACCTGCGCAAAGCGCTCTATGCCGAGAATCCGCTCGATGGCGACTCGCTGGACGGCTATCGCCTCGTCAAGGTGCCGGTGGGTAGCATGAACGCGCGGGCTCTGGCTGACAGCGGCCTGAACGCGAAGCAGATCGACCGCTCGAAGAACTCGTTCGCGCTGGGCCTGATGTTCTGGCTCTACGAGCGGTCGCTGGAGACGACGATCCACTGGTTCGAGGAGAAGTTCGCGCGCAACCCGGAGGTGCGCGACGCCAACATTGCGACGCTGAAGGCGGGCTACAACTTCGGCGAGACGGCCGAGCTGTTCCCCGTGCGCTACCACGTGGCGAAGGCGGATCTGGCGCCCGGGCGCTACCGCAACATCACCGGCAACGCGGCGACGGCGCTGGGCTTCCTCGCGGCGTCGAAGCTGGCCGACCGGCCGCTCTTCTACGGCAGCTATCCGATCACGCCGGCCAGCGACATTCTGCACGAGCTTTCGCGCTTCAAGAACTTCGGCGTCAAGACGTTTCAGGCGGAGGACGAGATCGCGGCCATCGGCTCGGCGATCGGCGCCTCCTTCGGCGGCTTCCTCGGCCTGACAGGCACGAGCGGCCCCGGGCTGGCGCTGAAGAGCGAAGCGCTGGGCCTTGCCGTCATGGTCGAGCTGCCGCTCGTCGTCGCGATGGTCCAGCGGTCCGGGCCCAGCACGGGAATGCCGACGAAGACGGATCAAGCGGACCTGCTGCAGGTGCTCTTCGGGCGCAACGGCGAGTCGCCGGTCGCGGTTGTGGCGCCGGCCACGCCCGCCGAGTGCTTCGAGTACGCGATCGAGGCGTTCCGCCTGGCGCTAACGCACATGACGCCGACGGTGTTCCTTTCTGACGGCTATCTGGGCACGGGCTCGGAGCCGTGGCGCGTACCGCGTGCCGACGAGCTTCCTCGTATCGAGGTCAAGTTTGCGAAGGACCCGGACACGTTTAACCCGTACGACCGTGACCCGGAGACTCTGGCGCGGCCGTGGGCGACGCCCGGCACGCCGGGACTCGAGCACCGCCTCGGCGGGCTGGAGAAGGCCGACATCACGGGCAACGTTAGCTACGACGGTGACAACCACGAAAAAATGACCCGCCTCCGCGCGGAAAAGGTGGCGAGGATCGCCAACGACATTCCGGAGCTCGAAGTGACCGGCGACGAGTCGGGCGACCTGCTCGTGCTCGGCTGGGGCAGCACCTATGGCGCGAACCTCTCGGCGGTGCTGCGGGCGAGGGAGCAAGGCCTCTCCGTCTCGTTCGCGCACCTGCGCTATCTGAACCCGTTCCCATTGAACCTCGGCGACGTCATCGCGCGCTTCGATCAGGTGCTGATCCCCGAGCTGAACCTCGGTCAGCTGGCGATGCTGGTGCGTTCGCGCTACCTCGTGGACGCCGCGAGCCTGAACAAGGTCACCGGCCGCCCGTTCCTGATCGCCGAGGTCGAAGCAAAGATCCACGAGCTGGTGGGAAGCAAGGTGAAGGTCTGATGACGACCGAAGCAGCGCCCGAAGGCCCGCTGGCGCTCCAGCGCAAGGACTTCGTGACGGGCCAGGAGGTCCGCTGGTGTCCCGGCTGTGGGGACTACTCGATCCTGGCACAGATGCAGAAGCTGATGCCGGACCTCGGCGTGCCGCGCGAAGACATCGTCTTCATCTCGGGCATCGGCTGCAGCAGCCGCCTGCCGTACTACATGAACACGTACGGCTTCCACAGCATCCACGGTCGCGCACCGACGATCGCCACCGGGCTGCGGGTGATGAACCAGGACCTCAAAGTCCTCGTCGTCACCGGCGACGGCGACGGGCTGAGCATCGGCGGCAACCACCTGATCCACGTCATGCGCCGCAACGTCGACATCACGATCGTCCTCTTCAACAACCGCATCTACGGACTGACGAAAGGCCAGTATTCCCCGACGTCCGAGTCCGGCAAGCGGACGAAGAGTTCGCCGATGGGCGCGGTGGACACGCCCCTGCACCCGCTCAGCGTGGCGATCAGCGCCGAGGCATCGTTCGTCGCGCGCTCTCTTGATATCGACCAGAAGCACCTGATTGGGACGATCGAACGCGCCGCCCGGCACAAGGGGACATCGTTCATCGAGGTCTATCAGAACTGCAACGTCTTCAACGATGGCGCCTTCATGGAGTTCGCGGACAAGGCCGTGCGCAGCGACCGCACCGTTCGCCTGGAGCACGGCAGGCCGATGCTCTTCGGCAAGGAGCTTGAGAAGGGCATCCGCCTGAACGGCACCACTCCTGAGGTCGTGACGCTTGGCAACGGCGTGAGCGAGTCCGACCTCTGGGTCCACGACGAGACGCGCGAAGACCCGGTTCTTTCCTTTATCCTGTCACGCATGCACTGGCCAGACTGCCCCGAGCCGATGGGCGTGATCCGCGCCGTTGAGCGGCCGACCTACGAAGCGCTTGTCCAGCAGCAAGTCGACGAGGCGATCGAGCGGCAGGGCGAGGGCGACCTCGACGCGCTGTTCATGGAGGGCGATTCGTGGACCGTGGAGTAACCAACGCCGGCAACACGATGCTCTGCCCCGACTGTCGCGCGGAGAACATCGAGGGCGCCGATTTCTGCGAAGGTTGCGGCGCCGATCTGCGCAGCCTCAAGCTGCCCTCCGCGGCAAGCGAACTCGAGGAGCAGCTGCTGAACGCCCGCCTGGCGGAGGTCGGCGCGCGGGAGGCGCTGAACGTCGCGCCGGGCGATCCTGTCTTCCTCGCCGTCCACTTCATGCGCGAGAAGAAGGTGGAGTGCGTTCTCGTGCGCAACGAAGGCGGCGACATCGTCGGTATCCTCACAGAACGCGACATTCTCCTCAAGGCCGCGGGCGCCAAGCAGGACCTGATGGCGATGGCGGTGAAAGACATCATGTCGCCTGATCCGGTGATGCTGCGCGAAGGCGACACGCTGGCAGTCGCCATGCACAAGATGTCGGGCGGCGGCTTCCGTCACATCCCGTTCGTCGCGGGCGATGGGACGACCCTCCTGGTCTCGATCCAGGACGTCTTCCGCCACGTGGCGGAGTTCATCCCCCGCGACTAGCCGGCCGCTTTCTGCCGCGGCACTCTGATCAGCCCCTCCTGCGTCACCGACAGCACGTGCGTGCCGTCGCGCCGGTGCATCTGGCCGTGGATCAGGGCGCGCGCGGCGTGGGCGATCGGGCTGTGGCTGCTATAGAGGAGCCAGTCGTCGATGCGCGGTGTGTGGTGGAACCAGATCGCGTGGTCCAGACTGGCGGCCGCGCCGGGGGCGTCGAAGCGCATCAGCTTGAGGGCGTGGCGGGCGGTGCTGATGAGGCCCATGTCGCTGGAGTAGGCCATCACGGCGGCGTGGATCGCCGGGTCCTCCGGGAGGACGCCCTTCGGCTTGATCCAGACCTGGCGCAGCTCTCGTCCCATCGCCGCCGGGTCGTTGGGGTCTGCCGAGCGCACCTCGATCGGCCGTTCCCGGCGCCAGCGCTGCATCTGCTCGTTCTCGCGCGGGCGGTCGGGCCGGACGAAGTCCCAGTCGGGCATCTTCTCCGGGCCTGCCGCTTCCGGCATCGGCTGCTGGTGGTCCAGTCCGTCTTCGGGTCGCGAGAAGCTGCACGACATCTGGAAGATCGCCTCGCCGGCCTGATAGGCGACGACGTCGCGAGTCGTGAACGTGCGGCCGTCGCGGATGCGCTGGACGACGTAGCGGATGGGCGGGCCGTGGCTGCCGGGGCGCAGGAAGTACGAGTGCAGCGAGTGGATCGAACCGGACTCGACCGTGCGGCTGGTCGCCACGATGCACTGCCCGAGGACGAGGCCGCCGAAGAGGCGCCCCTGGCCCTTGCCGACATCGCCCAGGAAGAGGTCGTGGTCCAGCTGATCGAGTTCGAGAGACTTGAGGAGCAGGTTGAGCTGGCGTGAGCCGGAGGACATGTTGATCCTACTTCTAGAGTGCGGGGCCGGTGTGATCTATGAGGCGAAAGGTGGTGGGCGGTGCAGGGCTTGAACCTGCGACCTCTTCGGTGTGAACGAAGCGCTCTACCGCTGAGCTAACCGCCCACAGGCGGCGATGGCGCACCGAGCGCCGGGTTCGATTGTATGGCTCGCGCCGAAAGGGCGTCAACGCACCTGCGGCTGTGGCGCTCGTCCTTCGAGAGGGTCAGGACGAGCGGACCGTGGCGGAAAAGACGAAGTGGTGGCAGGGGCGGGGGTCGAACCCGCGACACAGGGCTTATGAAGCCCCTGCTCTAACCACTGAGCTACCCTGCCACGAGCTTCGAGTGTAGCAGGGAGATTTCTCGTCGGGCAATCATGCTCCGCGGGCGAGCCGGCCATATAATAGAGGCGAACCGGCGCGCACATGACGAACGTCAAGACGATACTCGTAGTCGATGACGAGCCCACGCTCGTCGCAACGCTCAAGTACAACCTCGAGCGGGAGAGCTTCCGTGTGCTGGAAGCGGCCGACGGCGAGGCGGCGCTGGAGACGGCGAGGGCCGCCCGCCCGGACCTCATCGTGCTCGACCTGATGCTTCCTGGACTAAGCGGCCTCGAGGTCTGCCGCATCCTGCGCAAGGAGACGAGAGTGCCGATCATCATGCTCACGGCCAAGGACGCCGAGGTCGACAAGATTGTCGGGCTGGAGACAGGCGCCGACGACTACGTGACGAAGCCGTTCGGCATGCCCGAGCTGATGGCGCGCGTGCGGGCGCTGCTGCGCCGCGCTGAGGCGGGCCCGGACGAAGCGTCCGGCGTCCTGGAGTCGGGCGACCTGCGTGTCGACCTGACGCGGCGGGAGGTCCAGCGGGGCGGGTCGCCGCTGCGCCTCAAGCCCAGGGAGCTGGACCTGCTGATCTGCTTCATGCGCCGCCGCGGCCGGGCGTTTTCGCGGGAGGAGCTGCTGAAGCAGGTCTGGGGCTACGAGTTCGCCGACGACACGCGGACGGTTGACGTGCACGTCCGCTGGCTGCGTCAGAAGATCGAGCCCGACCCGGCGAACCCGTCGCGGCTGATCACGGTGCGCGGCGTGGGATACCGTTTCGAGGCCTAGCGTTGGGTAGCCTGCGTTTCCGTCTGCTCGTCGCCTTCGCCGCGTTCGCCGGGGCCGCCGCGCTGGCGCTCGTGACGGCGGAGGCGTCACTGGCGGCCGTTATCGCTACAGGCGCGATCGTTAGCCTTGGTGGCGTTGTCCTCTGGCTCGCGGCGGACTACGTCGAACGCTCCGTCAGGGTAATCCGCGGCGCCGCGCGGGAGATGGCGCAGGGCGAGTTCGGCACGCGGCTGCCGACCGAGGACGCCGGCGAACTGGCAGGCGCTTTCCAGGACTTCAACGAGATGGCGAGTAGCTTCGAGGACCGGGTGGAGGCCGCATCGCAGGAGCGAAGTCGCCTGATGGCCGCGAGCCCCAGCAGCGTCGACGCCGTCGTTGCGCTTGGGGAGGACGGCGTCGGGCGGTGCGCCACCGCCGCCGCCGAGGCGCTGGTGGGCAAGGGCGAAGGCGGGCTCGTCGGTCGGCCGCTTGCCTGGGCGGTAGCGGACCGCGACGTCATCGATGCCGTGCGCCGGGCTGGTGAGGAGGGCGCCGTGAGCCGCCACCTGATCGAGCGCCCGAACCGCCAGATCCTCGAGGCCTACGTCGCACCGATAACCGGCGGCGGTGAATGGACGCTCCTAGTCGTCTTCCACGACGTCACTGAGCCGAAGCGGCTCGACGACGTGCGGCGTGACTTCGTCGCCAACGTTTCGCATGAGTTGAGGACGCCGCTTTCGGCGATAAAATCTGTGATCGAGACGCTGCAGAGCGGCGCCGTCGACGAGCCTGCCGTAGCCCGCGACTTCCTCGCCCGCGCCGAGACGGAAGTCGAGCGGCTGGTGCAGCTGCTCGAAGAGTTGCTGGCGCTCTCACGGCTCGAGTCCGGCGATCTGCGCTTCACGGAACACCCCCTCGACATGCGCGACGTCGTGCGCTCCGTGGGCCAGCGCATGGCGCCGTACGCCAGGCGCGCGGGCGTCGAACTGCGAGTCGACGCTGACGGCCGGACGCAGCGAGTGTCCGGTGACCCGGCGGCGCTGGAGCGGGCGATCGTGAACCTCGTCGACAACGCGATCAAGTTCACGTCCGAAGGCGGCTCGGTCGACCTCTCCTCACGCGCCGAGGACGGGAGCGTGACGATCGTGGTCGCCGACACCGGTTCCGGCATCGATCCGCTCGACCTGCCACGCATTTTCGAGCGCTTCTTCAAGGCGGACCGCGCCCGGCAGCGTGGCGGCACCGGTCTCGGCCTGGCGATCGTCAAGCACAC
>Ga0164320_10000755_pt1 | contig 11107 bp, 5 predicted proteins | sample GuaBasSediGuay11_FD_113736 | JGI IMG/M metagenome (GOLD analysis project Ga0164320, IMG submission 113736) | Subseafloor sediment microbial communities from Guaymas Basin, Gulf of California, Mexico - Guay11, Core 4567-28, 0-3 cm | ecosystem: Environmental > Aquatic > Marine > Hydrothermal vents...
CGGTGGTCGCCGTATCATTAAAAACAAATCGCGGCATCTCGATGTCCAACAGCATAAAGACCGGACGCTGATCCTGGAGAAGGGCCAAGGCATCCAACCCGTCTTTTGCGGTAACCACCTCCATGCCATTGCGCTTAAGCAAACGCTCGGTGACCTTACGCACGGTGATGGAGTCATCCACCACCATGACCACCGGCATCGCCGCCTTCTCCTCGACCACAGCCGCCGATTCCGGAATAACCTCCTCCGCCGCGGTGCGCATCTTGATGCCTAAGCGCAGCAAGGCGGGAATATCGAGAACCAGCACCACGCTGCCATCACCGAGAATGGTGCCGCCGGTTAACCAACGCACCGTGCCCAGTTGTGGACCCAGAGGTTTCAAAACAATCTCCTGCCGGCCAATCAGTCGATCCACCAGAAGCGCCATGCGGGTGTCGCCCACCCGGGCAAGTACGGCCGGGTATTGCCCGATATCCTCGCTCAGGTGCGGGTTGCCGAAGCCGAGCAGTTTGCCGAGATAGGCAAAGGGATAACGCTCACCGCCATGTTCCACCACGGCTGCCTCATCCGCCAGCAGGTCTTTCGCTTCCTGCGCAGACAGCCGAACCACGGCATCGATGGCCGTCAGGCGAATGGCAAAATTATCGCCAGCCGTGTGTACCAGAAGCGCACGACTGATGGCCAAGGTCACGGGAAGGCGCACGCTAATGGTGGTGCCTTTCCCGACCTCGGAGCTGACCCGCAGCGTACCGCCAAGGCGCTTGGTTTCTGTCTGTACCACGTCCATGCCCACACCGCGCCCGGAGATATGGCTCACCTCGGTTGCCGTCGAAAACGCCGGCTCAAAAACGAACTGGAACAGTTCCTCATCCGCCAGTTCATCCGTTTCCTTCATCAGTTTGCGCTCGATAGCGCGTTGGCGGATGGCATCGCGGTTCATGCCGCGGCCGTCATCTTCCACCTCGATGACCATTTCCGCGCCGTCTCGATACGCTCTCACATCAATGGTGCCGGCGCGCGGCTTGCCCTTACTGCTTCGCTCCTCAGGAGATTCGAGGCCATGGCTAACGGCGTTACGGAGCATGTGTTCCAGCGGCGCTACCATTCTGTTCAGTGGCGTGCGATCCAGTTGCATCGCACCGCCGCTCATACGCAGGGCTGCCTCTTTGCCCAGGTCCCTCGCCGTCTTGCGCACGATGCGCTCGAAGCGTGCCTGCTGGCTGGAGAACGGCACCATACGGCTACGCAGCAGACCCTGCTGCAAATCGGTATTCAGGCGCGCCTGCTGGATCAGGATCGCCTCTGCATCGCGGTTCAGGTCGGTGAGAATGCCGTGCAGACTGGACAGGTCGCCGATACTCTGCGTCAGTCCGCGCGTGAGTTGCTGCATCTGTGAGAAGCGATCCAGTTCCAGTGGGTCGAAATCCTTATCCTTGTCCGCTTCTTCTGTCCTTTCGTGGCGGTACAAGATCTGCGACTCGGTTTCCATCTCCAAGCGCCGCATCTGGTCATGCAGACGCCGAACCGTGTCCTGAAACTCCTCCAGATTGAGGCGGAAGGCCGTGACCTGTCGCTCCACGCGGGACTGCATGATCCCCAGCTCTCCCGCGGAATTCACCAAGTGGTCCAGCAGGCCCGACGCCACGGGGATCCGCTCCTCTTGTTCGCGGCGACGTCGACGCCGCTCCGAATCCTTATCCTCCGAATCCACGACGGCCGTCGCCGCCTGCGGGGCAGCCACCTCTGCTGCATCTGCCGGGGCAGATTCGGCAGGCGCTGGCGTTTGTCCGGTACGCAGGGACTCGAGGTGAGCGATCAGTTCCTCCGCTTTCTCCGGGGTCCGCCCGGTACGGACGATGTCCAGCATTTCACCGATACGCTCACGACAATTTTGTATCTGCTCAACGATCTCATCAGAGACGGCAAGTCCGTCCTCGGACACGGCCTTAAAAGTGGACTCCATGGCGTGACTGAGATCGCCGATGGCATACAAGCCGGCCATGCGCGAACCGCCTTTCAATGTGTGCAACTCCCGTTGCAGGGAATCGATCAGGACCGTGTCATCTCGGCTCTCCTGCCAGCCTTCCAACAACCCGTCAGTGGACTCCAGTATCTCAACGGCTTCCTCCAGGAACAGTTCACGAATCTCATCGTCCTCGTGAAACGATGCTGTGGTGGCCGTTTGGTCACTGCGCGGCACAGGCTCTTCACTTGCTGCGTCCCCTGCATCCGGCAGGCCCGCGTCGGCGGTAATCAGTGTCTCGCTGGCTGATTCAGCAATCATCTCTTCGCCGCCATCCTGGCCAAAGCCAGCCAGTTGTGCACTCAGATCCTCTGCCGCTTCCAGCTTACGGCCGGCACGTACCAGGTCGAGCATCTCGTTGATACGGTCGTAGGCGATCTGTATCAGATCGACCAATTCTTCCGAGGCAGCGAGTTCGCCCTCCGTCACACGCTTGAGCAACGACTCGGCGTCGTGGCTGATGTCGCCAAGCGGCATCAAACCGACCATGCGAGCGCCACCCTTGAGGGTGTGAAGCTCCCGCTGGAGTTCATCTATTACATTCTCGGCCCCAGGGGATTCCGTCCAGCGCTGCAGGATTTCGTCGAAGCTGCCGAGGATCTCGCTGGCTTCGTCGAGGAAAAGTTCCTGCATCTCCTCACTCTCACCGATGACCGTACTGCTCGGCGTCAGCGTGGCGGCGGGTATCACGTCAGATTCCTCGGCGAATTCGGCTGCTTGAGGCTCATCGATTTCTGCGGGCCCGTCGGCTGGCCCCGAAGCCGGGAACGCGAGTCTGTCCGCAGACGCCTCCGCCGCTTGCGTGTCAATTTCGGTTTCCGTTTCAGCTTCGCTGGCGGCCGACTGCGCAACTCCGGCAGCACCGACCTCCGCGCCGGCCGCCAAGGCTTCTGCCCGTCCTGCAATGGCCGCCAGATCCACCGTGGCCTCGCCTTCTCCCTTGAGTTCATCCACCAACGGGCCGAGCGCCTGGCATGCGTCTTCCACCAGCGCCGCTACCGTCGGCTGCATGGTCACCAAGCCTTCGATGAGGCGGTTCAGCATATTCTCCACCGACCAGGCAAACTCGCCGATACGATTGGCGCCCACCAACCGACCGCTGCCTTTAAGCGTATGGAAGCCGCGGCGAATGGTTGACAGCGCTTCCTCGTCTTCGGGGTTCTCGGCCCAACGGGGAACCATTTCGGAGAAGGATTCCAGGACGTCACCCGCCTCCTCGATAAATATCTCGAGAATCTCTTCGTCCACCGCATCGGCCGGGGGTTCGGCGGTGAGCGCTGCGCCTTCATCGGCTGCCACGCTCTCCGCAGGCGGAGGCTCATCCTCCATGCGCTTCAGGGTGTCCTGTGCCTGTTGCAAGGTCCTGGCGACCGAATCCGGTAACGCCGCTTCGCCGGCCATACCATCGGCGGGCGCTTTTTCGGCTTCATCTGCTACTTCATCTTCCGGCAGCTGGTCCTCACCGGGTGCCGCCTCGAGGGTTACTTCCTCCACCTCGACTTCAAAATCATCCACTGTAGCCTCGGGCAACGGCTCGGCATCTTCCGCTACCTCCTCCTCTGGCGGTGGGGGAGGTGCCTCGAATTCCTCAACCTCGGCTTCGATATCTTCTACCGTCACCTCCGGCAATGCCTGCGGTTGTTGGTCAACCGCTTCGTCCCCTTCAGGAACAGCCTCGGGCTGATCTTGCTCTTCGGCTACGTCCGGCGGAATCTCCAGAAGACCGATCCGCTGCTCGACAAAGCCGAGAATGGCTTCCGGGTCTTTGCGCATTTCCGCCACGGCTTCCAGGCAATACTCGATACCGGCCAGCACGTCGGCCAGGACATCCAGCGTCTCCACGCCCGGATCACCCTCACCGTTGACGATGACCCGATCCACAAAGCGGCGCCAATGTTCCAGGTAGCGCGCCGGTTTTTCCAGCGAGAGCATCTTCAGGCCGCCTTCCACCTGTTCCGCCAGGTTGGGTATGGCCGCCAACCCTTCCCGTTGATCCAGATCCTTGGCGAATGCATCGAGCGCGTCCTTGATGATATTGAGGTTTGCCTTCGCCTCGCTGATGACCGTGGTCACCAGGTTGAGATATTCGATGCCGGTCAGTCCTTCTTCTCCAGCGTCTGTGCCAGCGGCTTCCTCCAAGCTCGCGGCGGCCTTTTCTGCACCCTCCTCGCTCACCGCATCCAAGGTGCTTTCCACATGGATCAGCACACTGGCGGTATCCATCAACTCCTGCTCGTCCGGTCGGGTTCCCGACTCCACGAACTGACCAAATGCCCGCACCCGCTCCAGCAGGGCCTTACGCGGGATCCCCAGACCGAGCAGGCCCAGGGTGTCCGCCATGCGCCGCAGGGTCTCAGTAACCGCCTCCAACTCCTCCGTTCCGGCTTCCTCGTTGCGTGCGAAGGTATCCAGGGCATCGCGCACCTGCGCCAGTTCTTCCTTGAGCACCTCGGCCACCGAATGCATGGCTTCCAGGTTCGGCCCGGAAAGTTCTGCCAAGTCGCCTTCGCTGCCCTCCTTGATCAAAAGATCTTCCAGGGCAAAGGCGGCGCGGACTGCGCTGACGCGCTCGCCCACGGAATTCGAGCGGGCGACGAAATACAGCAGATCCCGCATGAGATCTGCCGGCGGGAAAGATGACAGACCTTGCACCCCGCTTTCCGCCAGTTTCTTAAGCTCGCCGTCGATGCGCCCCAGCAGGCGGGTAATGGTATTACTGCCCTCAAGTCCGCCGTCATCCAGGGCCTCGACCACACCGCGGGCTACCCACCACAGGCGGTTCAACGCCGCCGGACCGGACACCGTTTCCAGGCGCACTATCACCGTGCGAATCAGGTCGAGCCCGTGCTTGTGGTCGGGACCCCGCATGTAGGTTACCAACGCCTTCTGGAAGTGCGGTCGCACCCCCCGGGCAAAAGACTTGATCTCGCTGTCCTCCGGGATCGGTCGGTCGGTAGGCAGCGGTATGTCCGCAGACAGGTCCGGTGCGAACAAGGCATGCTGGGACAGCAAGGGTTGACCGCGAATGCTGCGCAGGTCATTGAGTAACGAAAGCAGTAAGGCCGGATTGTCTCGATTGCCGGCGCGCAGGTAATCCAGATATTCCGGAAGCTGCACGATAGCCCGCATCAGCAGCTCGCAGGCTTCCTCGCGGCGTTCGACGCGCTCGTCGAGCAAGCCTTGGGTCAGGGCATCCATCTCCTCGGTAAGTAGAGAGACGCCGTATAACTCCAGCATCTCCAATACACCGTGTACACCGTGCAGGGCGCTGGCGCAGCCCTCGATGGACTCGCGGGATTCTATGCCCTCGGCAAACTGCTCAAGGTCGATCCGCGCCTGCTTCAGACTCGCGGCGATCTCGTCATGCACCCAGTCGAGATTTGCCCGTTCCATCGACTACGCCCCGCGCGTGGTTCCGGTTTGAAGGATTTGTTGCAACGACATGGCGCTCAGCCGAGCTGCGCCTGACCGTCTTTGCCATTTTCCGCCGGCGTCGGAATGCTCGTGGGGATACCGATCACCGTGTCCTCGCCGGTGGATGGCAACCGGAAGCCCGCCACCGACTTGCGTAAGCTGTCCACCAGATCGGCGAGACTGCCAACGGACTTCGCTGTTTCCGCAGTACCCTTGCGCGTGTTGTCCGTGACCTCCTGGATGCCGCTCATTGTCTGCGCCACCGAGGTCGCCTGGTCGGACTGCTCCTGGGACGCTTCGGACATTTTTTGAATCAACGCCGCTAGGTGCTGCGAGACGCTCTCAATGTTCTTCAGGGAACTGCCGGCACCCTCAGCCTGTTGGGCCACCGAAACCACGCCCTCGGTGCTGCGCTCCATGGAACTCACGGCCTCATTGGTATCCGATTGAATGGTCTTCACCAGCGCCTCGATTTGCTTGGTGGCCTGACCGGCGCGCTCGGCCAGTCGTTGCACCTCGTCGGCCACCACCGCAAAACCGCGGCCCGCCTCGCCCGCCGTGGAGGCCTGGATGGCTGCGTTCAATGCCAGAATGTTGGTCTGGTCGGCGATATCGTCGATGAGGCCGATGATGTCGCCAATCTCCTGGGAGCTTTCGCCCAGGCGTTTTATACGCTTGGAGGTGTCCTGAATGTTCTCGCGAATGTTGTCCATGCCCTGAATCGTGTCGCGCACCGCTTGGCCACCCTTGTTGGCAATAGCCACCGATTTTTTCGCCACTTCACTGGACTGGATAGCCGTATTCGAGACCCTCTCCGCCGACGTCGCCATGGATTGAATGGTTTTCGTGGTTACCGCGATCTCCTCGGCCTGTTTGACGCTGGCGGAGCTGAGCTCGATGGCGGTGCCGCGGGTAAATTCGGCGGCGTGGGCCACCTCCACCGCAGTCTTGTTGATGTTGGTCACCAGGTCGCGCATGGTTTCCACCGCGTAGTTCATCGCGTCGGCGATGGTGCCGGTGATCTCCTCGGTCACCGTAGCGTGGGTCGTGAGGTCACCATCGGCCAGTGCCGCGATCTCGTCGAGAAGTGTGAGAATGGCGTTTTCGCTTCGGCGGGTCACCTCGCGCGTTGCTTCTTCCCCCTTGCGTGCTTCTTCTTCCCTCTGTCGTGCCTCCTGGGCCCGCGCCGTGGCGTCACGGGTCATCTGTATTCCAAGGGCGATGAGGCAGAGCAGCGCCAGACCACCAAAGACCATCGCCAGGACTGCGGATACCCAGCGGTGTTCCGCCCAGTTCTCATAGGCCCCGTGAAGTTTTTGGATCGAAGCCAACAGCGCATCGCTGTCGTGGAGGATGGTGTGGTTGATCTCCGGGATATTGAAAAGCTCTACCGCAGTCTCGATGATCTTGCCAACGTTATCCGTCTGTCCGCGAAAGCGTCTGGCCAACTTTTCCAACATCTGGCGGGTATTCGCGTCGGGCACGGCCGCCACACCCATACTGGGGTCGCCCACAACCAGCGCGTTGATCATGTCGCCCACGAGAACATTCTCACGACCGAATCCATCCACCGTCGCCACCAGCCCTTCGCGCACCATGGCGACCGTGTGTAACGACCCCGCGATGCGTTCGAATAGCGTATTGATGTGACCCGAATGCTGGATCTGAGCACGGTCTGCCCCGGTGCTAACCAGATTATTCGCCATTTGATTGGACAGTTGCACGATCCCCGCAAGTTCGCCCCGAAACTCTCCGAGCTGCGTATTGAGTGACAATAGGCGTTGCTCGTGTCCCAGGGTCTCCGTCACCCCGGTCCGAATCGTCTGCCAACTTTTTTCCATCGATTGAAGCGGGCCGCGGACTTCGGGTGGCAATGCGGGTAATCCGATTGCGGGATTACCCGCTTGCATGATCTTTAGAATTCCGTCGTAACGCTGTACGCCTTTCCGCAGTAGCGCGTAGGTATGCTCCTCCGCGTTCTGCACTTGCGCCATGTCGCGGGCAATCTGCTGGGAAAGCACTTGCTGTTCGTCGAACAGGATAAGGAATTCCACGTCATTGCCCGTCTGCTCATCGACGAGGAACAAGGTGCCGCCCATGAGCGCAAGGAACAACACCAGCAGGCCCGGCAGCATCAGACGCAATGCTTGACCACTGACCGATGCGGCCTCCACCGAAGTGGCCGACTCACCTGGGGCCGGAGATGTGGACGCGGCGGGTTCGGCGCTATCGCTGCCGGTAGCTGTGGCCTCCGGCTTTTCGGATTGCTTGGCGCCTTTACGGCCTTTTAGTGAGAACTTCATAACAGAGTCTCCAGGGTGTTCATGATCATCCACTTACCCGCGGATTCGCTCTCGTTGTACTATGGAATGTCATTACTTCTACTCGCGTTCAGTTACGCGGCCGCGTTCAGAAAATCTGGCCTTTGCACCAGGGCATCGGTACGAAACAGACCCCAGTGAACCGCGTCAGCCTTGAAGCCGCCGTCGATGACTTCCGCCAACCAAGGCTCTGCCGGCGGCGCTTCGGCGCTGCGCTGGTCATTTGGGAACTGCTGCAACGCAAGAACCTCGTCCACGATGAGACCCGCCAACAACTCGCCATCCCGAACCACCAGCACCCGGGTTTCACGGGTAATGCTTGTGCCCTCACCGGAAAGAAGAAATCTCAGATCAGTGACCGGCAGCAGCAGCCCGTGGAGGTTGGCCACCCCTTTGAGCCAGGGTTTGGCACCGGGGACCCGGTATAACGTCGGGTACTCCAGGATTTCCTGGATTTCCTCCATGGACGTCACCAGAGACGTACCGCCCACACGAAATCCCAAACCGCGCCAGACAGCGCCCGCCTCTGGCCCCACTGGCAGACGAACCGCCGCAGCCGCGGCCCGGCGCTCAATGTCCGCCAGCAGGTCCAATGGTGTGCTATTGCTCTCGGTCATGCGGACGGGTGGCGGATCGTGAGGCCCCCTCCGGAAGATGGCGGCGCACGGCGGCCAGTAACACGTCGTCGGTCACCGGTTTGGTGAGGTATTCACACGCACCTTGACGCTCCCCCCAGGCCTGGTCACTTTGCTGCGTCTTCCCGCTGACGATGATCACCGGGATATGTTCCGTCTCGGTGTCATGAGTGAGTTTTCGCGTGGCATGAAAACCGCTCATGCCGGGCAGCAACACATCCATCAGGATCAGGTCCGGTTTTAATTCCTGGGCCTTGACCAAACCGTCCTCGGCGGTACCCACGCAAGTGGTTTTGAAACCGTTTTTCTCCAGGACATGCTGCAGGAAGCCGCGCTCGGTCTCCGAGTCGTCAACAATCAAAATATGCGTCATAGGGGATCCCAGTTTCTCTTTATTGATTCTGCTCGGTTGGCAAATCCGTTCGCCGCGGCTCAGCCCCGGGCCTCCAGCACGTGCCGGCGAATGGCGTCCAGCAACTCGTCACGGGTAAACGGCTTGGTGAGGTATTCGTCGGAGCCCACCACCCGACCGCGGGCGCGGTCGAACAGTCCATCCTTGCTCGAGAGCATGATCACCGGCGTCTTGCCGAAAGTCCGATTGCGCTTGATCAGCGCGCAGGTCTGATAACCGTCCAGGCGCGGCATCATGATGTCCACGAAGATGATGTCGGGCTCGTGGTCCACAATCCTGGACAGCGCCTCGAAACCATCAATGGCGGTTACGACTTCGCAACCCGCCTTTTTCAGCAACATCTCCGCCGTACGACGGATGGTCTTGCTGTCGTCGATGACCATCACCTTCACGCCATCGAAGCTGTTGTTGCCCTCATCGGCTGCCACACGCGCCTCAGCTTGCCCTTGTTTCATGCCCATCCTGAAACGACCCGCCGATGTTAGTACAAAGCCACGTCGATTGCACCAGAATAAATCCTTTAATAACAATTGCTTGGAATCCAAGCATCAAGTAAAACCTTGTTTGCTATCGGGTTGCCGGACTCGTGCCGCGTTCTGCGGCTAGTCCGGGGTTGAGTATCGGCCTATCGGGAGGGAACTTTAGGAATCTGGTTACGGGGGGTTCCCGAAACCGGGAACCCCCGCAACCAGGAAAATGGCGGGACCGGCCTATGCCCCTTTGAGGACGCGCTTTACCCCCGCGACCAGGCGCCGACTCACCTCCACCGGGCCGTCCACACCGCGGAAATAGACACAGTAATGGCCCACCTCGTCCTTTTCCAAACGAACCACGTGCTGCGGTGCAACCAACGCGTTTCGATGCACCCGCAAGAACCGCTCACCGAATTCCTCCTCCAGCGTATGCAGGGAATCCTCTATGAGGATCTGGCCCCGGGGATGGTTCACGGTGACGTATTTCTGCTCTGCTCGAAAATAGCGCACCTCCGCCACCGGAATGATGTGCAGCTTGCCGCGCATGCTTGCGGTGATATGGGTACGGGCCTTGGCCGCGTCCGGCACCGCCGCCTTCAACCCGCCCAGTTGTACCGTACTCAAACGACCGGCGCGGGCCAGCGCGCGTTGCAGGCGCTCTTTGCGGATGGGCTTTAAGAGGTAATCCACCGCACAGGCATCGAACGCGTCCAGGGCATGGCGATCGTAGGCAGTGGTGAATATCACCGCCGGCGGCTGCTCCAGAAGATCCAAATGGCGGGCCGCCTCCAGACCATCCATGCCGGGCATCCGAATATCCAGCAACACCACATCCGCGCCCTGCTCCGCTACCGCGCGCAGTGCAACCTCCCCGGTCCCCGCCTCCGCAATCTCCGCATCCAGGTCCAACTCCGCCACCAGGGCACGCAAACGTTCCCGTGCCAGGGGTTCGTCATCCACGATCAAGAGCTTCATGGCAGGGCGGTGAGATAAGGGAAGTCCAGACAGACCCGGTACTCCCCGTTAACCTCACGCATGTCCACGGTGACGTGACCGGGAAAGAAGGCCTCCAAGCGCTCGCGCACGTTGTCCTGGGCCATGCGGTTACCTTCCCGGTTCGTCCCGAACTCCTCGCTGGCGGGGTTTTCGATATCAATGCGGATTCGGCCATCCGCGAAATCGCCGATGACCCGCAATACGCCACCCTCCGCCATCGGCTCGATACCATGATAGATCGCGTTTTCCAGCAGGGGCTGGAGGGTCAGGGCCGGCAACAAAGCATCCTCGGGCAGCGTATCGCAGCGCCACACGGCGCCCAAACGCGCGCCCAGGCGCAAGGCTTCGATATCCACGTAGCGTTTGCAGACCTCCAGCTCCCGCCCCAGGGTCACCGGGACCTTGGCGTCACCAAGACTGACTCGAAACAACTCCGCCAAGTCCTCCACCACGCGCTCCGCATCCTGCGGCCGCGTGCGGGTCAGGCTGGCGATGGTATTCATACTGTTAAACAGAAAATGGGGTCGAATGCGTGATTGCAAAGCCTGAATGCGTGCCTGGGCCTCAGATTCCAGGCGTCGCTTCCACTGGTGCTGCACGTAGAGATAACGCAATGCGATGGCGGCAACGATGGCCCCGATGACCAAGCTGCGCAGCAGAAAGCCTCCATGATTCGGCACCGCCGCCGCGGCCAGTGATCGACTTTCAACCAGCCAATAGGCCGCCTCGCTCAATATCAGTGTGATAAGAATGATCAGCCCATAACTCACCAGGCCAGCCGCAATATTGTCCAGCCGCCGCAGCCAGCGCCGCCCGCCGCAAAGGACGGCGGC
>Ga0164320_10000757_pt1 | contig 11083 bp, 9 predicted proteins | sample GuaBasSediGuay11_FD_113736 | JGI IMG/M metagenome (GOLD analysis project Ga0164320, IMG submission 113736) | Subseafloor sediment microbial communities from Guaymas Basin, Gulf of California, Mexico - Guay11, Core 4567-28, 0-3 cm | ecosystem: Environmental > Aquatic > Marine > Hydrothermal vents...
CGAGGCAAGATCCTGAATACCTGGGAAGTCGACACAGGCGAAATCCTGGCGTCGGCTGAAGTACATGATATCTCGGTAGCGACCGGTGCCGATCCGGACAACAATAACATTAGCGGCCTTCGTTACCACAAAGTCTGCATTCTTGCCGACGCAGACTCCGACGGTCTGCACATTGCGACCTTGCTGTGCGCTCTGTTTCTCCGCCATTTCCGAGAGCTGATTCTGGCCGGTCATATCTATGTAGCGATGCCGCCCCTGTACCGGGTGGATGTAGGCAAGGAGGTTTATTACGCGCTGGACGAGAGCGAGCGCAAAGGCATTCTCGATCGAATTGAAGCCGAGAAGAAGAAAGGAAAAGTGACGGTCACTCGCTTCAAGGGTCTCGGCGAAATGGATCCTGAACAACTGCGTGAGACGACTATGCACCGTGATACGAGACGCCTGGTGCAGCTAACAATCAGCGCGAGCGACAAAGTGGATCAGATGATGGATATGTTGCTGGCGAAAAAACGCTCCAAAGACCGTCGTAGCTGGCTGCAAAGCAAAGGCAATCTTGCTGAGGTATGAGTGATATGCAAAACAGTCTGAATCTAGAGGGCGTCGAACAGCAGACGTTAAAAGAGTACACCGAACAGGCGTATCTCGACTACTCGATGTACGTCATTCTGGATAGGGCGTTGCCACAAATTGGCGACGGTCTAAAACCTGTTCAACGGCGCATCATCTATGCAATGAGCGAATTGGGTTTGTCGGCATCGTCAAAGCCGAAGAAATCTGCGCGTACCGTTGGCGACGTAATTGGCAAATTCCATCCGCATGGCGACTCAGCCTGTTATGAAGCGATGGTGCTAATGGCGCAGAACTTTTCCTATCGCTATCCGATCGTCATAGGCCAGGGTAATTGGGGTTCGACTGATGATCCCAAGTCGTTTGCAGCCATGCGGTATACAGAGTCTCGACTCGCACCTTACGCCAAAAGCCTGTTGCAGGAATTGGGACAGGGAACAGTTGACTGGGCACCTAATTTCGACGGAACGCTCAAAGAGCCCGTCGTTTTGCCAGCACGACTGCCAAATCTTCTTTTGAACGGAACAAGCGGCATAGCGGTTGGAATGTCCACCGATGTTCCGCCGCACAATCTGAAGGAAGTGACGAGCGCGCTCGTCCACCTGATCGATAGCCCGAAGGCGTCGGTCGCGGACTTGATGCTTCACATCAAAGGCCCGGACTATCCAACGGGCGGCGAGCTTGTTTCTTCGGTAGCAGACATCCGGGAAATATACGAAACAGGCGGCGGAACATTGCGCTTGCGCGCCTCGTATAAGATGGAAGGCAGCGATATCGTTATTACGTCGCTCCCCCATCAAATATCCGGTGCGAAGTTACAAGAACAGATCGCGTCGCAAATGCGGGCGAAAAAGCTACCGCAGGTTGATGACCTGCGTGACGAATCGGACCATGAAGAACCGACGCGACTGATCATCAGCAAAAGCGGGGCGTTGAAGTCGAACAGTTGATGTCGCACCTCTTCTCGACGACATCGCTGGAGCGTACCGTGCGGGTCAACATGAACATCATCGGGCTCGATGGGCGGCCCCGGATGTTCAGCCTGCTTGAGATGCTCAAGGAGTGGCTCAAGTTTCGCAAGGCTTCGGTCACGAATCGCCTAAGACATCGACTGCAGATCGTCAATGATCGCCTGCATATCCTCGATGGCTTACTCGTGGCCTACTTGAGTATCGATGAGGTTATCGCGATTATTCGTGAAGAGGACGAGCCAAAACCCGTTCTCATGAAGCGATTCAAGCTGTCCGATATTCAGGCAGAAGCAATCCTGAATTTGCGCCTGCGCAATCTCGCCAAGCTCGAGGAGATGAAGATCAGGGGGGAGCAGGAAGAGTTGAACGAAGAGCGTGATCTTTTGGAGAAAACACTCAATAGTGCAGCGCGACTGAAGACCCTGATCAAAAATGAGATTCTCGAGGACGCCGAAGCCTATGGCGATGAGCGTCGCACTTTGATTGTCGAGAGAGACGCTGCGCAGGCGCTTGATGATACTCAGCTCGTCGCAAGTGAGCCCGTGACTGTGGTGTTGTCGCAAGCCGGATATGCGCGCGCGGCTAAAGGTCATGAAATTGATCCGGCGACTTTGAACTATCGATCCGGCGACGCATTTCTTGCAGCGGCGCAGGGACGCAGTAACCAGCTCGCGATGTTTATTGACAGTACCGGGCGCGTCTACAGTGTGATAGCAGGCACCCTGCCGTCGGCAAGGGGGCAGGGAGAGCCACTTTCGAGCCGATTCAGGCCGCCCGATGGGGCCGCATTTTGCGGTGCCATGATCGGTGCCGGTGAACAGAAATACTTGTTGGCGAGCGACGCAGGCTACGGCTTTGTAGCGACCTTGAATGATCTGGTTTCACGCAACAAGGCGGGCAAGTCGATTCTTCGTGTTCCTGCAGGTGGCAAGGCGGTCGTGCCATCGATGGTTCCGACAGACAGCGAATGTCTTATTGCCGCCGTAAGTTCTATCGGACGGCTGTTGTTGTTTGAGATGGACGAGTTGCCCGAGCTGGCGAAAGGAAAAGGTAACAAGCTCATCAATATTCCGGGTCCGAAATACAAGAGCGGCGATGAAACTATGGTCGCCGCCGCGGTCGTACCCGAAGAGGGTAGTTTGCAGGTACACACGGGCACTCGCATGATGACTATCAAATGGAGTGATCTGGATGAATATTACGGTGACCGGGCATTGCGCGGCAGCCTGCTGCCAAAGGGCTGGCGCAAGGTGGAGCGCTTGATCGGCCTGTAGGGCCTCGGTCCCGCTTGACGGGAACTTGATCCCGCCTGACGGGACCTCGGTCCCGCTTGACGGGAACTTGATCCCGCCTGACGGGACCTCGGTCCCGCTTGACGGGGTCTCGTTAGCTGGACTTCCCCGATTCAATCGGTATTTCCACCGTATCTTCATCGGTAATCGTTGTGGATGTGGTTGACTCACTATCTTCGCTTGCGTCAGCACTCAAAACCTTTTCGTCTCGTGCTGGCAGTAACGCTGTTGCGTCGAGTTCGGTGACGGTCGCCAGCGGCAGCTCGGAAGTATTGTCATCCGCTTTGTCGAATACTTCGATTTCCATACTCTTGGTCAGATCAGCAGCCGCTTGTTCGGTTTCCATATTCAAGGCCAGACTTGCTGTCAGTTCGTCCTCGAATTGCTGTTCAATATCATCATGTTCAGCATGCTCTTCGGTATGAACGGTCTGCGTCGTTATCGTCTCGTCCTCAGTTGATACTTCCACCGCGTTGAAATCCTGAGCTTCGATACTGTCGAATAGTGGCACTTTTGTCGCGTCGACAATGACCGACATATCGTAGTCGTCATCGGCGTCGTCCGGCCAGAATTCACTATCGAGAATCGATACCTCGTCGGTCGGAGTCGATTCGACTGATAGCTTCGATACGGCAGGGTCCGGTTCCCCCGGCGTTTCAGCGTCGATCTCTGTGGACGCGGCAAAGCTGAAGTCGTGAGAAATTTCGGAGTTGGTACTGTCCGAAAGACCGGTACTCATAGCAAGATCAGCGTCGAGAATGAGAATCTCATCTGTTGGGGAATCGTCTGAAATATCGTAGTCGGGCTCGGGGATCTCGATACTATTCGTATCGATCGATTGAGTATTGCTCGAATGAGTGTCACTGAAACGACGTAAAGGCTGATCAGTAGCGAGCGGCCCCTCAGGCCCTTTTTCGGCTTGGCCGTCAAGACGGCGACGGAACATGATCAATCCAAATACAATCGCAATAACGCCCCCGGCAAGCCAGTTAGCCCATGATGGCGGCCCACTTTTGTCGCTTGCACTATTGTTGCTTGCATTATCCGTCGCGACAACGGCCGTCGTTACGTTCGGAGAAGTCGACGAGGTCGGTGGACCCGGAAGCTCAGTGTCCAGAATAGTGTCGCCTGCCGGCACCTCGCCCACCGGGACACCGGGGTGGGCCAGGTCATCAAGAACGATTGCGTCAGCGACGTATGCGTCGGCAATGTTAAAGTCTGCCTCGATCTCCACAGCAAATGTAGCTTCCTCTGTCGGCATCACTTCGGCTGCAAATGAGGGCTCGTAAACTTCGACGGCTGCATCGACCGGTTCCACACCAAGAACCACGGCGGTGTTGCGGTCGAATGATGGAATCGAAAGCCAGCTGCCAGCTTTCAGGTTATTTGGATCATTATTTGTGAAAGCGCTTGGGTTTGCTTCGAATATCACATTGACCGCAGGCCAAAGGCCGATCGGACGATTCTGGATGCGTGCCGCTATGTCTGAAAGAGTCTCGCCGCGTTGCACCTGGTACCGTGTTGATGTCTCGATGTCCCTGACAACTGGTTCGGGGCGGATGGCGGAATGAGGTCGCTCTATAGCAGAAGGCGCTACGACGACAGGTTCAGACTGCCGGGTCGCTTGCTGGGTTACCGCGGTCTCTTGGTAAACCTGTGTATTGGCCCGCGTCTCAGGATCGATAAACAGCAAGTACTCACGGCTTAGGTTCGCAGAATAGGGGCAGTTGACGACAACGTGGGCAGATACCATCGGCTCGCGAACCGGTACTTCGCCTCTCAGAAATATGACGCCATTCGAGATACTGATTCTCGCTGCACCGAAGCCGGGCAGGCCGCTGACCGAGGGGCCCGGCCGCATTGTGACGCAAGAACCTGAAATTCGTTCAGTCGGTGCCAGAGCATAGGCGATGCTGGCTCGTAAGGGTTGTCCCAAGCGCGACTGAACCGTGAGTTCACCGAGTTCGAGTGCTCCGGCGGGCAGGGTAGCCAGACTACTGCTGACTGCAACAATTGCTGGAAAACAACGGTCGGGAAAACTTCGACTGGTTTTCGTTGTCGCTAACTTCACTGTCTGAGACTCCAAAGATTTCATTGATCAGCGTCGTATGATTCCTCATCGTAGGCTGACTGTCTATCTTAAGAGTTGGAAGCGATCGTGCGATAGCGGGTGGTTCGGGGAGCGGACTGTGAACTACGTCACACTTTTGTCTGTCGGATATTCTACCGTGTGCCGCTTGCCGTGACCATTTCTGCGAGCGACTGAGAGGCAGTGTCCACCACTTCTTCAAGGACCACCTCCGGTTCATGGACGTAATGTCCTTGCATGAAGTCCAATCCAAGCTGGAACAAAACGGCCATCGAATTCGCATTTTCGACTCGCTCCGCGATCGTTTTGATGCCGCGTTCTTTCGCTGCTTCAACAACGGTACTCACAGCATCCTGCAAGGTCGTATCCGTCATCAGTGTGTGCATCAACTCGCCATCAAGCTTGATGTAGTCGGGTTTCAGCATATCCAGTATCTGGAATCGTTCTTTATCAACACCATAGTGCTCGAGGGCGAAGCCGATCCCGATTTTGCGCGTATTCTCAACCAGAGCGCGGGTCTGCTTGATGTGTTTCGCCGCATCGCATTCTGGTATCTGTACGACCAGACGTGAACAATCGAACTTCCGATCATTGAGGTGCTTTTCCATCCAGGCCGAGGTTGTGGAGTCGGTGATCGACTGCTGGGACAGGCGTACGAAAACACGGTCTGCCTTGGTCTTCGTGCAAAAATCAACCGCCGACTGCAGCATCCAGCGATCAATGTTCTTCATCATGTTATTACGTTCGGCCGCTGGCAAGAACTCAGATGGCAGCACCGATTTTCCTTTATTGTCGATCATTCGAACGAGCAAATCGTACATCTTCACAGAATCACTACGCAGTCCGGCGATGGGCAACTGTGCCAGGCGAAATCGATTTTCCATCAGAGCAGATTTGAGATGTCTCACCCAGATAGCGTCGAATTTGACCTGCTTGGTGTTCTCGTCCTCGCTTTCATCAAGCAGGGACCTGTTACCGCCGGCCTCCTTGCCGAGGGTATGTGCGCTGATCGTCGCCGCGATAAATTCTTCAAGATTGCTAAAGACTTCGCTGACGGCACAGGAGCCGGCCGTGCAGGTAATATTCGTCGATTTGTCCTCGACTTCAAATGTACATTTGGCGATGTGATCGCAAACCTGTTTCCCCCAAACTTGTGCGTCCCTGGCCGAACCGCGCTCAAGCAACACCATGATCGAAGTTCCTTCGAAACGACCGGCGACATCACGGGGATGCATATATTTACGAACTTCCTCCGCGAGCAGAGCTATAACTTCTTCGGATTGCAGAACGCCGATTTTTTCATGTACCGCCGAAAAGTTGTCCGGTTTGATATAGACCAGACAATGGGTACCTTGCGCGGGTTTTTTTCGAAGCCGCTTCGTGATTCTTTCGACGAATTGCGCTCGATGATAGAACAAGGTCGTCGGATCTCGTTTTAGCGCGTCGTGTACAAGCTTGGTCGGCTCTTCTGTCACCCGAAGTTGCGGCGCTATGCGTAGCTGAACACAGGGCCCATCATCCAGGTCGAATTTGCGGAATTCGAGATGTACTTCATGTTCGCCGTTGTGCTCGACAACTGACTTGACGATGAGTTTTTCACTTGCTTGCCACTTGTCTGCAACGGTCGCGATCAGCGCGCCCTTAAGCGCTGCATGATTCTCTGTCTCGAATGTATCCATGACAGGGCTACCGATTACTTCGTCTTTATCCTTAACACTGAATTGAGCCATCCAGGCATCGTTGACGTCGGTAATGATGCCTTCTTGTACCAACGCAATCGAACTGCTTGAGGATTCCATATGGTCCTTAAGCTGGCGTTTGTACTCAGAGGCAGATAGCAGTGTTGAGTTGAGCGCCCGTTCAACACGGGCCGCTCGCAATTCTCGCGAGACAACGGACTGCAGACGTGACTTCAGCGAAATCGAAACGAGATCGCAGGCGCCGGCTTGCATTGCATTTTGGATGCTCGCTTCATCAGCGGAGGCTTGAACTACGATCACCGGTGCCTCGGGTTTGAAACGGTCTTTCTGCTTGATGACCTGCTGAATCGAATCTTGGTAGTGTTCACAGCTCAGGATCAGTAGTTCGATATTCTCGTCGGAGAATACTTTCACTAGCTGGTTGGGGTTACTAATCCAGTGACAGTGCGCCGCGTGCCCTGCATCGCGAAGCGCGCTGTTAATGATTTCAACTTCGTCCTGATTATCAGTCAGAACGGCAATTGCGATGCCCTGGCGTCCGTTCAAGTCCCTTTCCCCGGAATCGGTCAATTCCGCTGATTTCCGTATTCTGTTAACCGATTGAACAGTTTAGACATTGACGGCGTCGACGTCGCGGTTAAAAAGTCAAAACCGTGACCTGAATCAAGTTTCGGCGGAAATGTGCTCCGATCTGAGCGGAAAATACGGCTGGCGATGCCCTCAGACTAGTACTCTGGGACGGCGAATATGGCCGATTCAGCGATTTTTGAAGCGGCTGGCCGCAAGGCGCGTCTCGCCAGCAATGGCATGTCCTTGTTAAGAGGCGTAACGCCGCGGACGGCCGCTTCAAAAATCGCCCAGCGGGAGCCACCCGGATAATCCAATCCGTCGTTCCAGCGCTTGAAAAGGACTCGCCATTTCCTTCGCACTGCGCCTCGTATTGGATTATCCGGGTGGCTCTGAATCAGTCATATTCGCCGTTCCAGAGTACTGGTATCATAGCGCCTCGCCGATGCCGGCAGATGCCCTTACAGAGTAATGTTTATGGCCAACTACAGCACTAACGAGTTCAAATCGGGACTTCGCATCATCATTGATGGCAATCCTTACATCATTGTCGAGAACGAATTCGTGAAGCCGGGCAAAGGGCAGGCCTTTAATCGTGTCCGTATCAAGAACCTCAAGACGAGCAAAACCGTTGACAAAACATACAAGTCCGGCGAGTCAGTAGAGGCTGCAGACGTTATGGACACCGATATGCAGTATCTGTATTCAGATGGTGAGTTTTGGCATTTCATGGTCCAGGATACTTTCGAGCAATACGCGGCTGATGCGTCGGCCATGGGTGACGCAAAAGACTGGATATCGGATGGCGATATCTGCGGTATTACGCTCTGGAATGATTCACCACTCATCGTAGCGGCTCCAAATTTCGTTGAACTCGAGATCACAGAGACGGACCCGGGAGTGAAGGGTGATACTGCGAGTGGTGGTGTTAAGCCCGCGACGCTATCAACGGGCGCGGTCGTAAGGGTTCCGTTGTTCGTTGATCAAAATGAAACGATCAAAGTCGATACTCGTTCGCGAGAGTACGTGTCGCGCGTCAAATAGCTCAGGATTTAGATAAATCGGTCGCGCGCAGATTGAAATTCACAAAACGTCGCACACAAAGTTTCTATCCCTGTTTGATCGAGTTCGCTGAATCGATCGACCGTCGGGCTGTCGATGTCCAGCACCCCAATCAGCGCTCCCTTTTGAATCAGCGGTACAACGATTTCAGATCGTGATTCTGCATCACAGGCAATGTGTCCCTCGAATTGATGAACGTCTGCAACGCGCTGCGTTTCAAGTGTTGCGGCCGCCGTGCCGCAAACGCCCGAACCAACGGCCAGATGCACGCATGCAGGCAAGCCCTGAAAGGGCCCGAGCACAAGCCCTCTGTCTCGCAAAACATAAATTCCCAACCAATTGACGTCGTTCATGGCGTTGTACAGTAACGCGACGAAATTGCTTGCGTTCGCCAATGCATCGGCTTCACCGGTGAGCAAAGCCCTGAGCTGCGAGTCGAGCAGTTTGTAGTCTGTATCGTTCACGTCAGGCATCGAATGGGAATGGAATGACGTCGCGAATATCGCCGGTCTTGTCGTGCACCATTTGCAAGCGCTCGAGTCCCATAGCGACACCTGCGCATGCGGGCAGGCCCGTCTCCAGCGCAGCAATCAGGTTTTGATCATGGGGTCTTAGCGCTATGTCACGTCGAGACCTCGCGGCCTGATCATCAGCGATCCGACTCGCCTGGGCCTCGGCATCCGTCAATTCTACGTAGCCGTTAGCAAGTTCAACGGCTCCCACAAAGACTTCAAAACGGTCCGCAACCTTATTGTCATCAGGACAGAGCCTGGCCAACGCCGCCTGTGAAGCAGGGTAGTGTTTCACGACGGTGAGTGTGTCTGGTGCAAAAGAGGGCACAACCCGGGTTGCCATCAAAAGGTCGAGCCAGTCATCGCGTTCATCACCCAGTGTGCGGCGAAGGTCGCTATCAGCGCCGGCCGCCTCGGCGAGCTCGGAGACAGAAGCATCAGAGGGGTCAACGTCGCAGGCTCTTATGAATTCATTTCGATATTCGACGGACGCGACACGTTCTTTCAGGGTCGGTTCGTCCATCGCGGCGGCGATCGCTGCAATCGTATCGTCGATAATCTCAGAGAGGCCGAAATTCAACCGGTACCACTCGACCATGGTGAACTCCGGTTGATGCGCGTGGCCCACCTCTGCATCTCGAAACACCCGACAGATTGAATAGATATCCGGGTAGCCCGACGCGAGCAGGCGCTTCATACAAAACTCAGGCGATGTATGAAGAAACAGAGGGGCCGTGGTCAGGCAACTCTTGACCGTCAGACTCTCGATGTGGATATCGGAGACCGCTGTTGAACTCAAAGCTGGCGTGTCGATTTCCAGCACCAACTCCTGATCGAAGTAGGACCGCAAGCGGCGCAGCATATTGGCCCTGCGGATCGCTGCTTCTGGACCGGACGTCGGGCGCCAGTCTGTCATTTTGCTTTGCGCGATAACTGGCCAATTGCCTTGCCGACACGCACTGTCTGGCCAGCCCGCATGTCCTTCTCCCACTCACAGGCACCGGGTGGCATAAGCAGGATGACGGTTGACCCCATGTTGAACCAACCCAGCAGGTCGCCCTTGCTAATCGTCGTCGCGGCGGTCGAAAGGTCGATCACATCGACCACACCGCGTTTCTTCGGCCGCAGTTCACCGGACCAAGGTGTTGAGATGCTGCCAACATTCAACGCGCCAACAAAAATCAATGCGGCCGGTCCACGATCAGTTTTGAAATGCATGACCAGTCGTTCGTTGCGCCTGAACAGGCCGCTAACGCGTGCAACGGTCGCTTCATTAACACTAAAAAGATCTCCTGGGATATACCGGGCGGCGACCAGTTCCCCGTTCAGCGGAGCGTGTATCCGGTGATAATTGTACGGCGCGAGATAAATTGTCGCGAAGCTTCCATCAATATAGGCATTGGCTTGTTCAAGGTCGGTTGCCAGCAGATCGTCAAGCGAATAATCAATGCCCTTGGCCTGGATGATGCTGCCGCCGCGAATTGCGTCAGCGATGCTAACTGTCCCGTCGACTGGCGAGACGATGCTGTCAACGCTGCTGTCAACGGGTCGCGCCTCGGGATGCAGTTCACGAATGAAGAACTCGTTGAATGTCGCAAAGTCTCCTGGCACGTCTTGCTTTACGTCTTCGATTTCAACGTCGTAGATATCGACAAAGCGTGTAATCAGGAAATCCTTGATAGCAAGCTGGCGAATCCGGGCGATGCGCCAGATCAATGCCGTGAGCAAGTGCTGCGGTAATAGGTACTGCAATGCAACGAATAGTGCCGCGAGCATTAGTTATTCCTTGATGAGATCGGCGCCTGAATCCCAAGCAATATTGTGTCTCCGCTCAGAAATTTCAAGCTAACCTGAGTTGCGTTGCCGACTGGTCGCTTCAGCATCAGATGCTTACCGCCACGCTCGAGCGTGACTGTCGATCTTGCGGGAATCGATAGCTCCGGGATGCGACGCATTTTCGCAACGCCATTTTCAAGTAGTGATTCGTGAATTTCGACTGATTCGAACTGTGCGCTGACCACGCTGGAAATAGTGATCATGTCGTCCGTGTTATTGGTCAGGGCAAAATAGCCCGCGCTCATTTTCCCTCCTGGTATTGAAGCCGTGATTTCCATGTTGCTTGCGACCAGTGGCGGTGCCAAATCAGCGCTGCAGGCGCTAAGGGCACAGCAAGTGAGGAGAAACCAGACTATTGAGAGTCGGCTCGAAAACATTAATTTGTCCCCATGATGATCGGGAGGTCGTGCACATAATTGGCCACAGTATGTGGCGCGCGAAAGAGAGCAGAGATTTCACCCTTCGGGTTAATAACGAGGACCGCGGC
>Ga0164320_10000758_pt1 | contig 11076 bp, 8 predicted proteins | sample GuaBasSediGuay11_FD_113736 | JGI IMG/M metagenome (GOLD analysis project Ga0164320, IMG submission 113736) | Subseafloor sediment microbial communities from Guaymas Basin, Gulf of California, Mexico - Guay11, Core 4567-28, 0-3 cm | ecosystem: Environmental > Aquatic > Marine > Hydrothermal vents...
AGGCATTACAGAGGCGGAGCTGCAAAAGGCTCGCAACATAATGATCGCCGACTACTGGCGGAGCCTTTCGACGATTAACGGCAAGGCCGCCGTACTCGGCCGCGCAGAAGTTTTCCATGGCGATTACCAGCTCGCATTTTCTTTACCCGATGAGCTTGCCGCGATCACGATTGAACAAATTCGTGCGGTAGCCACCGACGTTTTCGACAGGGACAGCATGACGCTCGGTGTCTTGCGATCGAAGCAACAGGAGGATGAACAATGAAAAACGGCCTGTTCGTCCTGCTGGCGTTACTGCCTGCAGCCATCGCCCTCGGTGACGGTGTGACGCTGCCCGCGGTCGAGCGCATTGTGCTCGAAAACGGCACTGTTTTGTTACTTAATGAGAATCACGACGTTCCTTTGATCGGTTTGCAGGCCATCGTGCGCGGTGGCGCCGCCGCCGATCCGGCCGACAAACACGGTCTCGCCGGTTTGCTGGCGACATTACTGGAGAAAGGGGCCGGGGACCGCAGTGCAGCGGAGTTTGCTGAAGCCATTGCCGCGGTTGGTGGCGAGCTGAGTGCGTCGGCGGGCCTTGAGTCAATCTCTGTATCTGCGGACTTCATGTCGAAGGATGCTGCGCTCATGGTTGAGCTCGTAGCAGACATGCTGCAACGACCAACACTCGATGCAGAAGAGTTTACAAAGCTGCGTGATCGCTCCATCAACCTGATCAAGGCGGCAAAGGGCTCTGACCCCGGTAATTTGATGCCTTCTTACGCCAATGCTTTTCTGTTTGGCGAGCACCCTTACGGTAACCCGGTAGAAGGCAGCGAATCTTCGCTGGCCGCCGTTAATCACGACGACCTGTTGGCTTATTATGCAGACGTGGTTGGCGGGGACAGGCTTGTCATTGCGGTATCCGGCGATTTCAGGATTGGCTCGATGCGCACGGCACTGAGCAACGCATTTAGCGGCTGGCGTCCGGCCGCCGGAACCCTGGCTGAGATTACGGCGGCAACGCCGATAGAGGACAGCCGTGTCTACCTGATCGACAAACCCGGTGCGACGCAAACCTATTTTCGTATTGGCAACATCGGCGTCTCGAGAGGCTTCGAACGGCGAGCCGATCTCGACCTTGCCAACACGGTCTTCGGCGGTCGCTTTACCTCGATGCTGATGACTGAGCTCAGAACAAAGTCGGGGCTCAGCTATTCGGCTCGCTCTGTTCTGTCGCGCTATTCTCAGCCGGGCTCCATGTTTATCAGCTCCTTCACTGCCACCGGCACGACGGTAGAGGCGCTGGACGTGGCGCTTGGCACGCTGGGCCAATTAAGGGACTCGGGGCTTGATGAAGCGATGGTCATTTCAGCGCGCAACTATGTCATGGGTCAGTTTCCACCACGCCTCGAAACAGCGGCGCAACTCGCCGATATGTTCGCGATGCTTGAGGCCACCGGCCTGGGTACCGCGTACATCGATGAGTACGGCGCCAGCCTGGCTGCAGCGACGCCGGAATCGATTGCCGCCGTCATCGCCGAGGTTTACCCGGCGGCCGACAACCTGGTGTTCGTAATACTCGGTGACGCAGAGCTGATTCGCGAGCAGGTGGCACAGTACGGCCCCGTAACCGAAATTTCGCTCTCAGAACCACGGTTCCATCCTTAACCGCCGGACGCGCCCATGAATATCGCGCCGAGCGCAAGAAACGGTATGGCGACGACTACGCCAACTGCAGCGCCAGCCGTTTTTATCGCGGAGATTTTGACCGTCTCCACGACATAAACGTCCTGCCAGTCTGCAACCACCTCTTGGCCCCTGGGCTGGGTTCGTGTGTTCTTGTGTATCGTCCCCTTGATCTCGGTCTCGCTAACCTCGGTAATGTTGATTTCCTGAATGCGGCCGTCCAGATAGGTCAACCGAACCCTGTCGCCGGCCTTGACCTGGCTTGCAAAAGGCTCCTCGTCGAGGTTGTAAACGGGCTTGATCGTTGTGCAGGCAGCACTCAACAAGACCAGCCCGCTCATCATCAAGATAAGTGTTTTTCTCAGTATTTCGTTCATGGTGTTCTCCTCGTTTGGTGTGGAGACACGATGACAAACCGGGCCCGTTCAGGCCTGACGAGCCGCTGATGCTTTCCTCATTTTGAGCTGATGAACCCTCGCGGGCCCAATAGTTAAGGTGACAGTGACCTTAACTCGGTGGCGGCGGTTATTTGCCGATACAGAACTGGGAGAAGATCCGGCCCAGGAGGTCGTCCGACGAGACGGCACCGGTTATCTCACCGAGGGCCTGGTGACTGAGGCGCAGCTCCTCGGCCAACAGCTCGCCGGCCCGGGTCTCTTCCAGGGCCGTTCTGCCGGTCGCAAAATGCACTGCGGCCCGCTCCAGCGCGTGTAAATGGCGCTTGCGTGCCGTGAACGCGCCTTCGCCGAGGTTTTCATAGCCGGCAAGTTTACGAATGTGTTGTCGCAGCGCAGCCAGGCCTTCCCCGGTCTTGGCGGAAAGCTCGATACTGCCTTCGCGCGCTTGCGGTGATTGGTCGCACAGGTCGATCTTATTGTGCACGACGGTAACCGGAACGCTCGCTGGAATGGACTCGTCTATTTCGCCCGGCTCCGGATCGGTCGCGTCCTGGATCCACAAAACTGCGTCCGCGCTTTGCAGCGCGCTTCGTGCCCGGCGAATACCCTCTTCTTCAACGCGATCCGGGTTTTCTCGAAGTCCGGCTGTATCTACGAGCTCAACGGCCAGCCCATCAATATCGATTTGTTCGCGCAAGATATCGCGCGTGGTTCCGGCGACCTCCGTAACGATCGCGGCATCCTGGCCGCTCAGCAAATTCAACAGACTGGATTTGCCGGCGTTGGGTTTTCCGACGATAACAACCTGAAAGCCGTCGCGCAGAACCCGGCCCTGCTGTGCCTGCTCCTGCAGCAACGCAAACGCATCAGCACATTCGTTGAGGCGGCGAAGCAAAAGATCGTCTGACAGAAAGTCGATCTCCTCTTCCGGGAAATCTATCGCCGCTTCGACGTGCATGCGCACGCGAACCAGCTGCTCCGCCAGCGCATCAACCGCGCTGGAAAAAGCGCCGGACAGTGATCGCAGCGCAGCTCGAACAGCCTGTTTGGTGCCGGCACTAATAAGGTCCGCAATGGCCTCCGCCTGCGTAAGATCCAGTTTGTTATTGAGAAACGCTCGCTGCGAAAACTCGCCCGGCTCGGCGCGTCGAGCGCCCAGTTCCACAATCGCCTCGACTAATAACGAAATAAGCAGCGGACCGCCGTGCCCGTGCAGCTCGAGAACGGACTCACCCGTAAACGAGGACGGCGCGGGAAAGTACAGCGCCAGACCGGCGTCCAGTTTTTGACCTTTCGTGTTTCGGAAGGCTCGATATGCGGCGAACCTGGGTTCCGGTAAACTACCAAGCAGCGCTCGCGCGATCTGCTCGGCCTTCTCGCCGGATACGCGCACGACGCCAACACCACCGGTTCCCGGTGGCGTCGCCGCAGCTACAATCGTGTCGGTGAGACCTGTCATTACTTAATGAGACCACCGCTGACAATTAGGTCAGTGTTTCTTTGCCTTCGCTTCCTGCTCAACGACCGTGTTGATCTTCCACTGCTGCGCGATAGACAACAGCGTGTTGGTCACCCAGTAAAGCACCAGGCCCGACGGGAAGAATGCGAAGAACGCCGTAAACATGATCGGCATGATTTGCATGACCTTCGCCTGTACCGGATCAGCCGGTGCCGGGTTCAGCTTTTGCTGCATGAACATTGCGGCACCCATGATCAACGGCAGGATGAAATAAGGGTCTTTCGTTGAGAGGTCTGTAATCCACAGCGCAAACGGTGCCTGGCGCATCTCGACGCTTTCGAGCAATACCCAGTAGAACGCGAGGAAAAACGGCATCTGAATCAGGATCGGTAAACAACCGGCGGCCGGGTTAACCTTCTCGCGCTTGTAGAGTTCCATCATGGCCGCGCTTAGCGCTGGCTTGTCGTCTTTATAACGATCCTGCATCGCCTTCATGCGCGGCTGCAGGTTTCGCATCTTCGCCATGGAGCGGCCGCTGGATTCTGTGAGCTTGTAAAACGCCGCCTTGATCATGAAGGTGACCAGGATGATCGCTACGCCCCAGTTGCCGATGTACTTGAATACAAAAGCAAGCAGCATGAAAAGCGGGTTCGAAATAATTGTCAACCAGCCGTAATCGACCGTAAGCGTGAGCTTGGGGTCGATCTTTTTTAGTTGCGACTGCATCTTCGGTCCGACGAATACCGTGGTTGCAAATACCCTGCTCGTTCCTGGGGCGACTGACTGTGCCTGCCCGGTTATGCTTGCTGTCGCACGATCGCCGCGCACGCTAACGCGATACGATTGTTCTGTTTCAGGGGTGGGAATGACGGCGCTCAGGAAGTGATGTTGTATTGATGCCACCCAGCCCGCCTGCGACTTGAAGTCGTACGCGCCATCGTCGAGAAGGTCGCCGCGCTTCAGCTTCTCCGATTTTTCGCCGTCATAAATAATCGGTCCGGCAAATGAATACGAATCGACATCGAACATGCTGCGCTCTTGCTCTTTGGAGGTACGAACAATCTGCGCGTACTCGGCGCCACGCCAAAGTCCATCGCTACGGTTTGTAATCTCGTGTTCAACATCGACCGTGTAACTGCCGCGCGCGAAGCGAAGGCGCTTTTCGACGTTGATGCCGTCAGCACCCTGACGCGATAATGTCACGACAAGCTCGTCGTCGCTTCCCATGTCGTAGCTGCTGGCGCTGGACGAAAAGCGCTTTTGGTAATTCGGCCGGCTGCCCTCTTCCACCGTGCGCAAGCCGGTGCGGATAAAGCCAATGTTCGAGGGGTCTGTGCTCAACAACTCCACTAACGTATCGGGCTGATCTTTCGCAACAGGATATGCAAGCAGGCTCGCAGACTGCAGGGTGCCGCCGTCTGTGCTTATTTCTATGTCCAGCACATCGGTTGTTACACGAATAGTCGGTGCCGTCGGCGCTGCTGTTACTTCCGGCGCCTCATCACCTACAGGCATTGGCGCATCGAGTGCAGCATCGTCTGCTGCACTAAGCTCGGGCAGGTCACCGTCGTCGTCGATTGGCATTTCGAGCTGCTCAACCTGCTGCGTCGGCGCTGCGACGGGTTGCGGTCCATACTCCTGTATCCAGGTCTGATACGTGATCCAGCCCATGAGGCCGAAAAATGCCCAGATCAGCAGTCGTTGATTATCCATCCGTTAACTATCCTGCGTTGTTTGTTTGCGTGTTGCCTTCCTGCATTGTTGCCAGTGTTGCTCAAGGCTTTCATTCATCGTGCTGTTATTCGCCAGGGCCGCGGCCGGTTGATTAATAACAACGATATCAAGCCCCGCTAACAGCGGTTGGTGGTGCCGAAAGGATTCTCGAATCACTCTCTTTATGCGATTTCGTGCCGTTGCCTTACGGCAGTGCTTCTTCGAGATCGCCATTCCCAGTCGGCAAATCCCTTCTTTATTGTCGCGGCAAAGTACTGTAAATAATTTATCGCGGCTGCGTGTGGCTTTTTTGAACACGCGGCCGAAAGCGGCCGCATCAAGTAATCGGTTCGTTTTCTGAAACCGAAGACTTTTGCCGCTCGTCAGGCTTGTATTTTGGTTCGTCGTCGTGACGGTCGCGTATGGGTTACGGCGTCAGCTGCGCGCGGCCTTTTGCGCGGCGGCGCTTGAGTACGAGGCGCCCGGCTTTGGTGGCCATGCGGGCACGGAAACCATGGGTGCGTGCGCGCTTGATTTTGCTGGGCTGAAATGTGCGTTTCATGACTAATACCTGGGTCTTGAACCGGCAAAATAAGCCGGTTTTTCAGAAGGTCGGCAAGCGTACTGATATGACCTGACACTGTCAATAGACGGATGTAAACCTTGAACTTTCAGTATAGACTGCGCGGTCATTCTATTGTCTTAACATCACGGCCCGGCCCGCTAATAATCAGGGTCTTATGGGGAACTCTTTGTCCGCTGAATCGACGCTCTGGAACCGCTGCCTTCGCGTCCTGCAGGCGGAGCTGCCTGAGCAACAATTCAATACCTGGATCCGCCCGTTACAGGCAGTCGATGATGGCAACGTATTGCGGCTGCTGGCGCCGAACCGGTTTGTGGTGGACTGGCTCCAACAGCACCACTTGAAACGGATTCTTCAACTGGTTGAGGAAAACGGTGCTGGCACTGAGCTCGTTATAGAGGTTGGGTCGCGTAGCAGCCGGGGCGCGAGTGCCGGGCCGGCCAGTAACCGACCAAAAGCGACCCCCATAAAAGCCAACAGCCACGCGCCGGTCGCGTCGCGCCTGAACCCGTCTTTTACCTTCGAGAGCTTTGTCGAGGGAAAGTCCAACCAGTTGGCCCGGGCGGCAGCAATGCAGGTCGGTGAGAACCCCGGTCTTTCCTACAATCCGCTATTCATATACGGCGGCGTCGGGCTCGGAAAAACCCACCTGATGCACGCCATCGGTAACGCCATGCTGAAGGCGAACCCGGAGGCCCGCGTTAGCTATGTGCATTCCGAGCGCTTTGTTGGGGATATGGTCAAAGGCTTGCAACACAACAAGATTTCAGAGTTCAAACGCGCGTATCGCTCACTGGATGCGCTGCTTATTGATGATATCCAGTTTTTTGCAGGCAAGGAGCGCTCCCAGGAGGAGTTTTTTCACACTTTTAATGCTCTGCTGGAGGGCCAGCGACAAATCATCCTGACCTGCGATCGATACCCGAAGGAGGTCGCCGGGCTCGAAGAGCGGCTAACGTCTCGATTCGGGTGGGGTTTGACGGTGGCAATTGAGCCGCCTGAGCTCGAAACTTCAGTTGCAATTCTGATGAGTAAGGCTGCAGCGGAGGGCATTAGCTTACCGGAAGAGGTGGCTTTCTTTATCGCCAAGCGCATCCGCTCGAACGTCCGCGAGCTGGAGGGAGCGTTGCGACGAGTTATCGCCAATTATCGTTTCACAGGGCGCGCGATAGATGTCGACTTCGCGAAAGAGGCGCTGCGTGACCTGTTGGCGCTTCAGGATCGCCTGGTGTCGATAGAAAACATTCAGAAAACTGTCGCTGACTATTTTAAGATCCGCGTTGGCGACCTTCTTTCGAAAAAACGAACGCGCTCGATCGCGAGGCCGAGGCAATTCGGTATGGCGCTCGCCAAGGAATTAACGAATCATAGCTTGCCGGAAATTGGCGACGCGTTCGGCGGCCGCGACCACACGACCGTTTTGCACGGTTGTAGACGTATTGAATCTCTGCGAGAGACGGAAAAGCGTGTGGATGACGACTATTTGAATTTGTTGAGAACTTTGACAGGATGATGTGGATAAGCGGTGGAAAAGTTTAGTGCTATTTTTTATCCACAAGCTACTCACAGGACATGGACATGACATGCGCGAATTGTTGGCTTAAGATATAGCACTTAAGTGTTTGATTATATTATAGAAAATAAAGTTATGCACAGGTATGATGGCCCTTAATAATAACAATAAATTAACTATTTCCAATATTTATTAACAGGTGGAACCTATGAAGTTTACCGCAGCTCGGGAAGCGCTGTTGAAACCACTACAAGCCGTAATCGGCGTTGTAGAGAGACGGCAAACGATGCCGATTTTGTCGAATGTACTGATCATTGCAAAAGATGGTCAGCTATCTGTAACAGCCACTGATCTCGAGGTTGAGTTGGTTGCTCAAGCAGAAGTAGAAGCAGAGTCGGACGGGGAAATTACTGTCTCTGGAAGAAAGCTTTTGGATATTTGTCGTGCGTTGCCGGAAGGTGCTGAAGTGAATATCAGTTTAAGCGGCGAGAAATTGAGCGTTCGAGCGGGACGAAGCAAGTTTAATCTGGTGACACTACCAGCGGCCGAGTTTCCGGTTGTGGAGGACATCAAAGCGGGACAAACGATCACTGTTAGCCAGGAGTCGCTTGGCCGATTGATTGAAAAGACCCATTTCTCTATGGCTCAACAGGACGTTCGTTATTACCTGAACGGGATGTTGCTTGAAACGGGGGGTAAACACCTGCGTGCTGTAGCAACCGATGGTCACCGGCTGGCGCTGTGTCAGGTTGACCTGGAGGGCGATGATCGTGAAGAACAGCAGGTGATCGTGCCGAGAAAGGGCGTACTTGAATTACAACGGCTGATGTCAGGCGATGGGGATCTTGATATCGAGTTGGGCTCAAATCACATTCGTATTCAGTTGGATGGTATCCGCTTCACATCGAAGCTTATCGATGGCCGGTTCCCGGAATACGACCGGGTGATTCCGAAAGAATCTTCAAACGAACTTAAAGCAGATCGAACAGAGTTCAAAAACGCTTTGCAAAGAACGGCGATTCTATCGAACGAGAAATATCGTGGTATCCGCCTCGTCATTCGTGATAGCGGTGTAATGCTGCAGGCTCACAACCCGGAGCAGGAAGAGGCCGAGGAGGAACTTGCGGTTGAATACGCGGGAGAGGATATAGAGATAGGGTTTAACGTGAACTATTTGCTCGACGCGCTGGGCGCTGTTGAGGGAGATGATGTCACGCTTTCTGTGCAGGACAGCAATTCAAGTTGTTTGATTCGGCAACCAGGGAATGACGATTGCACGTTTGTAGTAATGCCTATGCGATTGTAGGCGAGAGCTGAGAGCTATGATCCGCCTCTTTCGGGCCACCAATTTTCGTTGCCTGAAGAGCGTGGAGCTTGAGCTCGGTCCTCGCTTCAATTTGATCAGTGGTGCCAACGCCTCCGGGAAGACAAGTCTTCTGGAGGCGTTGGCGTATCTGGGTCGGGGAAAATCATTCAGGGGTGCGAGCACGGCAGATCTGACGCGGCACAATGAGAGCGAGTTCGTGTTATTCGGTGAGGTTGAGCGCGCAGAGGGCTGGCTTGCTGTCGGCGTTAGAAACAGCCGGGAGGGGCTCGAAGTAAGGGTTGGTGGCGAAAGCGCTCCAGGCGCCGCGGCCCTGGCCAGCGCCTTACCACTTCAGGTAATAGATCCGGAAGTTCACAACCTGGTGGCCGGTGGTCCGGAGCAACGGCGACGCTTCCTGGATTGGGTTGCGTTCCACGTGGAACATGAACACCTGATGATCTGGCGGCGCTTTCGGCGCGCGCTCAAACAGCGCAACGCAGCACTTAAAGCGAGGTCCACAGAAGCGACCATTCGTAGCTGGAACGCAGAGTTTCTGGGCTTGGCGGAACAGCTGGATAGCTCCCGGCGGCGGGTCTTGGACCTGACGATGGACAGCCTTCAAGAACATGGGCTCTTGTTGCTGGAGACTGAGCTGGCGTTTGAATATCAGCAGGGCTGGTCGCGCGAGCGGGATCTTGCGGCGGCGCTTGAAGGCGGCATCGAAAGAGACCGTCAGCTTGGGGCGACGCAATCGGGCCCACACAGAGCGGATATCAAGATCAGCTACGACGACCGGCAAGCGCGCAAACTGGTTTCTCGTGGGCAACAAAAACTTCTTGCCAGCGCCATGATTCTGGCAGCGACGGAGACAGCACAGGCGGCGCTCGAAAAGCCGCTGCTTCTATTGCTGGACGACCCAGCAGCGGAGCTTGATGGAGACGCAATAGCGCGACTGATGTCGGCCGTTTCGGCGCTAGGGTGCCAGGTGGTTGCCACCAGCCTGGATCCAGAGGCGCTGGTTTTCCCGGAAAAACCGAGAAGGTTCCACGTGGAACAGGGTGCCGTAACGGCGCCCACCTGATTTATTTCCAGTTCGGAAAATATAAGCACCCGGAATCGTCGAAAACACCTTAAAAAAGAAAGATTTGGGGCGACTCGGCGGGCCCTCATTTGTTACAATGTGCCGGTTACGATTTGAGGATATGGAATGACCGACCCAACAGAATATACTTCCAGCAATATCAAGGTCTTAAAGGGCCTGGAGGCTGTCAGAAAGCGGCCCGGAATGTATATAGGTGACACCGATGACGGTACCGGCCTTCACCACATGGTTTTCGAGGTTGTCGATAACTCGATCGATGAGGCGCTCGCCGGTCATTGCGACACCATTACGGTAACAATCCACGCTGACGAGTCGGTCACCGTGAGTGATGACGGCCGCGGTATTCCCGTGGACATCCACCCGGAAGAGGGGCGCTCTGCCGCCGAGGTCATCATGACCGTGCTGCACGCTGGCGGTAAGTTTGATGATAACGCCTATAAGGTTAGCGGCGGCCTGCACGGCGTTGGCGTCTCGGTCGTGAATGCGCTATCCGAACACCTCGTGCTGACAGTTCATCGTGACGGCAAAATGCACCAGCAGGAATACGTGCATGGCGAGCCATCCGCACCGATGGCAGTTATGGGCGACAGCGAGCGCACCGGCACGACGCTGCGTTTCAAGCCAAGCGACAAGACGTTTTCCAATATCGAGTTTCATTACGACATCCTTGCGCGCCGACTGCGGGAATTGTCCTTTCTTAATTCAGGCGTCCGCATACGCCTGGTGGACGAGCGCGACGAACAGGAAGAGGTTTTCGAATACGAAGGCGGCATCACTGCTTTCGTTAAACACCTCAATCGAAACAAAACTCCGATACACCCAACAGTGTTTCATTTCTCTCTGATGAAAGACGACGTTGGTGTCGAGGCGTCACTGCAGTGGAACGACGGCTATTCGGAAAACGTGTTCTGCTACACAAACAACATTCCGCAGCGCGACGGCGGCACACACATGTCTGGATTTCGCGCAGCGTTGACGCGAACACTGAACAACTACATCGAAAAAGAACTCAGTACAAAGAAGGATAAATACACACCAAGCGGCGATGATGCGCGCGAAGGTCTGACTGCGGTTCTTTCGGTCAAGGTTCCGGACCCGAAATTTTCATCGCAAACAAAAGACAAACTGGTCTCGTCAGAAATCAAAGGCATTGTCGAGCAGGCAATGTCCGGACGGTTGGAAGAGTTTTTGCTGGAGCATCCGGTAGAGGCGAAAGTCATCGTTTCGAAAATCGTAGACGCGTCCAGGGCGCGCGAAGCAGCCCGCAAGGCGCGCGAAATGACGCGCCGCAAGGGCGCACTGGATATCGCTGGGCTGCCAGGCAAGCTTGCGGA
>Ga0164320_10000759_pt1 | contig 11064 bp, 10 predicted proteins | sample GuaBasSediGuay11_FD_113736 | JGI IMG/M metagenome (GOLD analysis project Ga0164320, IMG submission 113736) | Subseafloor sediment microbial communities from Guaymas Basin, Gulf of California, Mexico - Guay11, Core 4567-28, 0-3 cm | ecosystem: Environmental > Aquatic > Marine > Hydrothermal...
AACGTGCCTGAGCTCACCGACACCTTCTACGGAAACGAACTCCAAACCTGGCTGATCTCCCTCGCCGTCACCATCGGGACGCTGATCGCCTTGCGACTCATCGAGCAAGTGCTGATCGTGCGCATCGAGAGGCTCGCTCGGAGGACTCACACAATCATCGATGACGTGGTCATTGGGGCGCTGCGCAAGACGAAGCTGCTCTATCTGCTGATCGTGTCCGTTTTCGTAGGCTCGGTGTGGCTGTCCCTCCCGGACGACGTCCGTTCGATTCTCTGGCGAGTCATGATCGTCGCCACGATCCTTCAGGCGGGTATTTGGCTCAGCACCGCACTCAAGATCTGGCTCGAGAACTACCGCAAGGACGAGACTGACGGCGCGAACCGGATGACCATGAACGCGCTGAGCCTTCTTGGCCGGATTGCGCTTTGGGCGACCGTACTCCTGTTGATCCTCGACAACCTCGGGATCGACGTCACCGCGTTGGTTGCAGGACTCGGGATCGGCGGCATTGCGATCGCCTTGGCGGTCCAGAACGTCCTGAGCGACCTCTTCGCGTCACTTTCGATTGTCTTGGACAAGCCGTTCGTGCTGGGTGACTTCGTCGTAGTCGGCGACATGGCCGGATCGGTCGAGAACATCGGAATCAAAACGACGCGGATCCGAAGCATTTCGGGCGAGCAGCTCATCTTCTCCAACGCCGATCTGCTGAACAGCCGCATTCGCAACTTCGGCCGAATGACCGAACGGCGCGTGGTCTTCTCGATCGGCGTCACCTACCAGACCTCAGCGGAGAAGCTCGAACAGATACCCAGGCTGATTCAAACGGCCATCGACTCGCAGCCGCGCGCCCGCTTCGACCGCTCCCACTTCGTCTCGTACGGCGATTCCGCCCTCAACTGCGAGACGGTCTACTACGTGGAGTCCTCGGACTACGCCACGCACATGGACATCCTGCAGGCGGTCAACCTCGCCATCTACCGAAGCGTCGCTACCGAGAGCCTCGAGTTCGCCTACCCGACGCAAACGCTGTTCATCGAAAAAACTTAGCCCTGCCAACGAGGGGGCTGTCCCTGTTTTTCGAGGTTTTACCCTCTTACGGAGGCGTCTAGGCGCTTTTCGGAAACAAACGGGGGTGGGTGACGTTAAAGGGGGGAGCCTTAGAAGACGGTGGAGCGATGAAGAGTTGGCGGACGATTGTGTTGGGGGTTCCGATTTTGGTCTTCGCCATTCTGGTGGCCATCGGGGTGACGTCGACGCGCGCTGACTCTACGTCCCGACAGGACAAGCAAGCCAGTACGCCGGCGAAAGGTGGCGAGCTCGCGAAAGCGACTTTCGCCGGCGGATGTTTTTGGTGCATGGAACCGCCGTTCGAGAAGCTCGATGGTGTGGTGAGCGTCACCTCGGGTTACAAGGGCGGCAAGGAGACGGCGCCGTCGTACACGGAGGTCAGCTCGGGCGGGACCGGGCACGTCGAGGCGGTTCAGGTGAAGTACGACCCGACGATGATTTCGTACGAGTACCTCCTGAAAGTGTTCTGGCGGCAAATCGATCCGACGGACGACACCGGTCAGTTCGCCGATCGCGGAAAGCAATACCGCACGGCAATTTTTGCGCTCGATCGGGAGCAGCACGCACTCGCCGAAGCCTCGAAGCGCGAGGTCGAGAAGAGTGGTATTTTCAAGGCGCCCATCGTGACCGAAGTCCGGTGGGCCGAGCCATTCTACGCGGCCGAACGCTACCACCAGGACTATTACAAGAAGGACCCTGCCAACTACAAGCGCTACCGCAAGGCGTCGGGCCGCGAGGGCTTCCTGCAATCCATTTGGGGCAACCGGCCACTCGAAGCACCTAAAAAACCCAAAGCCGCAAAGAAGAATCCAATGACCGACAAGAACGAGGAATACAACAAGCCGGCGGAGGCTGAGCTTCGCAAAGACCTGACCCCTTTGCAGTACGCGGTGACCCAGGAAGAAGGTACCGAGCCGCCGTTCCGAAACGAGTTCTGGGACAACAAGAAAGATGGCATCTACATCGATGTCGTGAGCGGCGAGGCTCTGTTCAGCTCGACGGACAAGTTCAAGAGCGGCACCGGGTGGCCGAGCTTCACCAAGCCGATCGCAAAAGAGCACGTCACGGAGCACAGTGATCGCCAACTGATGGCGACCCGGACCGAGGTCCGCAGCAAGCAGGGTGACAGCCACCTCGGCCATGTCTTCGAAGACGGACCAGCTCCGACCGGGATGCGCTACTGCATCAACAGCGCGTCTTTGCGGTTCATCCCCAAAGAAGACCTCGCGAAAGAAGGCTACGGCGACTACCTCGAACTCTTCGAGTAGTGGCATGACCCGACGGTGCTAACCTTGCCGGGATGTCTTTGCTCCGCCAAGGTTTGTCGCTCGTTTGGGAGGCGCCGCAAACGGCGCTCGGCGCGGCGATGCTCGGAGCCGAAGCGGCGCGGAAGCGTATCGTCCAGATCGAGGTCGAGGACGGCCGCCTCGTCGTCGAGTCGAAGGGGACGGGTATCTCGCTCGGGCACGTCGTGTTCTGGAGCCGGGAGAACAGCCGCTGGCACGACTTGGACGTGCGAAACAGGGCCCACGAACTCGGGCATACCAAGCAGTCACGGTTACTCGGCTGGCTCTACTTGCCGGTCGTCGGCTTGCCGTCTATCTCGCGTGCAGCCTTCGCCTTTATGTTTCGCGAAGTGACGGGCCAGCAATGGACCCGGTACTACGAGGGCTACCCAGAGAACTGGGCGGACCGCCTCGGCGGCGTGATTCGCGAGAAAGAGCAAGCCTAATGGAGCTTCAAACCGTCGGAACCAAATATCAGGGATTCCTCTACCGTCGTCAGCCACGCAACGTGTACTGGGAGACGACGATCTCCTGCGACCTCGCGTGCCAGCATTGTCGTGCGAGCGCGATCCCGCATCGCGACCCGGGAGAGCTGACGACCGAGCAGGGCAAGGCTCTGATGCGCAGCGTCCAAGAGCTCGGCAGCATGCTCGTGCTCACGGGCGGAGACCCACTCAAGCGGCCGGACATCGCCGAGCTGATCGAGTACGGGCGCTCGCTGCCAATTCACGTGTCGATTACGCCGAGCACGACGCCGCTATTGCAGCGCGAAACGGTCGAGCGATTCCGCGATCTCGGGGTCACCGCGATGGGCATCAGCCTCGATGGACCCACCGCCGAGCTGCACGACGCGTTTCGCAACGTCCCCGGCACATTCGACTACTCGATGCGCGCGCTCGAATGGGCGCGCGAGTTCAATATCCCGGTGCAGGTCAACACGACCATCACCGCGACAACGCTTCCGCACGTGCAGGCGATGTACGAGCTACTGCGCGATACGGCGGCGCCTCCGGTTCGCCGTTGGAGCCTTTTCTTACTGGTGCCCGTCGGCCGCGGGTCCGAGCTCGACACGCCGAGCGCCGACGACGTGGAGCAGCTGCTCGCCTGGGTGTATTCGATTTCAGGCGAGGCGCCCTTCCGCGTGGGGACGACCGAAGCGCCGCACTATCGACGCTACTGGATCCAGCAGAAGCTCGCCGAAGGTATGTCCCTCGCGGACATCCAGGCGCGAGCGCGCCAGATGGCTTTCGGCATCCGCGATGGCAACGGCGTGATTTTCGTCTCGCACCTCGGCGAGGTGTACCCGGCCGGGTTCCTGCCCTATCCCCTGCTCGGAAACGTGAAGGACCGGGCCTTGCACGAAATCTACCGTGAGTCCGAAGCGCTACACGAGATTCAGGACCCGTCGAACTATCGAGGCCGGTGCGGTCGTTGCGAGTTCAAGTTCGCGTGCGGCGGCTCGCGAGCGCGCGCCTACGCGATGACGGGGGACCCGCTCGGCGAAGACCCGTTGTGCGCGTACGAGCCCGGCACCGCGCCGGTTTGATCGGTCGGCTACGGTTGGCTACTTTTGGGGGAGCCCGAGCGCGCGGTCTGCGATCAAGTTCATTAAGAGGTTATTGAACACGTAGACCGTGCCTTCACGGAGCTTTCGCTCGACGTGGTACTCCGAGGCCAGGCCCCAGCCGCCAAATGTGGTCAGCGCCGCGCGCGAAGTCTCCCAAGCCGCCTCGGACGCCAACACCTTCGCCATCGCAGAGCGAGGCACCGCGTCCTCACCGCGATCGACGAGATCGAGGACATCCCAGCGCATCAGATCGGCCGCCTCCACCTTCGAGTAGGCCTGCACGAGCGGGTATTGGATTCCTTGGTTCACGCCGATCAATTGGCCGAATGTCTTGCGAGTCTTGGCGTACTCGATGCTTCGTTCGAGCAGGAAGCGCGCGTTGCCGATCGCCTCTGACGCCGCAAGCACGCGTCGAATCACGAAGCCCTTCATCAGGCAAGCAAGCCCCTCGCCGGCCGCGCCGATGCGCATGCTGTCCGGGACCCGAAGATCATCGATAAACAAGCTCGAAGTCATGCGGTTTGAAATCAGGTCGATCGGATGCATCTCGATCTTGTCGCCGACCTCATCGAGGTCCAGAAGGAACAGCGTCGTGCCCTCATCCGCCCTGGCGAGCAAGATCATCAGGCGCGTATGCTCTGCAAAGGAGATCAACACCTTGCTCGCGTTGATCACCCACTCATCGCCCTCACGCCGCGCGGTGCTCTCGAGCTCGGCCATGTTCGCACCGCTGTCGGGCTCGGTCGCCGCAACTGTGAGAAATCGAACGTCACCGGACGCGACACCCGGCAAATACTTCTTCTTGAGCTCCTCGCTGCCGTGCAGGAGGAGCGTCCGGCAGATCGCCATCTGTGCGTTGACCGACGCGGCATCACCCCCCGCACGGTTGATCTCCTCGACGAGCACAGCAGCCACTCGCGCGCCGGCATCGAGGCCGCCATACGCCTGCGGAATGAACGTGCCGAAGTACCCGGCCTCACCGATCGTGTCGAAGAACTCGGCCGGAAACGCCTTTGCTGCATCCTGTTCGCGCCAGTAGTCCGCACCGAACCGCTGCAGCGCGGGGCCGAGCGCAGCGCGGACTTCTTCCGCCGCAGAATCCGAGGGTCGTTGGGGCGCCATTGGACCTCAGCTTTGCATCGACCCGCCTAGGCCGCCAACAAGTCGCGTAAGGCCTCGTAGACCTCGGGATGATTGGCGATGTGGATGTGATTCATCCCTGGGAACACCGTTCCGCCGGAAAAATGGATGCGGCGGGCATGCTCGGGTGCCTCGCCCGATGCGCTGGGCAGACGAACCATCAAATCGCCGAGCAGCTGGCCGAGTGGATGCTCGGGGTCGCGCGCGATGGTTGCGGCCAGAAAATAGTAACCGACCCCGTCGACGAGGGGCACGTTGCGCCGGGCATCGGCGAACACTTCGTCTGGATCTTTACCTTCCCATTCTTCGTCGATGGTGTAGCCGTAGCGGAGATCTTTGACGCCGGCGCTCCGGCTATCGAGCAACTCGGCTGGGACGTGCGCACCCGCCGCGTCCACCTTGCGTAAGACGTTGGTAAGCACGTTGACCGCTTTTTCGAGCGGCGCTCCGAGATGCGGAGAGCCGATACACGCGACGTGGCGAAGATGTGCAACCCAGGGCTCGTCGTGCTCACGGGCATAGTGCGCGGCGCTACGCACGACCAAGCCACCCATGCTGTGGCCGACAAGCGTGATCTCTTCGACCGGAACGGGGTACGCGCTCAGCACTTCGGTGAGCAGCGTCGCCAGTGCACGCCCGTTCTCGGAAATGTGCCGGCCGGTGTTGTATCGAAGATAGATCGGCGTGTAGCCGAGGTCGTCGGCAAGACGCGTCCCGAACGTGACGTCGGGATCGCCATAGTGTTCCTCCGACGACAGGCTCCAGAGCCACTCGGTGGCAGCTAAGCTGTGCACGAACACGCAAACCTTGCTCGTCGGGTCGGGAAAGGCTGCGGCAAAAGCTTCCCGAGTGGCGGGCAGGTGCCGCCCGTGGTGGCGAAGGGTCATGCCGAGGTCGAGCCGACTGTTTTTTCGGCTTAGATGATCGCCCCAAAACCCGTTGAGGGATGCCTGCAAGTAGTCGACGTACCAGCTCGCGGTCCCAGCCGCGCTCGAGCGGAGTGGCGTGACAAGGGCGAGCTCGTCTGGGCCGGACGGTTGGTCGAGGCCGGCTTCGGCAACGTCCGCAACGGCATTGACCGTAAAGCGGGCGATTCCGTTGACCACCCGGATCGACTCGAAGACGCCTCCGGAAATCGCGGTCTCGACGCCCGTGATGGCCTTGGCGGTGCTCGTGGCCGGCTCGACAGGCGCAAACCGGCGCACGGACCGCTCGACGACCGCGTTGTGCGTCCGTTGGGCGAGATTGGTCGTCTCCTCGACCACGTCGAATACCAAGTCGATGAATCCCCGTACGCGTCTCATACGGGGCGGAGTATGAACCGCTTGAGGGACGGGACGCAAAGTGCTCCACTACAGCCATGAATCTGAACCGTTCGCTTCATGTGTTGGCAATGGCTGCTGCGCTCCTGCTGGTTACGGCCTGTCAGAGCAAGGGCCCGACTCCAAAAGACGGGGCCGCATCGACCGGCTCGACGCCATCCGGCGTGATCGAAGCCGAAGGCTCACGAGACCCGCACGCCGGAATGGCTCCGCCGAGCAATCCGCACGGGGGTGGCGCGGCCATTGGCCAGCCTGACGCGTCGGGGATGATCGACGTCGGAGCGGTGTCCTTCAAGCTGCCCCCCAAGTGGGAAGCCCAGCAGCCGAGCTCATCAATGCGTCGCGCTCAGGTGAGCGCTTCGGGGTCGGCGGGACCGGCCGAGCTCGTCGTCTACTTCTTCGGGCCGCAAGGTGCGGGCACAGCACAAGCAAACATCGACCGCTGGATCGGGCAGTTCACCACCCCGGACGGTTCACCGATCTCGGACGCGAAGCAGACCACGAGCGAGATCTCGACTTTCGAGGTGACCCAAGTCGAGGTCGCCGGCCAGTACGCCGGCGCAATGGCTGCAACAGGGCAGGCGCAGCCGGTCAAGGGCGGTCAACGTTTGCTCGCCGCCATCGTCACCACCGACGGCGGCCCTTACTACTTCAAGTTTCTCGGACCGGACGCGACTGTAACGGAACATGGCGCTGCATTCGACGACGTGATCGCATCGGTCGTTTCCTCGCCGTAGCCAGCAGATCGATCGCTCGACCAGCGTGGACTCGCCCGTCCCGTCGGATGAATTCATACTTCAAGGTATGAGCAGAGATCGGCAAAAGCATGGCGCGATACGGCCCACCGACCTGCGGCGCCGGTCTTGGCTCGTGCAAGCGCTCGCCTTCTCGCACTCGACCTCCGTGTCGCCGGCGTGGCGGCGGATGATGACCATCCCCACGTACTTCCTGCTGTGGGTGCTGCTGACCGTGCTTGCACCCCTCTGGATCCCGGGGACATTCTTGGTCGGCATCTTCCGTCGCTGCTCGTTTGTCATCCTGCGCTTGATGATGTTCTTCTGGGCTTATCTGGCAACGGAGCTCGTCGGCCTGGTCGCGGCTGCGGGGATCTACTTGGTCACTCCGGGCAGCGTCGAGCGTCGGGAAGATCTGTTCTTCCGCCTCGAGTGCTGGTGGGGCAACGCCATGTTTGAGTGGCTCTGCTTGTTTCTTTCCCTCTCGACATCCATCGAAGGCGACGACCAGATCCTTCCCGGCCCTGTCCTGGTGTTCATCCGCCACGCGAGCATCGTCGACACCCTCCTCCCCGTCGCTCTCATCTCCCGCGCCAAGGGCTTGCAGCTTCGGTACGTGTTCAAGCGCGAGCTATTGATCGACCCATGTCTCGACGTGGCCGGCCATGCTTCGCACTACTACTTCATCGACCGCGGCGGCACTACGGATGACGAGTTGGCGAACATTCGCAAGCTCGCCGAGAACCTCGGCGAACAAGGCGTGCTGCTCTACCCGGAAGGCACCCGATTCACCGAACGCAAGAAGCGCATTGCTATCGAGAGACTTGCCAAGACCCATCCGGAGCTAGTGTCACTGGCCGAGTCGTTCCAGCATTGCCTGCCTCCCAAACCCGGCGCCGCACTCACCCTCCTCGAGACGGCCCCGGACGCCGACGTGCTGATCGTCGCACACCGCGGTCTCGAAGGCATGGCCGAAGTCACAGACTTGCTGAGCGGCGCGGTCGTCGGTCAGAAGGTCGAGCTCCGCATCTGGCGCGTCAACGCCGCCGACATCCCACGAGGGGAAGCGCGGCGGCGTTGGTTGTTCGATTGGTGGAAGCGCGTCGACGATTTCGTCTAGTTTGCGCTAGCTTGCGTTAGGCGGCTGGCTGTCGCCTGCGACGACGACGGCGACGCGCACCGGGTCTCTGCTCACCCGCAGGTCTCGCAGAGCTCCGAGGTTGTGGCCGACTTGCTTGGCGCACGTCGGCAGGATCGCGTGGCGGAAGGTCGACTGGCACCTCGGCGGGCGAGAACTTGATCAGCCTCTCCACCGCTCGTAGCCGGCCGCGTTCCGATGGGTCCACCAGCGACCAGGCCGCTCCCGTAGCTCCCGCCCGTGCCGTTCGGCCGATGCGGTGCACGTAGCTTTCCGGTTCGTGGGGGAGCTCGTAGTTGAACACATGGGAGACCGCATCGATGTCAATGCCGCGCGCGGCAATATCTGTCGCGACCAGCACCCAGGCGTCCCCATTCTTGAAGTTTTGAAGCGCTCGCTGTCGGGCGTTTTGAGATTTGTTGCCGTGAATGGCCTCGGCGCCAATGCCAGCGTTCTCGAGCTTGCGAGCCACCTTGTTGGCGCCGTGCTTGGTGCGTGTGAAGACGATGGCTCTCGAGACATCATCGTCACGCAACAGGTGCTCGAGCATCCGCTGTTTCTCAGCGTTGTCGACCATGACGATCCGCTGGTCGATCTTGTTCACGGTCATTTCCTTCGGCGACACGTCCACACGAACGGGGTCATGGAGCAGCTCGCGAGCGAGCGCGGCAACCTCTTTCGGCATGGTGGCGGAGAACAGAAGCGACTGACGGCTGTTTGGCGTCTGCGCTACGATGCGCTTCACGTCGCGTACAAATCCCATGTCGAGAAGCCGGTCGGCCTCATCGAGCACGAGGACCGACACTTCGGAAAGATCGACGTGCCGCTGGGATGCCAGATCCAACAAGCGGCCGGGAGTCGCGACGAGCACGTCGAGACCCTGGGCCAGACTCCTGATCTGAGGATTCTGACTGACGCCGCCAATGATGAACGCGTGACGCAGCTTGGTGTATCGCCCAATGCTGGTCAGTTCCTCATGAATCTGTAGCGCCAACTCGCGCGTCGGCGCGAGTATGAGCGCCCGCGGTCGGCGGGGCTTGGGCCGCAAGTTCTCGTCGTCCAGTCGTTGCAGCAATGGCAACGCGAACGCGGCGGTCTTGCCGGTCCCGGTCTGGGCAACGCCCAGGAGGTCCTTCCCCTGCATCAGCTGGGGTATGGCCTGAGTCTGGATGGGCGTGGGCTGTGTGTAGCCCTTGTCCCCCAGGGCGCGGCGGAATGCTCCGCCGACCCCGAGGGATTCAAAGTCGTTGCTCACGCGTGGACTACCAGCGTCCGCCGCCGCCGCCGCCGCCGCCTGAGCCACCGCGGTCGTTGCGCGGGCGGTCGTTGGCCGTATCGACGCGGATGGTGCGACCGTCCAGCGTGGAGCCGTTGAGCTCCTCGACTGCACGGCTTGCGCTGCCCTCGTCCTCATACGTCACGAAGCCAAAGCCCCGCGAGCGACCGGTTTCCCGATCAGTGATCACCTTGGCCTCGGCAACGTTGCCGCAAGCCTCGAAAGCCTGCTGAAGCTCGCTGTCGGTCGTGTTCCAGCTGAGGCCACCTACGAATAGTTTCTTACTCATTGTCTTTTTCTCTCATCTATCTGCGAAGCATCACGTCCGGAGCTCTCCCCGTACGCGTGCTTCGCGTCTTCTTGCCGATGTCTTCTACGAACCCTGCGCAACGTTGTTTCGTGTCACGGTGCGGGTCTGATAGGAACAGGTCGGCAGCGTGCCGGCAGCCCACGGTGAGCCACCGCGCCCCTGATGGGCGATGGCGGCAAGGTAGCAGGTGGGTTGGGGTTGTCCAGAAGGGAACAATCAGGCCGAATTTGGCCCGAATGGGGCAGATTGGGCCCGATCGTCCTCAAATCTAGTGCGACCCGAAGACGGCCGCGAAGATGATCGGTTGCAGCTCGCTGCTCTGGTCACGCTCGCTCGTGCCCACATCCGAGCTCAAACCAACTACGACGAAAAGTAACAGCAATAGAAGCCCGTACCGCATGCCGACCCCCTTTTGGTGGTGCCTGAACGGCTCGATCTATCGACAGGATGATCTCACCTTCCGTGGCCTGCGTAAAGGATCGGTCGGACCTATGAATTGCAGCTCAAAAGCGTGGTAGGGAGGGTGAAATGAGAATCGACACCTTCAACGGGGAGACCAACTGGGCCAGGCTCGCGGAGGCCGCGCAACAGGCGGAAGCCTATGGGTTCGATGGGTTTGCGATTCCGGAAATCACCGGGGACCCGTTGATTCATGCGGCGATGGTGGCGAACGCGACCGAGCGGATTCAGGCGCGGACCGCGATCGCGGTGGCGTTTCCGCGGAGCCCGATGGTGCTCGCGAGCCAAGCGTGGTCGATCCAGGTCAACTCGGGCGGACGGTTTGCCCTAGGCCTGGGCACACAGGTCAGGGGCCACAACGAGCGGAGGTTCAGCACGCCATGGAAGGCGCCGCGGAGCCGGATGATCGAGTACGTGAAGGCGCTTCGCGCGATCTGGCGCTGTTGGGAGCTCGGGGAGCGCTTGGACTACGAAGGCGACCATTATCAGTTCACGCTGATGACGCCGGAGTTCACGCCGCCCAAATCGAACCTGCCGATGGTGCCCGTTTACCTGGCGGCGGTTCGGCCGAAGATGATCGAGTCGGCGGCAAGCGTGGCGGATGGGCTTCGCCTGCACGGCTTCTGCACGAAGAAGTACTTGAGCGAAGTCGTGTGGCCTGCGATCGACCGCGGATTGGAGTCGGCGGGACGCTCCCGCAGTGAGCTCGACGTGTGCGGTGGCGGCTTCATCATGACGGGGCCCGACGAAGAGACCGTGATGAA
>Ga0164320_10000760_pt1 | contig 11056 bp, 9 predicted proteins | sample GuaBasSediGuay11_FD_113736 | JGI IMG/M metagenome (GOLD analysis project Ga0164320, IMG submission 113736) | Subseafloor sediment microbial communities from Guaymas Basin, Gulf of California, Mexico - Guay11, Core 4567-28, 0-3 cm | ecosystem: Environmental > Aquatic > Marine > Hydrothermal vents...
ACAACTGGAATGCGACTCCATCATTTTCACTGGCGACTGGATTCCCGATCATGACCTGGCCAGAAAGGGAAATGTCACACTAAACAAGGACACCAAAGGTCCCGAAATCGACCAAAACCTGAGAACCTCAAAACAGGGTATATTCGCTGCTGGCAATCTCCTCCACGGGGCGGAAAGAGCCGATACCGCAGCATTGGAGGGAAAACACGTCGCCCATTGCATAGCCAGTTATTTGACCACCAACCGCTGGCCTGCAAAGACCCGAATCCCAATAATAGTAAACTCCCCGCTAACCTGGATTTCGCCAAATATCGTGGTCCCGGAAACTAACTCGACTCCGCCCTTAAATCACTTCACTTTCCGTAGTGGTGAATTCCTCGGAGAAACCGTAGTTGAAGTCACACGGGGAGGAAATCTATTACATATCCAGACCTTCCGGAAACTCATACCTAATCGATGGTTTCATCTGGATTGTCACTGGATTTCTCAACTCAGTCCAGACCCGAATAGTAATAAGATTCACATCCGGATAACGCAGGACCTATAACTAAATTTTTGAGCAAGCCTGACTGGTTTTCATCCATTTATGCGATCTGTCCATTTTCCGATTAAAAAATGCTAGCGGAACTTTTTCCAGATATATTGCAATACCAGGGTCATAGTTGGATCATCCTCTAACACGCGCCTGTCCATCTCGGTGCTGCTAATCCACGCACCCTCGTCGATTTCCTCGGCCTCCAGCTCGAAGGGCCCATCGTTGATATGCCGATAGACGATACAGTGTTCCATATCGGTAATCGGGCTTGCCGGTAATCGAAACATTTGTTCAAGCGGCGAGCTAACCTTTATCCCTAATTCTTCACCGAGTTCGCGAATCGCACAATCGTAATAATCTTCACCGCTGTCGACATGACCTGCTGCGGAACTGTCCCATAGTCCGGGATTATTGTCCTTGCTCATCGACCGCTTTTGAATGAACAGTTCAGCACTACTATTAAAAACAAGTATATGCACGGCCCGATGCATCAGACCCAGTGCATGAATTTCACCCCGCGTTTTAACTCCTGTGACCCGATCGTTTTCGTCTACTACATCGAGTAACTCCTGGCTAAGCTGGTTATTAGTCATACTACCTATTGCCTGCGAAATTACTGGTGCCGGATGGCTCCATTGTAGTGTTTTTACAACTCGCTGGTTTGCAATACTATCGATTTAATCGCTTTCGTTAAATCGCATTATAAATGGTGCTGTACCAATAGGTCACCACTGCGATATTGCGGTAGACTTTTTCAGACGGGGCGGTAACAATCCTGTTGTGGAATTTATTTGATGATTTATTGATCGGGGCAATGCGATGAGCGCCAAACCAGACGAGGTAATAAGCGAGCCAATCCTGTTACGTGAACAGGAAGACGGTATCGTTACGCTGACCCTGAACAGACAAAAGCAATTTAATGCGCTGTCCAGGACCCTGCTATCCGAATTACAACAAGCCCTGGATGAAATCAGTGCGAATGACAGTATCCGGGTTGTTATCATCGCCGCTAACGGCAAGGCCTTTTGCCCCGGCCACGATTTGAAAGAGATGCGTTCAAGCGAAGACAAGGCTTTTCATCAGGCATTATTTAATCAGTGCAGCAAGATGATGTTGACCATTATCGCGATGCCGCAACCGGTGATTGCCGAGGTCGATGGTGTTGCCGCGGCGGCGGGTTGCCAGCTGGTCGCCAACTGCGATCTCGCGATTGCCTCTAAGGAAGCCAGTTTTGCCGTATGCGGGATCAACCTCGGATTATTTTGCTCGACCCCGGCGGTACCGCTAAGCCGTAACCTGCTACGCAAAAACGCCATGCACATGCTGTTGACAGGCGATTTCATATCGGCGCAGAAGGCACAGACTTACGGCCTGATCAACGAAGTGGTCGAGGCCGCGGACCTGAAGCAGGCTACCCGCGAGCTGGCGTATGAAATAGCCACCAAGCCATCGCATGCGATCAAGCTCGGAAAGGCAATGTTTTACCGCCAGTTAACGATGGACTTATCCGAAGCTTACGCCTTTGCCGATGAAATAATGGCCTCAAACATGGATAGCGAAGATACGCGGGAGGGTATTGACGCCTTCATTGAAAAGCGTAAACCCGACTGGAAAGGGTAATAGGGAGTTATGACCCAGAATAACCAGTATTCAAAAGACCTGGATAAAAATCCCGCAAACTATACGCCCCTGTCACCACTGACATTCATCGAGCGTGCGGCTTCTGTCTATCCGTTACAAACAGCCCTGGTCTATGGCAGCACTAGGCGTAACTGGTCCGAAACCTATAGCCGATGCCGTCGCCTCGCTTCGGCTTTGAACAAAAGGGGTATACAGACAGGCGATACCGTTGCCGTCATGTTGCCGAATATACCGGCCATGTACGAGGTGCATTTTGGTGTCCCGATGTCCGGCGCCGTATTGAACGCGCTCAATATCCGGCTCGATGCCGATACCATTGCCTTCATGTTAAAACATGCTGATGCGAAGGTTCTGTTAACCGACCGGGAATTCTCGACCCAGGTTAAAAAAGCGCTTGAGCAACTGGATAATAAGCCGCTGGTCATCGACGTCGACGATCCGGAGTTCGACGGTGGCGAATTGATCGGCGAACTCGAGTATGAGGCATTATTAGACGAGGGTGATGCCAGCTTCGAATGGCAGTTACCACAGGACGAATGGCAAGCAGTCGCGCTCGGCTATACCTCCGGCACTACCGGAGACCCTAAAGGCGTGGTAACCCACCATCGCGGTGCCTATTTGAACGCGGTGTCCAATATCATAGCCTGGAATATGAATACGCATCCAGTTTACCTCTGGACCCTGCCCCTGTTTCATTGCAACGGCTGGTGTTTTCCCTGGACTTTGGCAGCCCTCAACGGCACCAGCGTTTGCCTGCGGGCGGTTCGCGCCGATGATATCTTCAATGCAATTAAAGTGGAAAAAGTGACACATCTGTGTGGTGCACCGATTGTTCTCAACCTGATGGCGAATGCCGATGAGGATCTAAAACAGGGTATTAGTCACCAGGTCAATATCATGACCGCTGCTGCGGCACCACCGCCGTCGGTTCTGGAAGCGATGGCAAAATTAGATTTTAAGGTCACTCATGCCTACGGCCTGACCGAAGTCTATGGCCCCGCGGTGGTCTGTGCCTGGCACCGGGAATGGGACGAATTACCGGTAACCGAGCAGGCCGAATTAAAGTCCCGCCAGGGAGTGCGCTACCCGATGCTGGAAAAACTGCTGGTCGCCGACCCGGACACGATGGAGCCAGTACCACGCGATGGCAAAACCGTTGGTGAAATTATGTTCAGAGGTAATATCGTCATGAAGGGTTACCTGAAAAACCCACGGGCGACGAAACAAGCCTTTGATGGGGGCTGGTTCCACAGTGGCGATCTTGCGGTCTGCCATGAGGATGGTTACATCGAGATCAAGGATCGTTCTAAAGACATCATTATTTCCGGTGGTGAGAATATATCGAGTATCGAGATAGAGAAAACCCTGTATCGTCATCCCTCGGTGATGGAAGCCGCGGTGGTAGCAAGGCCCGATCAAAAATGGGGTGAGACCCCCTGTGCCTTCATAACCCTGAGGGATAATACTGACGATATCAGCGAACAGGATATCATTGAATTCTGTCGCGATAACATGGCACGATTCAAGGCACCGAAAACCGTGATATTCGGCGCATTACCTAAAACATCGACCGGTAAAGTCCAGAAATTTATTTTACGCCAGCAGGCAGAGGCGCTCCAGGCATGACCGATATTACTACGCTACGCGGAATACTCACCGAATATAAACGTGTAGCCATGATCGGCCTGTCCGCGGACTGGTGGAGACCCAGTTTTTTTGCTGCGAAATACCTGCTCGAGCACGGTTTCGAGGTTACCCCGGTAAATCCGAAATATGACGAAATACTCGGACAAAAATGTTATCCCGATCTGAAATCAATCCCGACCCCGATCGATGTTGTCGACCTGTTTCAGAAAGCTGATCGGGTACCGCTTTTCATCGACGACGCGGTAGAGATAGGGGTCAAAGTATTCTGGATGCAACTAGGTGTGGTTAACCAGGATGCCGCACAAAAAGCCCGGGATGCCGGGCTCGAAGTTGTTATGGACCGATGTATGAAAATCGAATTTGCACGATTATATGGTGGATTGAATACGATCGGCGTGAATACCGGCATTATCTCGGCAAAACGTCCACTTTATATCAATCGCTAGGATGAATATTATGAATCGAGATCAGCAACATGGCCGATAGAGAATTTGGAATCGAAACACTGTGCCTACACGCCGGGCAAATCCCCGACCCGGTTACCGGCTCACGCGCGGTGCCCATTCACCAGACCACCTCGTATGTGTTTGACAGCACCGATCACGCTGCCAGCCTGTTTAATCTGCAAACCTTTGGCAATGTCTACACACGCCTGACCAACCCGACCACCGCAGTATTCGAAGAACGCATGGCCGCGCTCGAAAATGGGCGCGCGGCGCTAGCGGTAAGTTCGGGCATGGCCGCACAAATGGTGGCGATACTGACCCTGATGGAACAGGGTGACGAACTGGTATCGGCCAGCACGCTATATGGGGGTACCTATTCCCAATTTGACGTCACCTTTCGAAAATTTGGCATTAATACGAAGTTTGTCGACTCCGACGACCCGGAAAATTTTCGCAAGGCTATCACCAAAAATACAAAAGCTCTCTACGCCGAATCAATCGGCAACCCCTTAAACAACGTACTCGACATCGAGTCCGTCGCCGCAATTGCCCACGATGCCGGTCTGCCCCTGATAATCGACGCCACTTTTTCGACACCCTATTTGTGTCGCCCGATGGATTTTGGTGCCGATATAGTCGTACATTCGGCTACCAAGTTCATTGGCGGACATGGCACCTCGATGGGTGGTGTGATTGTCGAATCCGGCAAATTCGACTGGGCCAATGGTAACTTCCCCGGCATGACCGAACCCTCGGCAGGTTATCACGGCATCCGTTTTTATGAGACCTTTGGCGATTTCGGATACACCGCGAAGGCGCGCTGCGAAACGGTACGTACGCTCGGTCCGGCGATGAGCCCATTCAATGCATTCTTGCTGCTACAGGGCCTGGAGACACTGCCGGTGAGAATGGACCGCCACTGTGAAAATGCGGTAGGCGTGGCTAAATTTCTTCAACAACACCCGGCGGTATCCTGGGTGAACTACGCAGGTCTCGAAGACAATGCTTACCAACCACTAGTAAAAAAATATCTCCCCAAAGGGGCTGGCTCCATTCTAACCTTCGGTGTCAAGGGTGGCGAAAAAGCCGGCGCTACATTTATTGAGAGCGCACAATTTCTCAGTCACCTCGCCAATGTGGGCGACGCCCGAACCCTGATTATCCATCCAGCCTCGACAACACATCGTCAGCTCAGCGAAGAACAACTGGTCGCCGCAGGTGTAACGCCAGATATGGTGCGAATATCGGTGGGTCTGGAGACCCTGGATGATATTCTCTGGGATCTGGATCAGGCGTTAAAGCAGTCGCAGTAGGACTGTTATAAAAGTCTTCGTCATTCCGGCAGTAGAGCCGGAATCTGTTGCCGGGTTAGTCTCGTCATTCCGGCCGTAGAGCCGGAATTTGTTGCCGGGTTAGTCTCGTCATTCCGGCCGTTAGAGCCGGAATCTTCAAAACTGTTGTATATAGATTCCGGGACGCCGGACCGCTGCTTCCGCAGGAATGACGAATATTAAGGGTTAGATTCCGGCTCGGGGGCCGGAATGACGGTCGTTTCTTTTGATCGCCCTTATCATGTGCCGGAAGTACCTCGCGCACTAACTCATTGGTAACTACGGATTAACGAAAGTGTTGGTGTGCGATATACCGATCTCATAAACCAATTTAAACAGCAGCCAACTTCGGTTCAGCACCAACCTTAAATTCCACCCCGGCCCTCGCTACCGCATTCAATACCGCGCGCAGAGATGCGCCGACAATATCCTCGCTGCACCCGGCACCGCAACTACGTTGGCCGTTAATGCTCAACTGCACATAGGCAATTGCCTCGGATTGCTCGTTGTCACCGAGGGTGTGTTCGCTATAGTCGATCAGTACCAGTTTAGTACCCAGGGTAGCGTTAATCGCCCGCACGAACGCGTCGAGTATACCCTTACCCTCGCTGGTGATATCTATATCGCCGTGTTCGGTAACCAGCGTCGCGCTTAATCTGTCGCTGCCCTGCGATCTCGACGCCTGGTATCGATCGACCGTGATGGGCTTGTCTACTTTAATATAGGTATCCTGAAATATTTGCCAGATTGCTTCGGAGGATACTTCGGTCTCGCTTTTTTCGGCGTATTTTTGTACATGGGGGCTAAAATCCACCTGTAACCAGCGCGGCAGGATCAGACCATAGTCGTGCTCGAGTACGTAGGCCACGCCACCTTTACCCGATTGGCTGTTGATCCGAATTACCTGCTGGTACGACCGACCGACATCGCGAGGATCGATCGGCAAATAGGCAACCTGCCAATGCGTATTTGGGCCGTTAACGCCGCGCTCGCGTTCATCTATTGCCAGGCACTTGTTGATCGCGTCCTGATGACTGCCGGAGAAGGCGGCAAACACCAGGTCACCCGCATAGGGATGGCGTGGATGCACTGATAACTGCGTGCATCGTTCGACTACATTAATAATTCGATCCATGTCGGACAGATCCAGGTCTGGATCTATGCCCTGGCTGTAAAGATTCATCGCCATTGTCACTATGTCCATATTGCCGGTTCGCTCGCCGTTGCCAAGCAAGGTACCCTCGATTCGATCGGCACCTGCCATCACACCGAGTTCGGACGCAGCAATACCACAGCCACGATCATTATGTGTATGTAAGCTGATGATGAGGCTATCGCGCCTGTTAATTTTATCGCACACCGATTCAATCTGGTCGGCATAGACATTCGGGGTTGCAACCTCGACAGTTGCCGGCAGATTGATGATGGCCTTATTGGCGGGCGTTGGTCGCCACACAGCGATTACCGCATTACAAACTTCTACCGCATAGTCGAGCTCGGTGGCAGTAAAGCTCTCGGGTGAATATTGAAACTGCCATTGGGTGTCGGGTTGACTGGCGGCATAATCGCGTACCCAGTTTGCGCCCTGTACCGCAATGGCCTTGATTTCGGCACACGATTTTTTGAATACCTGCTCACGTTGCACGGTCGAAGTCGAATTATAAAGGTGCATGATGGCGCTCCGGGCACCTTTCAGGGACTCGAAACTGCGCGCAATTAAATGCTCACGCGCCTGGGTTAAAACCTGGATGGTAACATCGTCGGGTACCAGGTCCTGTTCGATCAACTGGCGTACAAAATCAAAATCGGGTTGCGAGGCGGCCGGAAATCCGACTTCGATCTGTTTGAATCCGACATCGACCAGCAGCAGGAACATTTCCAGTTTTTGCTTCGGTGTCATGGGTTCGATCAAAGCCTGGTTGCCATCGCGAAGATCGACGCTACACCAGGTCGGTGCCTGCCTGATGACACAATCAGGCCAACGACGCGCCGGTTTGATGATCGGCGTAAAGGGGCGGTACTTTTTATGATTGAAGGTTGACACCGGATTATCCTGTAATGTTATTGATGAAGTGGATCACCGCGACTCAGGCAAAAAATCAGGATCGCGCAATCTACTGGTAATGCCTCGTTTCAGCTATTGGGTCAGTATAATTCAATTACACGAGTCATTAATCGCGAATTAGCCAATATTTTTCGTTATATTAGAGAATTATACTTTTATTAGTGAATTAATGAGTTAGTATATCTATTATATTAAATTAATAGAGAGATACTGGTTGAAAATTACGCTGGATCGGATCGACAAGCATATTCTCAGGCTGATGCAGGCCAATGGTCGAATTAGCAATCTCGAACTGGCCGATCAGGTAGGTCTATCCCCAACGCCGTGCTCGCGCAGGGTCAGGCGTCTCGAAGAATCCGGTTTGATTGATCGCCATGTTACCCTGCTTAAACCCGAATTACTGGGTCTGAGCCTGACCGCAATAATTGGCATTTCGATGGATCGGCATACCCCCGATCGTTTCGAGTCATTCGAAAAGGCTATCGCCAGTATGCCTGAAATCATTGAATGCAATATCGTCACCGGGCAGGCGGCCGATTTTCTGGTCAAAGTCGTCGTTAAAGATATGCAACACTATGAAAAATTTCTGCTCGGACGTCTAACCCGCGTGAGCGGTGTGACCGGTGTTCATTCCAGTTTTGTGTTGCGGCAATTGATAAACAAGACAGAATTACCGGTAGATTAACTGCCCACAAAAGGGGAACGCAGCTCGAGCAGGGCCCCGCGACTTGAAAGTTGGTCCGATTGAACTACCATTTTAACATCTAATCTTATCCCACCCGGGTTTACCTACCTTTCATGGCCAGCTCCTTCCATATAAGTAGCTCCTCGGAGTCTATAACCAACTTCACCATGGAGGGTGTTGATCGGTCGAATATCGAATCACTGGACAAAGCCTTGCACACTGAATGGGCGCTGGGTAGAAACATTGTGCTGGCCTGGGTTCCCCGTGTTAAGGGCATGGATGTACTCATCATTCCACACTACACGCTCAGTGAGTTCTTTGCTTCGACTGCCCAGTATACCGGTGACCCATCTGCCGATCCCGACGACACCGACTACACCGATTCTTTTACCCGCCTGCCTTCGAGGATTATTGAAGAAGTTATAGCCGGCTCCAAGAAACGCGATAGTCGAGAAATTTTACATTTATCGAAGTTGCTGGGATACGCTCCTCAACGTATAGAGTTACCCTTTACACCCGGTGAAGAAGTACCCTACGGGGTTGTCGAATCGATAATAAAAAGGTACAGCATCTCTTTCGCTGAAGAACGTGCAGTCGCACTGTTTGACATTGTCGGATTTTCTCTTTTGTCACCGCTGGACCAGGTTACCCAGTTAAATAGCCTGGCTCTTTCGGCTAATGCGGCCCACGCCAAAATGCTCAAAAAAGATATCGACATCAATTTTGCACGAACCACCACCGGTGACGGGTTTTATATCTGGAACAGGGATCGTAGTATCCAGGCCAATGTCAATTTATACCATTTGATGCACCTGGTACTTGCCGATAACGCTATAGCCAGGGCCAAATCTTCACACAGCACGACACCGATGCTACGAACTGCCTTCCATGTCGGCGGATATTACGAGTTCTATCAGTCCGAGGGCTTAAGCCCCACTGTTTACAGCTATATCGTTGGCGATGTGACTATCGAGCTCGCCAGAATGGTTGAGCAGGCCCTGCCCGGGCAAGTGCTGGTGGGCGATTTTCAGATACCGGTTCCAGATGGAGATATTGGCCTGGTGAAAAAAATAGACACCACCGATTTCATCGACAAAGCGCAGGAAACACTCTCGAGTCTAAACGGACTGGTTTTGTCAGACGATAAAATAGATTCGATCAATTGTTACCTGACCGGCGACCGGCTAGAAAACCAGGCATTTGCGGTACGCAGATATGTCATTGTCGACAAACATGGCAAGGGACGAAACGTTTACAATGCCAAGGTTAACATCTATCTGAAAGATTCAAATCCGGTCTACCTGGGTTTACCCGCTAATAATTTAGGCCCCTTCAATGCTTCTACCGGTGATATTGTCGAATTAAGAGACCATTCGACCGACGACTACTGATACCTGGGGATAGCCCTTCAGTGGCAGGCCGAAATTATTAATTAGCATTTCGTCATTCCAGCCCGGTCGGGCCCGGAATGACGTATAGGGTAGAACTCCACTCCTTTCGTCATATCGTTAATATCCTTCTGCATCAACAATCATTTGACTAATCACCGGTCAACGCTGATAGTTTCCACAAATGAATGAGTCATCGCCCGAACCCTTCGATCCGCAGGCAAAAGAAGCCCAGCTCCAGCATGAATCCCAGTCCTGGGATACCAGCCAGGTACAGGTGGCATTACCGGGCGATATTCCAGAGATCGATGTTGCAGAATATTTTGACACCCGGCACGATGCCGTACTGGACGCGGTTGCCGAACAACTTCGAAGTGCCTGCCTGGAGGTTGGATTTTGCTCGATTGTCGGCCATCAGTTTTCATCGAGTCAGGTAAAACAGGCGTTTGTCGAGGCACAGCGTTTTTTTGCATTGCCAACCGATATAAAACACAGCCTGTTGATGGATCGACCCGACTGGCCGGTAAAGGCGGTTGGCTACCTGGCCGTCAATAATTACAAGCTACCCGCCCGGAATAAAGGCAACCTCAACGAAACCTTCGTCATCAAGCGCGACCACCTGGTCGGTCTCGGGGACAATCAATGGCCGGGTGAAGATCAACTACCCGGATTCCGAACCAGGATTGAACACTATGCCGGGCAAATGGAAAACCTGGCAAAACAGTTATTGCCAATTTATGCACGGGCACTCGAACTCGAGAAAAACTTCTTTGCACCCGCATTTACAAAACCGCTGTACCGATTGCGCATGACACATTATCCATTGATCGAAGACAGGGCAGCCGATGAATATGGTATCGCCCCACACGTCGATACCACTTTTTTTACCCTGTTGGCACAAAATAGCCCCGGGCTGGTGGTCTTCAGTGAAAAACGTCAATGCTGGATTCATGCGCCGATCAACGAAAGCGCCTTTATCGTCAATACCGGCGAGTTGCTCAAGCAATGGTCGAATGATTTTTTCATCAGCGTCAAACACTTTGCCAACAACAATACCGGCGACGAAGCACGCTATTCGATTCCGTTTTTCTTCAATGCCAATCCCGACTACAAAATGGAATGTCTGCCTACCTGCTGCAGCGCTGACAACCCGCCCAGGTATCCACCGATTTCCTATCTGCAAAGCCAGGGGGTTGTACAAGGGGAGTGACCGGGCAGTACCCAGGACCCCGTCATTCCGGCCCCCGCCCTCTCTCGTCATTCCGGCCTCCGCCTTCTCTCGTCATTCCGGCCTCCGCCTTCTCTCGTCATTCCGGCC
>Ga0164320_10000761_pt1 | contig 11048 bp, 10 predicted proteins | sample GuaBasSediGuay11_FD_113736 | JGI IMG/M metagenome (GOLD analysis project Ga0164320, IMG submission 113736) | Subseafloor sediment microbial communities from Guaymas Basin, Gulf of California, Mexico - Guay11, Core 4567-28, 0-3 cm | ecosystem: Environmental > Aquatic > Marine > Hydrothermal...
GATTGGGCGGGTGCTCACCGTCCCCGCTCGACGCCTGGTTGAAGAGCGACCCGAAGAAGGCGGACTCGACGACCGCTCTTCGCAGGTGTTCTACTTCTCGCTTGTCGGCCTCGTCGTCGCGCCGATGGTCAGCATGTTCGTGGACATGCCGGGCGTGAAGACGGGATGCACATTGACGGCGATCGCCATGCTCTTCGTCATGGGGCGGCAACTGTACTTCACGCCACGTTGGCGCCCCCTTTGGCGCGTCGCCAGCCTCTTCGGTGGCTGCCTCGCCCTGTGGATCACCGTGACGGCGAGCAGTGCCCGGTTCGATTACTATCGCGAAGGCGCCCTCGACGCGGATCGACGCGGCGACCACGACGCCGCGATGATGTTTCACGAAAAGGCGGGTCGGTACGCCCCATAGGTCGATTCCCAACCGTTCCACTCAAGAACGGGTCAATCACGGCGGCGGCTGCTAGTCTCCGCCTGCATGTTGACGGGCGACGGCTGGATCACGATCGCGGTGATCGTAGGGATGGTGGTCGTCATGGCGGCGAACCTGGCCGGCCCAGACATGGTGCTGATCGCGGCCGTCACGATCCTGCTCCTTACGGGGATCATCGAGCCATCGGAGGCGTTCATTGGATTCTCGAATCCTGCGGTCGTCACCATTGCGGCACTCTTCGTCGTCGCTGCGGGCGTGAGGGAAACGGGCGGCTTGGACCTGGCCGCCCGCGTCGTGCTCGGCCGGCCGCGATCCCTTGCCGGCGGTCAGCTCCGAATGATGTTCCCCGTGTCGGCCTTGTCGGCGTTCCTGAACAACACGCCGGTCGTCGCGATGTTCGTGCCGCTGATTACCGGCTGGGCGCGCCGCAACCACTTCAGCGTCTCGCTCATGCTGCTGCCGCTGTCATACGCATCGATTCTCGGCGGCACCTGCACCCTGATCGGCACGAGCACGAACCTGGTCGTCGCGGGTCTCGCCAAAGAGTGGGACCCGACGGTCCACTTTGGAATCTTCGACATCGCGATACTCGGCATCCCCGCTCTCACCATTGGGATGCTGTTCATCGTCATCACCTCGCAGAGGTTACTCAAGGATCGTCGGGGCGCCCACCAAGAGCTCGGCAAAGCACGCGAATACACGATCGCGATGCGGGTTGAAAAGGGCTCGCCGGTCATCGGCGATAGTATCGAGGAAGCGGGGCTCCGCTCACTGCGGGGCGTCTACCTGTATGAGATCGAGAGAGGGGGCCGTGTGCTCGCCGCGGTTCCGCCAACGACGGTACTTCGTGAAGGCGATCGGTTGCACTTCACCGGGGTAGTCGATTCGGTGGTCGACTTGCGGAAGCAGCGCATCGTTCCGGACACCGATCAGGTCGACAAGATCACGGCGCGGCGCGACCGGAGCTTGGTGGAGGCCGTGATTGGAGCGCATTCTTCCTTGATCGGGCAAACGATCCGCGTGAGCCGCTTTCGAACGATCTACGACGCCGCGATTCTCGCCGTTCATCGTCAGGGTGTACGCGTCACCGAGACGAAGGTCGGCGACATCCGGCTTCAAGCCGGTGACGTGCTGCTGATCGAGGCTCACCCCGACTTCGCCCAGACCCGCCAGCGGGACCCCAACTTCGTCCTAGTGGCGGAGGTCGAAGGCAGCGCTCCGCCGCGCCACGACCGGGCGTGGTTGGCTGCGGTGATTCTCTTTCTGATGGTTCTCGTGAACGCCACAGGGAGCATGAACCTGATGGTGGCCTCGTTGAGCGCGGCGGGGCTGATGCTGCTGACACGCTGCCTGACCGGTGAGCAGGCACGGCGCTCCTTGGACTGGACCGTGCTCATCGCCATCGCTTCGGCGTTCGGAATCGCCATCGCGATCCAGAAGAGCGGCGCGGCGGAGGTGCTCGCTTCGAGGCTCATGGATGTGGCGGCGCCATTCGGGAACGTCGGCCTGCTCGTAGCGCTCTACGCAATCACTGCAGTCTTGGCCGGGCTCGTGACCACGAAAGCTTCTGCGGCGCTGATGTTCCCCATCGCGGCCGCGGCAGCGCAAGCGCAGGGGATTGGACTGCTCCCCATGAGCTACATGATCATGATCGCCGCATCGACCGCTTTCTCGACGCCGATCGGCTTCCAAACCAACCTGATGGTCTACGGCCCGGGCGGGTACAAGTACACTGACTTCCTGCGCTTGGGCTTGCCACTCCAAGTTCTGATAGGAATCAGCACCGTCACCATCGTCAGCCTAGCCTGGCTCTGAGCCATGCGTCGATCGAGGTCGAGCCCGGGCCGGTCAACGTGAGACACGCATAGACCGCCGCATACAGCAGTGGAAGCTCCCGCATCGCGAAAGGGTCAGCGAACTGATGCGCGAGCGCCGCCACCATCATCGCAATGAACAGCGTCGCGGACGCGAAGCGACCAAACAAACCGAGCAGCAACAAGACGGAACACCCGACCTCCGCAAAGAGGATCAGCATGGCACTGATTTCGGTGCCCACGTTGAGGGGGTCCGGGAAGCTCTGAACGAGCGACTCGTACTCCAATGCCTTGGGAATCCCGTGGCTGAGCATCAGCAAAGACACCGAAACACGGAGCAAGAACACGCCATTTTCAGCCAGCGTTCGTCGCATGCGGGGCGTCATAGTACATTGAATCTGTGGGGCCATGTCCAACATGCATTTCGATGCCTCTGTCGGAGTACGAGGCGAGTCCGGGCGTAAGCGTCGAGCTCTGTGCACAATGCCGTGGGCTCCTCTTGGATCGTCACGAGATCCGTGAGCTCGCCGGTGGCGGGTCACTCGCCAAAGCAACCGAAGTCGTGCCCGTGTCGCTCGGAGACGAGATGGGCATGCGATGCCCGAAGTGCGTCGACCCCGTGATGCAGCCGCTTCGGGTGAGGGGCGCCGACGAGGTCGGTTCGTGGCAGTGCCGCTCGTGCGGCGGATTGTGGCTCGGCGACGGGGCGTTTTTCCACCTCGCGCGCGCGCTTCGCACATCGCGCCAGGCACCACGGATCCTCGCTCCACCGACGGCCAGCCGTTCGCCGCGCGTCTCCAAGGGCGCGCGGCTGACTCACAGCCGTAGCCAATACGACCAAGGGATGGAGAATCTCATCGCGGTGCCGGTGGTGATGCTGTTGAGTCTGTTGTTCTGCTTGACCGGCTTCGGCCGCCTGCTCGCGTTCCTGGTAGGCATGCCTTTTCATGAGGTCGGACATGCGACGGCGTCCTGGCTGAGTAGCCGCATCGCCATCCCGCTCCCGTTCTTCACGTTCTGGTTCGACGACCAGTCCGTGTTGATGGGGCTCATCGTGGCCGGCGTCCTCGGTTGGCTGCTGTTCCACACCTATCGCGAGAAGAACTGGTTCATGTTTGCCAGCGCATCGGTAGTGACCTTGGCGTGGGCCGTGGCCACCTTCGTAATTCCACCCATGCAGACCTTGATGTGGCAGATCCTCTCTGGCGCACTGGGCGAGCTGGTGTTCGGCGCCTTCATCCTAGTGGCGTTCCACTTCGCCCTCCCCGATCGCTTGCGATGGGACTTTTGGCGGTGGATCATACTGATCCCAGCGGGGCTCTGCTTCACGCAGGCGGTCATGCTGTGGCGCACCGTCTCATCGGACGTGTCGCAGATGCCGTGGGGGTCCGCTATCGGCAGCGAAAGCGACGGCGACATGAATCGCCTAGTCCAGCAGCACGGCTGGAGCGCCAACGAGCTAGCCGACTTCTACCTCAACGTAGCCTATCTCGGCCTCACCGCCTTGGTGATCGCCTACAGCTACGCAGCCTACCGATTTATCCAGCGCAAGACGGGGCAGCCGCCTTTTTCAGACGGTTGACCTAGGCGGTCAGGTTCCACTTGGCTTTGTTCTCGACGACCTGCTCAGGAGTGGGCTGGTCAGTCCCCTCGTTGACGGGCACCTCGAAGTCGTCCTGACTTTCCATCATCTTGGCGTTGAGCGGGGTGTCCGCTTCAAAAACCTCCGGAACGGACGCGTCCTCGTAGATGGCTTCCCACGGGCATTCCGGCTCGCACGCGCCGCAGTCGATGCACTCTTCCGGTTGAATGTACAGCTGGTTAGGGAACGTTGCCTTGTCGTCGCCCTTGTACTCGTAGATGCACTCGACCGGACACACATCGACGCAAGAGATGTCGAGGCAGTCGCGGCACAGACGTGTAATGACCCAGGTCATCGGATTCCCTCCGGAAAAAAGTGGCTGAACGCTAGCAGGGGCTCCCAGCTCGGTCAAAGACGGCTGCTGGCCTCGCTATCTCGTGGCTTTCGACGCGCTTGGATGGCATCCGGCGCAGGTGAAATTCTCGACGCCGAGGAGCTTGCCCATCGCCGGTGTGACCGTCTCCTGCATGAACTTCACCATCTCGGGGAAGGTCGACATCATCCCGCGGTGCCCCGGAGTCCCCTCGGGCGGAACGATGTACATCGACGGTGCGGGCATCTTGAAGTCGATCTCGCGCATCTCCTCGCCGTGGCAGTCGACGCAGTCGAACTCGGCGAACTCTTCGACATCGTGGGCCGTAAAGAGCTCCTTCATGATCGGATTCACCTTACCGATCATGTAGAACTCCTTGTCCTCAACGCTCATGTCTCCCCAAGGAGAGTCGGGCGGAGTCACCCCCATAGCCTCGATGGCGCTCACTTTGCCGGTTGTCCCGGTCGTAGACTTCGACCCGCCGCAGGCCCCCAAAAGCAACACGAGCCCGACGGCGACTGATTTCATAGTTCCTGTCATCGCGGAGCATGGTAATTCAAGCTTCGTGACGCGCCAATTCGGCTTGGTCTCGGTAGGCGCAGTCGCAACAGTGTGGGTCGCGATGAGCTTGTTCTCACAGTTTCAACGACAAATGGTGTTCCCGGGGCCTCAGGGCGTCGACGAATCGTTATTGAGCGAGGTCGCCGCACAGGTGGACGCTACCGAACTCCGTATCCCGACCCAAGACGGAGAGACCCTCTACGGATGGCATCGTACTGCCATTCGCACCGGCCCTCGGCGTGTCCTGCTCTACTTTCACGGCAACGCCTCCTCGTTACTCGCTCAGGTCGAGCTGCAAAACTTGTTGCTCAGCGAGGGCTGGGACTTCGTGGGCATCCACTACCGGGGCTACCCCGGAAGCACCGGGGTGCCGGGCGAAGCGGGTCTACACAAAGATGCGACGGCGGCGTGGCAATGGGTCACCGGTGAGCTGCGCGCGGCTCCCGACCGCATCGCGATCCACGGGCGCAGCCTCGGGGGCGGCGTGGCGGCCCAACTGGCGGCGAGGGTGAGCGCAGGGGCGCTCGTGCTCGAATCGACCTGCGCCTCGGTCGGCGACCCCGCCAAAGAACACTACCGCTGGCTTCCAATTGGCCGCCTCCTCGAGCACCGGTTCATGACGCGGGACTTTGCGGGACAGGTGTCATGCCCGTTGCTCGTCGTACACGGAGCAGCGGATTCGATCATCGACGTGCACCATGGCAAAGAGCTCGCCAGGATGTTTCATGCCGACCAGTACATCGAAGTCCCGCGGATCGACCACAACGACATGCTCCTCGTCGGCCTGATTGCCGCCCGATACCTCGATTTCCTCGAAGGCGCGGTACCCCCTCAGCAGTAGAACTGGCTCGCCCACTTGCGATACTCGGCGATCGGACCATCCCCGTCGCAGAGCATGGGCTTCGGCAAGTATTCTTTGTGCTCCCAGATTGGAATGTCCTGATCCATCTGCCGCACGACCTCGTTGATCACGGCAGCGGCCACACCACTTCCTTGGTCCGCCCTTCGCTGCGTGAACGAAAAACGCGAATCGACGGAGCCCCCGTCGATGGGCGTGTGTGAGAGCAACAGGACGGTTTCACAGATACCGGTGAAGCGAGTGATCGTGCAGCCCATGCCGTGAGCCTCGACCGTGATTTTCCCCTTCACTTCGCCGCGGGGCGTATGCATGTCGAGGTGCTGGACCGCGCGGCGGATGTGGCCGTCGAGCTGGAGCTCGGACTCGGGCACCTTGGTGGCGCCGTGCACGTAGCGGAAGTGCGCGCGGTCGACCGCGTTCTCGCCGATCTCCTGATTGTGTGTTCGCACCGTCCAGCTGTGGCGGTCGAGGGCCGTCCAATCGTCGCTCGACACCTCGGTGACTTCCGGAATCTCCCAAGTTGGCGACGCCCCCTTGCCGTGATGCCAGGCCCAAATGATCTGATTGCGTTCGACGCAGTGCCAAGGCGCAACCTTAGCCTTGGGGGGAACCTTCTTCGCGTATGGAACTTTACGGCAAACGCCCCGTGTATCGAACTCCCAAGCGTGAAAGGGACAACGGATGCGGTCTCCGTCGACGACGCCGCCGTGCCCCAGGTGGGCGCCGAGGTGGGGACAGAAAGCGTCGAGCAGGGCGACTTCGCCGCTCTCGGCACGAAAAAGCACGAGATCCCGGTCGAAGTAGTGAAGCGACAGCACGTCACCTGTGCCCAACTCGTCGCCATACGCGATCTGAAACCAACCGTGGGGGATCGAAAACGGAAACCGTTCACTCATCGGGGGCTATAGTAGCATCGTCATGCGCATCGCTCCTACCATCGTCTTCGGATGCCTCGTGTGCGTGGGACTCGGCTGCGGACGCGGCAAGGAACAAGCCGTCGTCATCAATCCTAGCAGCATGCCCATGAGCCCCACCTCCGTTCCAGGCGATCCGTTCGGCTCGGCAAGCCCTGCGTACGCCAGGCTGGTCGAGGTCGTGAACGCCGCGAACGCCGCGAAGTGGAACGGCGCACTCGAAGACTTCGCGCCGTGGCTCGAAGAGCAAACCACCGCCGTCGAGCGGGCTCTCGCCCTGTTGAAGGCAATCCGCATTGGGCCGCTCGATGTCTACTCGGTGGCGAACGGGCGGATCGCAATCGTCTATGATCAGATCGCCGTTGCACTCACCGAAGCGTCACGGCTCGCCAAGGCGGAAGGACTCGACGCGGACTGGAAAGACCAGGAGGCACGTGTGTGGGCCCAGTCCAACTCGTTCTGGAGACGCTGCGCACGCGGCTGCAGCACGGGGGGAACGCACCTGGACGCGTGGGACCTCCGATGCCAGGCCGGGCAAGCACATAGCCACGCAAAATTAGACCTTTAGCCTCGTCTGAAATCGCCTCGACAGCCTAAGTGAAACATGTTCTATTTCTTCCCTATGGCGAAAAGGAAGAATTCATTGGCTCCCAAGCCAGCCGAGGCCCCGTTGGTCGTCACCAAAGCCGACGACGACGCTTGGGACGATGAGGCCGACGTCGTGGTCGTCGGATTTGGCGGCGCGGGGGCGTGCGCCGCGCTCGAGGCAAGCACCAACGGGGCGCGCGTGCTTGTTCTCGATCGTTTTCATGGCGGCGGCGCGACCGCGATCAGCGGCGGCGTCTTCTACGGTGGCGGCGGTACGCACATCCAAACCGAAGCCGGGGTGACCGACGATGCCGAAGAGATGTTTCGCTATCTCTCACTCGAAGTGAAGGGCGTGGTCTCGGAAGAAACGCTTCGTGACTTCTGCGAGAAGAGCGTCGACAACCTCACGTGGCTCGAGGAGCAAGGCGTCCCGTTCGAAGCGTCGCTCTGTCCCTACAAGACCAGCTACCCGACCGACGACTATTACCTCTACTACTCCGGCAACGAAGGTTTCTCGCCCTACAAGGACGCAGCCAAGCCCGCCCCCCGCGGTCACCGTGCAAAAGGCGCGGGTCTCCCAGGCGAGAGCTTTTACGAGCCCCTTCGCGAGTCTGCGCACCGTGCGGGCATCCGGGTCGAGTACGAAACCCGCGTCACCCGGCTCGTCATCGACAGCCGTAACCGAGTCCTCGGGATCGAGTTCCGCCAAATCCAGAAGGGCTTCTGGAGCAAGCTCTACCGGCGGCTCCACCAGGCCGAGATCGCCATCGTCAAGTACCACCCAAAGCTCGCCGCGAACCTGCGTGAGCGCTGCTTCAAGATCGAGCGCGACCACTCGGCGGTCAGGCGCGTCCGAGCCGTGAACGGCGTGGTCCTCGCAGCCGGCGGGTTCATCTACAACCGCGACATGGTGAAAGAGCTCGCCCCGAAATATCGAAGCGGAATGCCTCTCGGTACTACGTCCGACAACGGAAGCGGCATCCTGTTGGGGCAGAGCGTGGGCGGTAAAGCCGACCTCATGGACCGCATCTCGGCGTGGCGATTCATCAACCCGCCGGAGGCGTTCGCCAAGGGGATGATCATCAATCAGAACGGCGAGCGGTACATCAACGAGTTCATGTACGGCGCAGCCGTGGGCGAGGCGATGGTCGAGCACAATGATGGCGTCGCCATCCTGATCATCAACGGTGAGCTCAAGAAGCTCGCCCGCGAACAGTGCAAGCCCGGCAAGGCACAGTGGTTCCAACGGGCGCCGGCGCTCCTCAACCTGTGGTTCAACAGCAAAGAAGCCAAGTCGGTCGAAGAGCTCGCGAAAGTCATCAAGGTCCCCGCGGCGACACTGCGCAAGACCCTCGACGAGTACAACGATGCGGCGGATGGCAAAGCGACAGACCGCTTCGACAAGGGCACCGACCGGATGCACGCGATGCGCACCGGGCCCTATTTCGCGATCAACGCGGGCATCAAGAGCAAGCGCTTCCCGTGCCCAACGCTGACGCTTGGCGGGCTCGTCGTCGAGGAGCGCACCGGCCAGGTGAAGGGCGAAGACGGTAGAGTAATTCCGGGCTTGTACGCGGCCGGACGCAACGCGGTGGGCGTGTGCTCTCGGCAGTACGTGAGCGGCCTGTCGATCGCGGACTGTGTGTACTCCGGCCGTCGTGCCGGCGGTGCGGCCGCCCGAGGCGAGATGTACGCAGCAAAGGACGTGCCGACCCCGGTGCAGACGCCGCCGATCGAGGCGAAGGCCGGCCAGGAGCTTCCCGTGAGCCATCAAGCTCAGGTCGCCGACCCGTCGCCCGAAGCACATGAAGGGCCCTCGCGCCGCGCTCGCCGTGACGGGCCGTACCCGCGTCAATCGCTGAACCGAACGATTCGCCGTCCCGGCGGAACCTCGCGTGTGTCATCGGCGCAGCGGGGGCGGATGCCGAAGCGTGCTCCCTGAGCCCACGTCGCTGACTTGACGGGCGACTTCGTCGGCCCAAGGGTGGCCACCTGCCATGACTGACAAAATGAGCGCGCAAGAAGCCGAAGAGTGCGTCCGGAAGCTCCTGGCCTACCTCGGCGACGATCCGGAACGCGAAGGCCTGAAGGACACGCCCCGTCGCGTTCTCGGCGCGATGCAAGAGCACTTTCGAGGTTACCACGAGGACCCGGAAGCGCATCTGTCTCGAACGTTCAGCGAGGTCGAAGGGTACGATGAGCTGGTGCTGATCAGTGACATCGAGATTTACAGCCACTGCGAGCACCATGTGGTGCCGTTCGTCGGCAAAGCGCACGTGGCTTACATTCCCAACGGCAAGGTCGTGGGTCTATCGAAGATCGCGCGCGTCGTGGACACGTTTGCCAAGCGGCTCCAGGTGCAGGAGAAGCTCACTGCGCAGATCGCCAACGCGATCAACGAGACGCTCTCCCCGCAGGGAACTGCCGTCATCTTGCAATGCCAGCACTTTTGCATGTGCTACCGCGGTGTGCGCAAATCCGGCTCCTGGACGACGACCAGCCGCTTGACCGGTTGTTTCCTCGAGGACGAAGCGGCACGCATGGAGCTGCTGACCCTGATTGGCATGCACCGTTCGATCGGTGGCGCCGGCAGCTGAGCCGACTCGATCTCGTCCGGGTCTCGGCGTAGAGTAACCGCATGCGCGGGCAGCACTATGATTGGGTTATCGTCGGGTCGGGGTTTGGCGGAAGCGTCTCCGCGCACCGTCTAACGCAAAAAGGCTACAAGGTCCTCGTCATAGAGAAGGGGCGGCGCTTCGCTGACGAAGACTTCCCGAAGACCAACTGGGACTTGAAGCGGTGGATGTGGAACCCGGCGATCGGTCTCAAGGGTATTTTCCAGATGTCCTTCATGAAGCACATGACCGTGCTGCACGGCGTTGGAGTGGGCGGCGGCTCGCTCGTGTACGCGAACACCCTGCCCACCCCGAAGTCCGCTTTCTTCCAATCGGGGTCGTGGAGCACCCTTGCGGATTGGGGGAGCGAGCTCGCTCCCCACTACGCGACGGCGAAGCGAATGCTCGGGGCCACCCCGAATCCCGTCGTGACGCAGGGCGACCACGTCTTGAAGGAGATCGCGAAAGATCTGGGGCGTGAGGAACACTTCCATCCAACCGAAGTGGCGGTCTACTTCGGCGACGCCAACAAGAAAGTGCCTGACCCTTACTTCGGCGGCGAGGGACCCGACCGCGTCGGTTGCACGCTCTGCGGCGCGTGCATGACCGGCTGCCGTGTCGGGGCCAAGAACACCCTCGTCAAAAATTACCTTTACCTTGCTGAGAAAAATGGCGCAGAGGTGCGGCCAGAAACCGAAGTGACCGGCGTGCGGCCTCTCGACGGCGGAGGCTACAGCATTGAAACCCTGCCCACGTTTGAGAAAGCGGGCGCGAAGGTGTTCACGGCAGATCGCGTGATCCTGGCCGGCGGGGTGATGGGCACGATGCCGCTCCTGTTGCAGATGAAGGAGCAAGCGTCAGGCCTGCCTCGGCTCTCCGATCGCGTCGGTGATTTCGTTCGCTCGAACAGCGAATCGCTGATCGCCGTCGTCTCGCCGAAAAAGGGCATCAACTTTTCGAAGGGCGTGGCGATCACGTCCATTCTGCACACCGATGAGCACAGTCACATGGAGCCGGTGCGGTATGGCGCAGGCTCAGGGTTCTTCCGCACGATGCTCGCTCCGCACTCACCAGGGCCGACCGTCCTCGCGCGCATCTGGGGAGGAATCGTGGCTTTCATGCGTCAGCCGGTTCGCTGGCTACGGGCTCTCTTCGTGAGCGATATGGCCAAGCATTCACAGGTCCTGCTCTACATGCGCACGCTCGAGGGCACCCTCCGCATGCGGCTCGGTCGAGAGTGGAGGACTGGCTATCGGCGCGGCCTCGTGACGCAGGTGGATGATCCGAGCCAGGCGCCCTCCGCCTTCATGGA
>Ga0164320_10000762_pt1 | contig 11042 bp, 7 predicted proteins | sample GuaBasSediGuay11_FD_113736 | JGI IMG/M metagenome (GOLD analysis project Ga0164320, IMG submission 113736) | Subseafloor sediment microbial communities from Guaymas Basin, Gulf of California, Mexico - Guay11, Core 4567-28, 0-3 cm | ecosystem: Environmental > Aquatic > Marine > Hydrothermal vents...
CATCGGGCGATTCTAGCATCGAGGGCAGACATGATCGTGACGTTCGGCAATCGGTGTTGCCGTAGCCTGATTCTGGGCTGCGCTATGCTGTCGATATCCGGTTGCTACTACATGCAGGCGGCGCGCGGCCAACTCGATGTGATGAGCAAACGTGAACCGATCGATAAACTGATCGAGGCGCCAGACACACCCGAGGAACTTGCAGCGCGCTTGCGGCTGGTCAGCGAAGCGAGGCAGTTCGCGATCGATGAACTGCTGTTGCCAGACAATGACAGTTATCGCAGTTATGCGGATCTCGGGCGCGACTACGTTGTTTGGAACGTATTTGCAGCACCCGAGTTTTCTCTCGATCCAAAAACGTGGTGTTTCCCGATCGCCGGTTGCGTGGCCTATCGAGGTTATTTTTCCGAGGATGCAGCACGCCGCAAAGCTGATCAACTTGCGGAGGATGGTCTTGACGTCGCTGTCGGTGGCGTCCCGGCGTACTCAACTTTGGGCAGATTCGACGACCCGGTGCTGAACACAATGATGCACTGGGAGGATGCGGACTTGGTCGCCACTATTTTTCACGAACTGGCCCACCAGGCGCTCTACGTAAAAAACGACAGTGCTTTCAACGAATCATTCGCGACGACCGTTGAGGAAATCGGCATCGAGCGGTGGTTGACCAGTCGCGATCAGGGTGGCGACTTCAATGATTACAACGAGCGCCGTGAGCGGCGCGAGAAGACTATGGACGCCATTGCCGCGGCGCGTTCGGACCTCGAAAAACTCTACGCGTCCTCAATGGCAGCGCACGAAATGCGGCGCGCCAAAGAGACCAGGCTTGCGCAGCTGGCCAATGAGCTGCCTGCCGAACTTGAAATTGACCTGAACAACGCGCGACTTGCCTCAATGAGCCTGTACCAAAGTCGTGTCCCGGAGTTCCAGGCGTTGTACGAGAAATGCGAACGCGAATTGCGCTGCTTTTACGACCAGGCTAGTTCTTTGCAACCTGCTGAGTCTTCGACGCCGCATTGACGACGAGCATTTCGTCCGACAGACGTCGCACTTCGCCCGTCATTCGCCAGTGAAAAATGGTCTCGGCAGCAAGCACGCGGCGAACATAACTGCGCGTCTCGTTGAACGGAATGTTCTCGATCCACACGCGTGCATCCAGGTCGCCGACCTGCGGTAACCAGGCGTCAACGCGATGCGGACCGGCATTGTAAGCGGCCGTGGCGAGCACCCGGTTGCCGCCGTAACGTTCGGCCATCTGGCCGAGATACGTCGTTCCCAGTCGTATGTTGCTCTGTGGGTTTGTCAGGGTGTCGAGGCCGGAGTAGGGCAGCTTGATTTCCCGGGCAACCTTCTTGCCGGTTGCCGGCATCAGTTGCATGAGGCCGATAGCACCGGCGCTTGAGCGCACGTCGCGCATGAACAGGCTCTCGCTGCGGGCAACGCCATATGCCCACGTCGACGAAATGCTCGCATCCGCAGCGTATTCTTCGAATGTTTCGTCATAAGGCATCGGGTAGCGCAGCGACAGGTCGTCGTAGTCGCTGATACTTGCCGCTGCAGCAATGGCTCGTGAATGCCATCCCCAGCGATGCGCGAGGATTGCCGCTTGCCGCTTGTCAGCCTTGTCGAAATAGCTCACGGTCGCATCCCATTCGGAGCGACCACGGCCATCGAGTCCAACCCGGAACAGCTCCCGCGCACGTGTAAGGTCCGGTCGATCGCCAAGCTCGGCAAGCCGTTCCTCGTCAGCAACAAACGTACTGCCGCCCAGCGCGTAGGGCAGGCCGAGTTCATCGGCTGCGAGGAAGCCGTAGTAGCTCCGTTCTGTTGCGAGCCCGGCGAGAATCACTTTGCCCTCAGGTATGCGGTTATTTCGTTGCAATGCTATGCCGCGCCAGTAACGCCATTCTTCGGTATCGAGCTCGGCCTTGCTCATGGCATCGATGTCGGCAAGCAGGTACGACCAGTTGTGTTTCCGCAGGCTTGAGCGTGCGCGCCAGCGCATGACTTCATCGTTTTGCGCGGCCACCGGCAACTTGATCAGCAGTTCGTAGGCACCCGGTAAATTGTCTCGCGCTGTCCACAAGGCAATGTGTCTTGATGTGCGCAGCTCCTGTTCGGCGCTGAAGCGCTTGCCCTTTGAGATGCCAGTCCAGAGTGTGAGGGCGAGGTCAGGGTCGTCATAGGTGATGCGCTCGATGGCGTAAGCGAGTTGCTCGCGAGTCGCGGCATCATTGGTCCACTTCTTGTCGTTGCGCACAAACGAATCGGGATTGCGCTGTGCGGTAATCCACTGGCTCGCGACATCGATGTGTTGCTGGTCGATTGATTTGCCGAGCCAAAGCGCTATCGAAAACTCGCGCGCATCTATCGCGAGGTCAAAACGCTTTATGTACTGGGTTTGGCGCAGGTGGTTCTGATTGCTCAGGAACTGGAAGACCGGGTCGCATTCCTCGACCTGGCTTTCGCCAACCGTCCACAAGTCGACTGCACGGTTCACGACGCGCGCTTCGCGCCCTGCTTCGAGTTCGGCCTGCAGTGCCAGGCAGTCGAGTTCGGCAACGTTGAGTCCCTGGTAGAACTGTTGGTATATGCTCAGGTAGCTACCGAGTTGGCCAATGCGGGCAAGGTGCAGGGCGTAGCGGTAGCGTAGCTCGCGCGCCGGCTTGAGCACGCCATGGTGGTCCAGAAAATCCTCGACCTGGCCGTGATCGATTTTGCTCAGGTTGGCGCGAAACCAGGCGGCTCGAAGGTCGGGCCAGAGGACGTAGTCCTCGAGCGACTGCCGTTCACTGGCACTGAGCGTATCCACAGCGCTCCAGTTGCCGAGTTCGACGTCCGCGTAAACGCGTTTGAAGAGTTCCCGCTGTGAATCGAGAGCGTTGCCGGCCAAAACGGCCGGGCTGGCCGCAAAAATCAGCAGCGCCCCAAGGCACGCACGAATCCGTTGAGCTGTGTTTCGCGTCAGAGGCATCGTTAGAAACAGAAGCTACATGAGCCTCTGATTCTAACGTATTTGCAGGCTAACGTAATTGCACCATTAGCGTATTTGGAGCATTAGGGATCGATCGCCGCGCTGCACGAGCAAGAACAGAATTCTGTTGGCACGGGCAAGCTCACCAAGCTGCTGCACGTTGCGAACTGAGCGGCGATTCACCGCAGTAATTACGTCGCCGGTACGAATGCCGCGTTGTGCCGCCGGGCTTCCATCCTCGATGCCGGTCACTTCAATTCCGCCCTCTGCGCCGCTCGACGTCGTAAAGGTCGCGAACTGGGCACCCTGCAGGCCCGGGTGTATGTCTGTGCCGTCGCTGAGTGCAGTCTGTTGTTGCTGGAGTATCGCGGTTGTGTTCTTCGTCTTGCCATCACGGATGTAGGTGATATTGACGTCCTCGCCCGATCCCATCAGGCCGATCGCATTGCGTAGTTTCGAGGCATCGTCGATCTTGTTTCCGTCTACCGCAACGATGATGTCGTCAACCTTGAGGCCGGATTTTTCAGCTGCGGAGCCTGGCACGATCTCGGTTATCAGCGCTCCCTGGTCGACAGAGGCATTCAGCGCTTCAGCGGCTTCAGCGTCGATACCCTGGATGGTTACACCGAGCAGGCCGCGGCGCACTTCGCCAAAGTCGAGAATCTGACTCATGATCGAACTGGCAATCTCGGTTGGAACCGCAAAGCCGATACCTACATTGCCGCCAGTCCGGCTGACGATCATGGAATTGATGCCGACGAGTTCCCCGTTCATGTTCACAAGCGCGCCACCCGAGTTGCCGGGATTAATCGAGGCGTCCGTCTGGATGAAATCCTCATAGCCGTCACGATTGAAACCAGCGCGGCCCAGTGCACTGACAATGCCCGAGGTCACTGTATGGCTCAGCCCGAATGGATTTCCGATCGCCAGCACGAAATCACCAACCCGAACGACTTCCGAATCGCCAATGGGCATTTCGACCAGGCCTTTGGCCTCAACCTTGATCACGGCGATATCCGTTGCCGGGTCCGAGCCGATGATCTCGGCATCGTGGGTTTTCCCGTCGATCAGCGTTATCTGGATTTCATCGGCGTTGGCGACGACGTGGTGATTCGTGAGGATGTAACCATGTAAGGCATCAACGATGACACCGGAACCGGCACTAACGGCTTCGCTTGTCCCCCCGGGCACGTTGGGTCCGCCAAAAAAGCGCCAGAACGGGTCGTCACCAAACGGGTTTCGCTGAGAAATCGTCTGGGTCACGCGGATGTTCACAACTGCTGGCGAGGCTCTCTCGACAAGGGGCGCCAGGCTGGGTACAGTCTGACCGTCCACGACAGCAGGCATTTGTGCGGTTGCGGTTGCCGATACGGCGAGCAAGAAGCCGGCAAAAGCCAGTCGAATGTTCGAAATCATCGTGTTCCTCATAACAAGATCAGACCACTATAGTGCGGGCCAGTTCATCCAAGCCTGGCGCAGGTCAGTTCATTAACGGCCTGGCGGGGCCAGCTCATTAAAGCAAAGATGCCCGATCACAACAAAGCGTTGCAACCGGGCAATCTGATTTTGTGCCTCAGGCGACTTCGACCGTAATGCGTTTCGGTTGCACGACCGGCTGTTTGGGAATCGACACTTCGAGGATGCCATTGGCGCTTCTCGCGGCAATGCCCTCGGCGTCTGCGGTTTCCGGTAGCGTGAAACGGCGGTGGAAGCGGCCACTGACGCGCTCAAAGCGACGCACACCTTTAGCATCTTCATGTTTTTCGGTGTGGCGCTCGCCGGCTATCGTCAAAACACCGTCTTCCATACTGACGTCGATGTCAGCGGCAACGACGCCGGGGACGTCGGCCCTGAGCAGGAATCGGTCATTTTCTTCGACAATGTCGACAGCAGGGACCCAGTCCGTTATTGGTGTATCGGGGTCGACACGCCCGCTACGGCGGGCTTGAATTCGGTTCAGATCGCGCTGCACGAGGTCGGCAATCGACCATGGTTCAAAACGTACAAGATTCATCATTTTCTCCTGGCAAGTAACGGACGAAACACGGATTGTGTGTTCGTCAAAAAGCTCTTGTTGAGGAAAATGGGGTCGCAAAATGGCAATTCAAGAGCGGTTTTCGTCGATTGCTCACGCCGCATATGTGCATTTTTTTGCGATTTCAGTGGTCCGCTCCGTGCCACTATATGTAGTGGAATAAAAATTTCACGAAAGTGTCATTTTTTTTCCCATGTTTTTAAAGGACTTACTTACAAACAATTTGTAACGTGTTGTTTTTACATTCGAAAACCCTTTACAGAAAATTCCGACAAACCCTTGACAGTCGACCGTTACGGGCATAATCTTGTCTGCGTTCGGACACAACATCTTGTGTCCAATCATGAAAGGAAACGAGGCCAATTCTGGCACTCGCCGCGTAAAAAAACACGCGCGGTGGGCGGGTCGCTGTTTCTCTTCAAAAAGTGCGAAAAACAAGAGTGATCTCCAAAAACTGGAGATAAACGGGGTCTCCACCACGGAGAAAAAGGGGAGAAGTTAGATCAATGAAGTCCGCCGTTCATATGGATGCGCATACGGTCACCGACATAGAATTTCAGGCAGCATCGATCGATATTTGGGACGCGAAATATCGGCTTACTGCCAAAGACGGTAGCACGATAGACGACACGATAGACGACACGTATAAACGCGTCGCGAACGCACTGGCAAGTGTCGAAGTCGAGTCGAAGCGCGAGCATTTCTACAAAGAATTTCTCTGGGCGTTGCGTAGCGGAGCCATACCCGCCGGGCGCATCATTTCCAACGCCGGTGCCCAGGAGCACAAGCCGGCCACATCGACGATCAACTGCACCGTGTCCGGTACGGTTGGCGATTCGATGGACAATATTCTCAATAAGGTCCACGAGGCCGGGCTCACGCTGAAAGCAGGATGCGGCATCGGCTATGAGTTTTCGACGCTGCGACCGAAGGGTGCGTACGTCAGCGGCGCTGGTGCGTACACCTCGGGGCCGCTGTCGTTCATGGATATCTACGACAAGATGTGCTTCACGGTGTCGTCGGCAGGTGGACGCCGTGGCGCACAGATGGGCACATTTGATGTCGGTCACCCGGACGTCATGGAATTCATACGCGCCAAGCGCGAGGACGGCCGTCTACGTCAGTTCAACCTGTCACTGCTGGTCACCGACGAGTTCATGCAGGCGGTAATTAATGAGGGCGACTGGGCGCTGGCATTCCCTATAACGCAGAAGGAACTTGACGAGGAAGAGCTCGACATCAACGACCACACGCAGTTCGTGTGGCGTGAGTGGCCGGAGCCCGGTAATTACGTCAAGGACAAGCAGGGTCTCGTCGCCTGCAAGATCTACAAGACTCTCCCGGCACATCGTGTCTGGGACCTGATCATGGCATCAACCTACGATTTCGCCGAGCCTGGTTTCGTGTTGATCGACAAGGTCAACGAGATGAACAACAACTGGTTCGAGGAAAATATTCGTGCGACGAATCCTTGTGGTGAGCAACCGTTGCCGCCGTATGGGTCGTGCCTGCTCGGATCGGTCAATCTGACACGTTTTGTTGTCGACCCGTTTTCAGACAAGGCACGATTCGACTGGGACGCGTTTCGCAAGGTTGTCAAAACATTCACTCGCATGCTCGACAACGTTGTCGAAATCAATGGTCTGCCACTCCCGCAGCAGCGCAATGAGATCCAGAGAAAACGCCGCCACGGCATGGGTTTCCTGGGCCTGGGATCCACGATCACGATGATGCGCATGCAGTACGGTGATGAGGGAGCCGTGGAGTTCACCGAGGCCGTTGCGCGGGAGCTAGCGCTTGCCGGGTGGGAAGAGGCGCTCGAGCTGGCCAATGAGAAAGGGCCGGCACCGATCATGAGTGAGCAGTTCGAAGTCACGGAAGAGATGCTGCGCAAACGGCCTGAAATGACGGCGGACGGCTACCAGGTCGGTGACAAGGTGCCCGGTCGCATTTTGCACGCACGCTACAGTCGCTATATGCAGCGCGTTGCTGCCGAAGCGCCGCAGCTGGTCGAAAAACTCGCCGAAGTGGGCGCACGGTTCACACACCACAGCTCAATAGCGCCGACGGGCACAATCTCCCTGTCACTGGCGAACAATGCGAGCAACGGCATCGAGCCGAGCTTTGCGCACCACTATTTCCGCAACGTCATTCGCACGGGCAAGAAAACGAAGGAAAAAGTCGACGTCTATTCGTTCGAGATGCTCGCGTACCGCGAACTCATCGACAAGGATGCGACGCCGGCAGGCGCAAGTGTGGACGGCGTGGGAACGAGTCTGCCGGACTACTTCATCACAGCGGATGACGTATCGCCGAAAGCGCATGTCGATATTCAGGCGGCGGCACAGAAGTGGGTCGATTCATCGATCTCGAAAACGGCCAACGTGCCTACGGATTACGCCTACGAGAACTTCAAGGACATTTACCTGTACGCCTACGAGCAGGGATTGAAAGGGTGCACGACCTTCCGTTTCAATCCGGAGGCGTTCCAGGGTGTGCTGGTCAAAGAGAAAGACCTCAAGAATACGGTCTACAAATTCGAGCTTGCCGACGGTTCAACCGTCGAGCTGAAGGGTGACGAGGAGATCGAGTACGACGGTGAGGTACATACCGCCGCGAACCTTTTCGACGCGCTGAAAGAAGGCTATTACGGAAAATTCTGAGCAAACAATGATCAAGATAGAAAAGAAAATCGTCGGCTACGCCGTCGCACAACCCGAATCCGCGGAGAAAGCCGCAAAATCCGAGTTCAAGCGTGAGAGTGGCGGTGGCGATCGTGCTGAAGTCATTCGTATGCATGAGAAGCTCGAGCGCCCGGAAATGCTGGTGGGCTCGACCTATAAGGTGAAAACACCAATCTCCGATCATGCGATGTACGTCACGATTAATGACATTGTCTTGAATCAGGGTACCGAGCACGAGAAGCGCCGGCCGTTCGAGATTTTCATCAACTCCAAGAACCTGGATCACTACCAGTGGATCGTCGCGTTGACGCGCATCATCTCAGCCGTGTTCCGTAAGGGCGGCGATGTCGCATTTCTCGTCGATGAGTTAAAGGCTGTGTTTGATCCGCGTGGCGGCTATTGGCAGGCGGGAGGCAAGTTCATGCCGTCGATCATTGCCGAGCTCGGCTACATCGTCGAGAAACATCTGATTTCCATCGGCATGATGGCAGCGCCAGGCCTGGACGAAGCGCAGCAGCAGCTGATCGCCGAGAAACGCGCTGAGTATGAGGAAGGGCAGAAGCAACAGGATGCATTCTCGAAGAGTGACTACCCGGAAGGTGCCCAGCTCTGCACGAAGTGCAGCACCGCAGCCGTGATCATGATGGATGGCTGCATGACCTGCCTGTCGTGTGGCGATTCCAAATGCGGATGACCGGGAGCTAACGCCGCTTCTCGGACGCACGAGTGCGTGTTCTCTACAATCTGCTGATATACCTGCTGCAGATTCCTGTGGCCACGTACTGGATGGTACGTGCATTGCTGAATGCCAGCTATCGCGACCGCTTCGGCCAACGATTCGGCGTCGGCTTCCCACAACTCGACAAGTGCATCTGGATACACGCCGTCTCGGTCGGTGAGGTCCAGGCTGCGGTGACGCTGATTCGTGCAATCGGCAAGCGCTTTCCAAACCACAATATGCTGATCACTACGGTAACGCCGACCGGCGCGGCTCGTGTGGAGGCGAACTTCGGTAACACCGTCAGCCATTGCTACATTCCTTTCGAGACGCCCATCGCGGTTAACCGCTTCTTTGCATCCGTTAATCCTAAACTCGCGTTGATCATGGAAACGGAGATCTGGCCCAATCTGTACCGGGGCTGCGGGCTTCGGGAAATTCCACTCATTCTCGTCAGCGCAAGAATCTCGCCCAACTCCGTCGACAGATACCGCAAATTTCTGCCGCTATTTCGCGAGACGTTGTCGCACGGAATCATCATCGCGGCGCAAAGCGAAACCGATGCTGAGCGTTTCCGTTCACTAGGCGCAAGTCCCGTGCGCACCTGGGTCACCGGGAACATAAAGTTCGATATCGAGTTGCCATCCGACCTTGCTGAACGCGGTACCGAGTTTCGGCAACAGTACTTCGGTGACCGACCCGTCTGGATCGCTGCGAGTACACATGATCAGGAGGAACAAGAGGTTCTGAGCGCCCACCGGACCCTGCTTGAGAGCTATCCGGACTTGCTACTGGTGCTGGTTCCCCGGCATCCCGAACGGTTCGCAGCAGTTGCGGACATGATCGACAAGGCGGGTTTCGAAAAGGTCGCGCGGACCGAGGAGGAGTCGTGCGCTGCCGAGACAAATGTGTTCCTCGGTGACACGATGGGTGAGGTACCCCTGTTTTACGCCGCGAGCGACATTGCCTTTGTCGGCGGCAGCCTGGTGCCGATCGGCGGCCATAATCTGCTCGAACCGGCCGCTTTGGGATTGCCTCTTGTCAGCGGGCCGCATGTCTATAACGCCCAGGAAATCTCGGACATGTTTATCGACATGGGTGCCTGCCGCATCGTCAACAATGCGGCGCAACTCGTAGTAGCCGTCGACAACCTGCTGGCCAATCCTGATGAAGCGGTGAAACAGGGCGGTAACGGCCGGAGTATCGTGCAACGTAATCGTGGCGCGCTGGCGCGTTTGCTCACGTTACTCGAGCCATTAATCGGTGAAGAACAGGACGCGCCTGAGTAGCGTTTACTCTGCGGCGGCAGCCGCCTCAGCCGCAAACAACTCCTCGGGCGTTGGACGTTCCGTCAGCCACTGGTCGATCTCTTCCAGGTCCTGAATCTGCAAACTTCCAGCAGCTTGTTTAAGCCGCAGGGCATTCATCAGGTAGTCGTAGCGAGCCTGGTAGAACAGCGTGATGGACCGGTACAACGCGAACTGTGAGTCAAGGACGTCCACGATCGTACGCGTACCAACATCGAAGCCCGCCTGAGTTGCCTCGAGTGCCGTCTGGCTCGAATTCACGGCCTGTTCCAGCGCCGCAACACGACTCATTTCCGACAAGACGCCGAGATAGGCATCGCGTGTCTGACGCTCGGTTTCGCGGGTTACGCGTTGCAATTGCTCGCGTGACGCCCTGTGCAGATAGACGGCCTCACGAACACGCGATGATGTTGAACCGCCCGAAAAGATGGGAATGGTCACCTGGATACCGATACTGTCGCTGTCAAAGTCGCGTTCCGTGTCGAGAAAGCCGGGTCCCGTATTTTGTTCAGCTTCACTGCTTGAGTTGCCGGTATTCGCGACGAAATCGACGGTCGGATAGTGGCCATTGCGGCGGAAAGAAATCTCATCCCTGGCCAGTTTTTCATCCAGACGACTTGATACGAGTGCGAGATTCTGTGAAAGCGCCAGGTCGACCCAGTCCACTTCGGCCGCAGGGGTCGGTGTGCGCATTGGAAATTCATCGCCAGGCGCAGACAGGTTGCTGACATACTCGCCTGTGATTTCCCGCAGGAACTCACGCGCAGTGGCCAGTACACGCTTGGCTCCGATCTCGTCAGCGACAGCCTGATCGTATGCGGCCTGTGATTCCTGCACGTCGGTGATTGCAATAAGGCCGACCTCGAAGCGCTGTTTCGCCTGTTCAAGCTGGCGCGCGATTGCCAGTCTGTTCTTGTGCAACGATGTCAGTCGGTCCTCTGCCCCGAGCACATCGAAGTAGGTCTGACCCACTCGAATGACGAGGTCCTGTTGTGCGGCCTCGCGGTCTGCTTCTGCCTTGGCGACAATGCTATCAGCGCGTCGCATACCGACGATCTGGTCCCAGCGAAACAGCGTCTGACGCAAAGTGAATTGCCAGCGCGTCGTTTCATCCCTGGTCTCGGACTCGAAAGGAATCGGCACCACTTCGAAATTACCCGAGCCAGCCGGCACCTCCACGAACTGGTTAATTGTGCCCGAGCCATCACTGTTCGATTTGGTCCAGTCCCCTGTAAAATCGATCTGCGGCAGGTAGACACCGCGCGCCTGAGGTTCTGCCTCGAGCGCTGCCAGCCTGCGTGCTTCGGCCTCGTGGATTCTCGGA
>Ga0164320_10000765_pt1 | contig 11023 bp, 13 predicted proteins | sample GuaBasSediGuay11_FD_113736 | JGI IMG/M metagenome (GOLD analysis project Ga0164320, IMG submission 113736) | Subseafloor sediment microbial communities from Guaymas Basin, Gulf of California, Mexico - Guay11, Core 4567-28, 0-3 cm | ecosystem: Environmental > Aquatic > Marine > Hydrothermal...
CCAGCGTGACTGAAGAATATCGCGACTACGATCATCAAGCGTAGTCATCGCCTCCATCATTCTTGAGGTCGCATCTTCTTTCCAATCGAGCTTTTCCAGAAATGTTGCCGGATCAGAATCCGGGCTGCTGGGCAAGTAGGCCGCCGGTGAAAACGCTCTGTCATCATCACGAGAATCTGGCACCGGATCGAATACTGCATCGCGGGCACTCAACCTGCGTTCCATTTCGGTAACTTCCTTGGTGCTGACACCGAGATCATTCGCTACCGCTATTGTTTCGGCATGCGACAACCAGGCGAGGCTCTTCTTCTTTCTGCGCAGATTAAAAAACAGTTTTCGCTGCGCTTTGGTAGTCGCTACTTTGACGATGCGCCAGTTGCGTAATACATATTCGTGAATCTCGGCACGTATCCAGTGCACGGCGAATGACACCAGCCTTACATCGAACTCGGGATCGAATCGCTTGACCGCTTTCATGAGCCCGACGTTGCCTTCCTGGATCAGGTCGTTGAGCGGGAGACCGTAGCCGGTATATCCCTTTGCGATATGCACGACGAATCGCAGGTGTGCCATCACGAGATCGCGTGCCGCCTGCAGGTCTTCGTCATCACGATATTGATGCGCCAGGGCTTGCTCGTCTTCCTTGCTCAGGATATCGATTGAGCCGACGCCCTGAATATAAGCATCCAGACTGCCGACCGGGCCCGTCAGGGCGAGATCATAATTGGTCTTTGCGACTGCCGTTGTCATCAGATTCACTACCTCCCAAGTCAGGTGCTATTTTAGCACTCGGTTGGTTAGAGTGCTAACAATGTATATTAGTTCCCTTGAATGTTCGACAATAACACTTATTAAAACAAAGGGTTATAGCTCGAGAGAAAGCCGTGATTCGAGCGGAAAACGGCCTGAATGAGCCTCGATTGCCTGTTTCAGCGCGGTTCGATGCGCCGCATATGGCGTGCCGCGGCAAACCATGAGCCGATCAGGCCGAGTGCTACGCCGGTGGCGATAATCATGCCGCTTTCCAGGAAGTCCAGGGCGAGAATCTCGAAGCCACTGTTATACAGTCCGGCAAGGCGAGCGACAGGGTCTTTGAGTGCGAACAACCCGTACAGGACCAGCGCGAGCGCCAGGAGACCGCCCCCCAGCCCATACCAGAGTCCGGAGTACAGGAACGGCCGCCGCACAAAAGCGTTGCTGGCGCCGATTAACTTGGTGACTTCGATTTCTTCGCGCCGGCTTTGAATGTCCAGGCGAATGGTATTGCCGATAATGACGATGATAGCTGCACCCAGTAAACCGGCGCCCATCGCGATAGCGCGCTGCATGATGTCGAGCATTGCGTGAAACCGCTGCACCCATTCGGTATCAACCTGCACAAAGTCTGCTTCCGGCAAGTTGCCGAGCTCTTCATTCAGGAGACTCATTGATTGTTCTGTATTCGCGTCGCTCGGTCGAACGACCAGCGTGTGGGGTAGTGGATTTACAGTAAGGTGATCCAGTGCCTCACCAAATCCCGAGTGCTCACGAAAATCCAGCAGCGCGTCCTCAGCTGAAACCAGTGTTACCTGGGAGACATCGGCACGTTGACCAATAATATCTGCAAGCGTCTGTGCGTCTTCCAAAGATGTATCTGCTTTCAGGTAGACGGAGAAATCCAGCGCGTTATCCCACGATGCGCTGATCGACTGCGCGTTCTTTATGACCAGGTGCATCGCCGCCGGTAACGCCAGTGTTACGCCGATGACCAGAATCGTCATGAGGCTTGAAAACGGTTGTTGTGCGAGACGACCAAGCGCAGCAGCAGCGGTGCTTGCATGGCGCGCGGCCCACGCAGAAACCGGTCCACTGGATCGCGATGCGAGCTTCTTTTTTGCGGGCTTTACTGCGGCCAATTTTCGCGCTCCTGCTCAGATTCCAGGCGCTCGGCATACTCGGCGACCACGTCTTCCTCTTCCTCAACCTGCAGCGCGCCATTGGCGAGGGCTATGCGACGGCAGCCCAACTGGTCGATCAAAGCGATGTCGTGGCTGGCAATAAGCAGCGTTACGCCCACTTCGTTGAAGCGTCGGAAAATCCGCATCACCTCAAGAGACAGGTCCGGGTCCAGGTTACCCGTGGGTTCGTCGGCGATTAGCAGTTTTGGACGACTTACAATCGCCCGGGCGATGCCGACCCGTTGTTGTTCACCTGATGACAGCGTTTCGGGAAACTGTTTTTCTTTATCCAGCAGGCTGACCTGATCGAGTGCCGCCCGAACCTTGCGCGCGGCGTCGCGATGCCCAATACCTGCAATCACCAGCGGCAGCGCGACGTTATCGAATACCGGCCGGTCGTACAGCAGCTTGTGATCCTGAAAGACCATGCCGATCTGGCGCCGATAGCCAGGAATTTTGCGGCGCGACACGCGACTCGTGTTCTGGCCATCTACAATTACCTGGCCATTCGTTGGCCGGTCGATAAGCGCAATCAGACGCAACAGTGTGCTTTTTCCGGCACCAGAGTGGCCCGTTACAAAAACCATCTCGCCTTTGTCGACTTGCAGGCTAAGACCCTTCAGCGCGTCATGCCCGCCAGGATATCTCTTGCTTACATCTTCAATGCGAATCAAAACTAACTGTCCTGGGCTGTATTGTCTGTCGATAGCAATGCATCGACGAATTCGTCTGCGTCGAAGGGCTGCATATCGTCGGCCTGCTCCCCGATGCCGATGAAGCGCACCGGCAGTCCAAGTTTGTTGGCGATGGGCAGAAGAATACCGCCTTTTGCCGAGCCGTCCAGCTTGGTTACCGTAATTCCGGTCAAGCCCAGTGCTTGGTGAAACTTCTCCGCCTGCACCATGGCATTCTGACCCTGGCTTGCGTCCAGCACCAGCATGATTTCCTGCGGTGACTGCGGGTCATGGCGGGCCAGGACTCGTTTGATCTTCACCAGTTCATCCATGAGCCCGGCTTGCGTTTGCAGTCGTCCTGCTGTGTCGGCGATCAGGACGTCGATATTCCTGGAACGTGCAGCTTCATAGGCATCAAAAATCACGGCGGCGGGATCGGCGCCGGTTTGCTGGGCAATAACAGCGACATCATTGCGCTCGCCCCATGCCTGCAATTGTTCAACCGCCGCCGCGCGAAAAGTGTCTCCCGCGGCGAGCATCACGGAATGACCATCGTCCTGCAGTCGTCTCGCCAGCTTGCCAATGGTGGTGGTCTTGCCGGCGCCGTTCACTCCGACCATCAGGATGACGAACGGGTTTTGCTGTTCTGCAATGACGAGCGGTTGTGCAACCGGTGCCAGGATATCTGTAAGCGCTCGCCGCAGACCGTCCTGCAATGCTGCAATGTCTTTGAGTTCCTTTCGGTCGAGGCGTTTCTGTAGTCCGGCAATGATGCGCTCGGTCGTGTCGACCCCAACGTCAGCCATTACCAGCGCGGCCTCGAGCTCCTCGAGAACGTCCTCATCGATATTGCCGCCCGGCGCGAGCTTGGTCAGATCATAGGTAAGCCAGCTATCGCCACGGTTGAGCCTGGCGCGCAGGCGCTTTACGAAGCCCGCCTTTTTCGCCGGCTCTTTTGTTTTTGTCCTGCCAAACACCAAATAATTCCGCGTACTGGAGTAACCTCACACTTTACTCCGGAAATTGGAGCAAGGAGTGGGGCGAAAAAAAACCCGGGGACAAAACGCAAACGGATCGCCATCCGGACGGCTGCGTATTGTAGCGGGAAAATGGCGCAGCCGCCTTTTGCCGATTGCAGACGAGCCTGGCTTGCGGCCAACATCCGAACGTATCCGCGAAACGCTTTTCAACTGGCTAACGCCGGACATCCACGGCATGCGCTGCCTTGACCTGTTCGCGGGAAGCGGTGCCCTGGGCTTTGAGGCGCTGTCTCGCGGTGCTGCATCGGTCATTTTCGTTGAGAAGTCGCCAGGTGCTGCAAAAACACTACGCGTCAGCATCGGGACACTCGACGCGGGCGATGCAACGGTCGTGCAAACTGACGCACAGGCATTTCTCAAGTCAGATATTCCACAGAAATTTGACCTGGTATTTCTCGATCCACCTTTTGCTGACGATCTGCTCGAAGATTTGTGTAGACTGCTGGCAGGGAGTGGTTGCCTCGCTGCCGGCGCCAGGATCTACCTGGAACAAGAGCGAAACCAGACAGTTCCGACATTGCCGAAAGGATGGACGTTCATCAGGGAAAAAACAGCCGGCAACGTTCGCTATTCAATGGTTAGTACATAGAGCTGAGGAAGCAGACGATGACAGTATCAGCAATGTATCCGGGCACATTCGATCCGATCACGCTCGGTCATGAGGACCTGGTGCGCCGGGCCGGCCGTCTTTTCGACAAGGTCGTTGTGGCGATTGCCGCAAACCCGAGCAAAGAGCCGATGTTTACCCTCGACGAGCGAGTTGGTCTTGCCCGAACAGCGATGGCTGATTTCAAGAATGTTGAGGTGACCGGCTATGAAGGTCTGACGGTCGATTTTGCCCGCGAACACAACTTGCAGGTTATCGTGCGTGGACTGCGTGCCATCTCGGATTTCGAATATGAGTTCCAGCTCGCGAATATGAATCGGCATCTAACCGACGAGGTTGAAACTGCCTTCCTGACTCCGACAGAAACATATACCTATATCTCATCCAGCCTGGTCAGGGAGATCTGTACCCTGGGCGGTGATATTTCTGAATTCGTTTCGCCAGGGGTGAAAACTGCCCTTATGGAGCGTGTCGGTAGAACTTAATGCTGGCAGCGTTTGCAATAGAACGTTGAACGTTGCCCAAGCACGATAAGCGAAATTTCGTTCTTGCAACGATTACATAATTCTTCATCGCGACCGTAAACTTCAAGCTGCTGCTGAAAATAGCCCGGCTCACCATCGCCACCATAGAAATCCTTGAGCGTCGTTCCGCCCGCGGCGATTGCTCGCTCCAGTACCGACTTGATCGTGTCAGCGAGCAACGCCATACGATCTGCAGCGATTCTGCCGGCCTGTCGTTTCGGATGAATTCCTGAGAGGAATAAAACCTCGCTCGCATAAATGTTGCCGACGCCGACAACCACGGACGCATTCATGATGAATTGTTTAACACTGACGCGTCGCCCGAGCGCTTTTTGCCACAGGTAGTCACCATCGAATTCCTGCGATAGCGGTTCTGGTCCAAGGTTACGTATGAGGTCATGCTCATAGGGATCCAGCGCCCACAATAGTGAGCCGAAACGACGTGGGTCTCTGACACGCAATGCTTTGCCACTTTCGAGTTGCACATCCACATGATCGTGTTTCGCGGCAGGCTCGTCGGCGTCAATGATGCGTACGCTTCCCGACATTCCAAGATGCAGCATCGCGGTGCCGGCATCAGTTTCGAACAGCAGGTATTTGGCGCGCCGCCTCAATGAATTAATTTTCTGGCCGGGCAGCAACCGATCGATTTCCATCGGCACCGGCCAACGCAGTCGCCGATCGCGCACAATAACTTTGGCTACCGTTTGCCCCTCAACCCAGGGAGCAATGCCGCGTCGACTGGTTTCAACTTCAGGAAGCTCAGGCATGGTCTTCTGCAATGGGATGGCAGCACACTATATACGCATTCTTGTCGACGACAATTGTAGAAGAGGATCGTTGGAGCCCGTCCCGACGGGCGAGTTCGCTGAACTCCGAAGATTAGCTATGGGCCGATGGGCGCGACATTTGTACGGGTGTGCTCGGCGATGTTTTGCAAACCTTTAAGGGCATGTTGAAAACATGCCCTTAAAGGTTTGTCGCCCGTCAGGACGGGCTCCTACAACTTAGACACCAGCCCCAAAAGCAACCCAAAAAAAACCCGCCATCGGCGGGTTTTTCTTATTTAATCTTCGCTTCCTTATAGAGCACATGTTTACGTACTCTCGGATCGTACTTTTTGGTCTCCATCTTCTCCGGATGCAACCGCTTGTTCTTGGTGGTTGTGTAGAAGTGACCGGTACCGGCACTGGAGACGAGTCTGATTTTTTCGCGCATTGGTTTCTCCTCCAGTCCTTAGACGCGTTGCCCTTGAGCACGCATGTCGGTGAGCACCTTGTCGATGCCAAGCTTGTCAATAATCCTGACGCCCTTGTGTGAAACACGCAGACGAACGTAACGCTTTTCAGATTCTACCCAGAATCGCTTGTTCTGCAGATTGGGTAAAAAACGTCGCCGCGTTCTGTTATTGGCGTGAGAAACGTTATTACCGCTCTGCGGGCGCTTCCCGGTGACCATGCACACCTTGGACATTTGCTTAAGTCTCTGATTTTATTAAGGGTTGCCCGCGCGTGGCAGGCAGAGAGCGAGACTTTATACCAGCCTGGTCGCGGCTAATCAAGGGACGTTTTCGCGACCGGGCGAACGGCGACTACAACATGCCACGGCTGGCCAGGGAAGTGCTGGTGCCATCGCCGATTACGAGGTGATCCAGCAGCCGGATATCCACCAGATCGAGGGCGGATTTGACCCGCCGCGTAATGCGTTCATCCGCCTGGCTTGGCTCAGCGATGCCTGAGGGATGATTGTGGGCGAGGATTACAGCCGCTGCGTTGACCGCCAGCGCCTGTTTCACGATTTCCCGTGGATACACACTGGTGCCGTCGATGGTGCCGCGAAACAACTCCTCAAACTGGATGACGCGGTGCCGGTTGTCCAGGTAAAGGCAGCAGAACACCTCGTGGGGCCGGTCGCGTAAGCGCGCCATGAGGAACGTCTCCGTGTCAGAGGGGCTGCGGATGGCCTCACCCATGGGCAGCGTCTCCTCAAAATAGCGTCGGGCGAGCTCTGGCAGAGCCCGCAGGATGGCCAGTCGGGCATCGCCAATACCCTGTTCCGCGGCCAGGTCGCGATATCCGGCGTGCAGCAGTTTGCGCAAGCCACCAAACCGGGACAACAGCCTGGCAGACAAATCCAGCGCCGGATCGGCCTTGGGACCGCGCTGAAAAAGCACAGCGAGTAATTCCTCCTCCGACAGGGTGGTAGCGCAGTGTTTGCGCAGTTTCGACCTAGGGTCGACAGGCTTTGGCAGGTTATCTTCTGACATGGACGATCCTTGTCCGGGACGGGCGGGGTGAGCAAATGTGGCTATCAGGGTGATAAAACGCAGGTCGCGCTGCAAGACACAAAACAGGGCAGGAATGACCTATTCGCTGGAATTCCCTGTCGACTACGGGCTAAGCTGGTATTTATGGCCGGTCAAAACATTATTCTTGGCGTAAGTGGCGGTATTGCCGCCTACAAGACGCCGGAGCTCGTACGCCGCCTGCGCGACCGGGGCGCTGCGGTGCAGGTCGTCATGACCCGCTCTGCCAATGAATTTGTGACTGAGACGACACTGCAGGCAGTATCCGGCATGCCTGTGCGCACAAACTTGTGGGACCCGCAGGCTGAGGCGGCTATGGGACACATCGAGCTGGCCCGCTGGGCTGATCTTGTGCTCATCGCACCGGCGACGGCAGAGATAATGGCACGCATGGCTGCAGGTGCGGCACCAGATCTCCTGACGACGTTATGCCTTGCGACCGAAGCGCCCGTAGTTATCGCGCCGGCAATGAATCATGTCATGTGGTCGCATCCGGCCGTACAGGAGAACCGGCAGAAACTGGCGGACCATGGTGTGCGAATTCTGGGTCCGGAAATCGGCGACCAGGCTTGCGGCGAAACGGGTCCTGGTCGAATGATGGAACCCGACGATATTGTCGCAGCGGTTATGGCGCCAATAGTGGTTGCGAATGTCGAGCCGCCGCCTCTTGCAGGTAAGACGGTGCTAATCACCGCCGGCCCCACTCGCGAGGCGCTGGATCCTGTTCGTTTCATCAGCAATCGGAGCTCCGGAAAAATGGGCTACGCTCTCGCGAGCGCTGCACGACAAGCTGGTGCCGAAGTCATTCTTGTTAGTGGCCCCGTCAGCGTCACGGTACCGGATGGCGTGAAATGCATAAATGTTGAAAGCGCGCAGCAAATGTTTGCGGCAACGCATGAGCATATTGAGGGCGTAGATATTTTCATTGCTGCTGCAGCGGTTGCAGATTATCGTCCCGCCAATTCTGCAGAACAAAAGATTAAGAAGACCGCGAGTGAGATGTCGGTCGAACTGGTAAGAGCGCCCGATATTCTTGCGTCTGTTGCGAAAATCAACAACGGTCCGTTTGCAGTTGGTTTTGCGGCAGAAACGGAAAACCTGCGCGACTACGCCAGGACAAAACTTGATAAGAAAAACCTGGATATGATTATTGCCAACCTGGTTGGTGAAAACCTGGGTTTTGACGCAGACGAAAACGCCGTCGAGGTTTACTGGCGTGACGGTGAACAATCGTTCCCGATGACAACGAAGTCTGCTCTGGCCGAAGACCTCATCCGGTTAATTTTTGAACGTTATCTGGAAAAACTTACGGCCGCGACACAAACAGCATTACCCGCCATTGCGATCAGGGACTGACGAGAAAAAAGTGCGATCAATTGAGCTGAAGATTCTGGATTCGCGAATCGGCGATTCCATTTCATTGCCACACTATGCGACCAGCGGTTCAGCCGGCCTGGACATGCGTGCCTGTATCGATGCGGCGCTAACGGTGGAGCCAGGAGAGACCGTGCTGGTGCCAACCGGCCTGGCTATTCACATTGGTGATGCAGACCTGGCCGCCGTACTCCTGCCAAGATCTGGTTTGGGGCACAAACACGGCCTGGTGCTCGGCAACCTCACCGGCCTTATTGATTCTGATTACCAGGGGCAGGTTTACATCTCCTGCTGGAATCGCAGCGACAAGGCCTACGAGGTGCAACCCGGCGAGCGCGTCGCGCAGATGGTCTTTGTGCCTGTGGAACAGGTGCAGTTCGAGGTCGTTGAGGAATTCGATGATTCCAGCCGCGGCGAGGGCGGCTTTGGTCATTCGGGGCGTGCCTGACAAACGGTAGTAACGATCCGCTCATGAGATGGATGCGCGAAAAAAAACCGCGATTCAAACGCGGTTTTTTGCTCGACTTGTCGTAGCTTTGCGCTAGTTCAGGCCTTTCAATTTCTTAAATCGATTGATGTCGCCGTCAAACCTGGCGACGATGCCCTGCTGGTCATTCTGGAAGCGCTGCAGGTTCGCCTCATGACGAGTAATCGTTTGTTTGGTTGATGCAATGTCGTCGGCCAGATCGGTGCTGATCATCTCCGCATCAGGATCTTCACTGTAAGGTTGAAAGCCCGAAGCTTCGTCCTTAAGCACAGACATGCGGCGTTCGAGGTTGCGCAGGTACAACTCGGTTACGCGGGCCTGCGCCTCAAACAACTCGATGCGTCGATCGCGGTGCATGAGAATTTCATCAATGGTCAGGTACGTTGCGAGCAACGCCTGATCGGCACGTCTTTCCAGTTCACGCTGCATGCGCAAATCGTCTTGATGTTTTTCTTCAGCGATTTCCTCCGCAGTCATTTTCGCGCGCAGGACGTCTACGGTAATACCGTGCTCGTTGACGATTTGTCTTTCAAGCTCTGCGTACTCTGCCGGGATGCTGTCGCCGTAATGTACGAGGCCTTCGCTGTCTATCCAGCGGTACAATTTCTGATTTTTCCCCGCCGCGGAAACGCTTATCGGCAGGATAAGCAGCAGCAATAAAGTGATGAATGCGTTTCTCATGCGCCAAATATCACACAAAAATCAAGCTGCGTAGAGGGACTGGTTCGCGAATTTTAAGCTTCATATTCATAGCGATTTTCTTTGTTCCGCCATTTTTACCCTATTTTTCAAAGAGTTAGACGCCGACACCATATTTTCTGCGATATGCCAGTACGGGCTCGAGATATTGGTTAAGCTCGGCAGAATCTTCAAGCATATCAATGATATCTTCCAGCCTGATGATGCCTGCTACCGGCATTTTCAGGGTTTGTTCCAGCTCCTGCACTGCCGATCGTGAGCCCTGGCCAATTTCCTGGCGATCGAGTGATATGACGAGTCCGGAAACTTCTGCGCCTGCCGCGGTAATGATCTTGTGTGCTTCCCTGACCGCCGTGCCGGCAGTAATGACATCGTCAACGATCAGCACCTTGCCCGATAACGGTTCGCCGACAATGCTGCCTCCCTCACCATGACTTTTTGCTTCCTTGCGGTTGAAGGAATAAGGCACGTCAATGTCGTGATGCTCGGCCAGCGCCGAGGCAGCGAGCGCTACCAGCGGAATCCCTTTATATGCGGGGCCGAACAACATGTCGTACTCAAAACCGGAATTTGCGATTGCCGAGGCGTAGTAACGGCCGAGCTTTGCAGCAGCATAGCCAGTTGAGAAAAGTCCCGCGTTGAAAAAATAAGGGCTTTGCCGGCCGGATTTGAGCGTGAACTCACCGAACCGAAGAACCTCAAGTTCGAGTGCAAGGTCGAGAAATTCCCTTTGATAAGCGCGCATATTGTTGGACTAGTCTGAAGCTTCTGTATGATGGCTCGCTGCGGTTTTGTATCAACCAATACCAGCGCGAGGCGTCAGAGTATGACACACAGAATTGTGATTTTGCTTACAAAAATTACCGTTTATGTGCGACATTTGACCAACTGGGAAAGAGGGGAACGTTTTTGTATCGTGTTATCAGTCTAAACGCCAACGGCATCCGTGCAGCGGCGCGCAAGGGTTTTTTCCAGTGGATGGAAAAGCAGGACGCAGATGTTGTCTGTATCCAGGAGACCAAAGCACAGGTTCACCAGCTGACCGATGACTGCTTTTCGCCCGCCGGATATCACTGCTACTACGAAGACGCCGTCAAAAAGGGTTACAGCGGCGTCGCCATTTATTCAAAACAGAAGCCGGATAAAATTATTCGCGGTTTTGGTATCGACGAATTCGACGACGAGGGTCGTTATATGGAAGCCCGGTTTGGCAAGATGAGCGTTGTGTCCGTCTATCTTCCATCAGGGTCCTCCGGCGAGGTGCGCCAGGATGCGAAATACAGATTCCTGGATGCGTTTACGTCGCATCTGCAAAAGTTACAACGGCGCCGGTCCGAATATGTTCTGTGTGGTGACTGGAATATTGCTCACAAGCA
>Ga0164320_10000766_pt1 | contig 11023 bp, 8 predicted proteins | sample GuaBasSediGuay11_FD_113736 | JGI IMG/M metagenome (GOLD analysis project Ga0164320, IMG submission 113736) | Subseafloor sediment microbial communities from Guaymas Basin, Gulf of California, Mexico - Guay11, Core 4567-28, 0-3 cm | ecosystem: Environmental > Aquatic > Marine > Hydrothermal vents...
CGATTCTGGCGCAAACCTGAGTTGCTCATCATCCAGTAACCACGCAGCAGGAATCCGCAGATGGTCAGTGTTGCAAGCACCATATGAAAGTTCTTTAAAATCAAATACATATTGATCATCTTTTGGCGTCTGCGCGGTCTCCCCACGGTAGTACGGGTTCCTACTAATGGTTTTAAAAAGTGCTTTTGGCAAGCTGCGGCAATAAGTGAAGCATTAATGACCGGACAATAGAAAGTATGAACAAATATTTCGGATTTCCAAGTCCGCCCGTTGCGACAATTGCAGCGGGCGTTTTCTTATGTGTCGCGGCTGAAGCCGCTCCCACAGGTGCCGACTCCGGAACCGATGTGACATCAAACGCACCGTTGGATCAGATCGTTGTGGTCGCGCACAAGGACGAACGCTCGATCAGAGACATCGCAGCTAACGTGACAGTGTTGTCGCGCACACAGCTCAACGACGAACTCGCTACCTCGATAAACGATGTATTTCGATACATACCAGGCATCGACTACGAGGCGGCAGGTAACCGCTTCGGCACCGAGGGGATCAATATCCGCGGTATTGGTGGCAATCGTGTCGCGATTGTCGTCGACGGTGTGCCGCTCTCGGATCACTTTGACGTTGGCAGCTTCTCCAACGCAACCCGGGATTTCATTGACGCTGGCCTGATCGAAAACATCGAAGTTCTCCATGGCCCTGCATCAGCCTTGTACGGCAGTTCTGCAATTGGTGGAGTCGTCGCCGTCAAGACACCAGACCCGATCGATCTCATGGGATCTCGTCGCAAGGGCGGAGACCTGCTTACGACTTGGCGAGGTGCAGACAACAGCATGCAAGGCCAGGTCATGATGGGTCTTGGCGATCGCTCCCTGGGATTCACGGCGGGTGTCAGCTGGCGCAACGGTAGCGAAATCGAGTCGGCCGCAGCAAAGGATAGTCTTGATACGCGCGATGCAGATCGGCGCACGGCGCTGCTCAAGTTCGTCGCGGATGACCGCCTTGGCAATTCCTGGCGCGTTGGCCTCATTCACCAGGATTCGCACACACTGTCCGACCTGAATTCGATGCTGGGCGAAGGACGGTATCGCTCAACCACAGCGCTTGAAGGCGATGATCGCTATGAGATGGATTTGCTGAATGTCGCCTATGAATTCGGTGCTCCGGGCGGTTGGGTCGACAACGGCATTGTGCGTGCTTATTTCGAAACGGCGGACATCGCGCAAAAGACGCTTGATGAGCGTGGTAACGCCAGAACCCCGGTTTCGATCGATCGCTTCTTTGGCTTCGATCAGGAAATTCGCGGTCTGGAAGTCAACTTGTGGAAGGACATGGAGAGTTCGCGCGTCTCGCATCGCCTCGGTCTTGGTCTCGACTATCGCGAGCGCCGTACCGAGGAATTTCGCGACGGGCTCTCGACCAATCTGGAGACTGGCGAGCAGACAAACACTTTGCTTGGCGAAGTCTTCCCACTTAGGGATTTTCCGATTTCAACAACCAAAGAAATCGGCGCGTATATCGAAGATACCCTTTCATTCGGCGACTGGACGGTCATCGCGGCACTGCGGGCCGATCGATTTGAACTCTCTCCTAGTCAAGATCCAATGTACCTCGAAGACTATCCATTCGCCGAACTCGTCTCTCTCACCGAATCCGATGTGTCGCCAAAACTGGGCGTCATCTACAAACTAACGCCCGACACGGACGTGTACCTGCAGTATTCGCACGGCTTTCGTGCGCCTCCGTATGCCGACGCCAACATCGGGCTCGATATGCCGTTCTTTAACTATCGGGCGATTCCGAACCCGGACCTGAAGTCTGAGTCATCGGACGGATTTGACCTCGGATTGCGCTGGCACGGTGCTCATTCGGCCATGCGGCTATCGATTTTTCACACGCGTTACGAGGACTTCATTGAGTCGAAGGTACGGCTCGGTGCTGACCCGGTTAGTGGCCGTATTCTTTTCCAGTCGCAGAATCTCGACGAAACTCGTATCGAAGGTATTGAAGCCGGTTGGGAATTTCGCTCGGGCGCAGTCGGTCTTGACGGTTCGGCTTACTATGCGCGTGGCGTCAACAAAGAAAATAACGAACATCTGAACTCGGTCGGTCCGGCGCAAGCCGTGCTGGGCCTGTCCTGGCACTCGCAGGACGATCGTCGCCAACTGCGACTGAAATCAACGCTGACCGACAGTTGGTCCGACCGTGACGAAACGTCAGGTGAGTTGTTCAAACCGTCCGGTTACGTCGTATTTGACCTGTTTTTGACGCAGCAGCTCGGCTCACGCACGACGTTGCGGGCCGGTCTGCACAACCTGGCAGATCGCAGCTACTGGAACTGGTCCGATATTCGCGGCCTGTCACCCGACGACCCAATTATTCCGTATCTCGCTCAGGCTGGACGCAGTGCGTCCGTCAGCCTGAACGTGACCTGGTAAACCACCGCAATGACAGGAGAGAAAGTCATGCATGTTAAGAAACTGAGCACATTGTTGATCGTTCCGATCATCGGGCTATCAATTGGGGCCTGCTCACAGCAATCCGATGAACCCGCTGGCGCAGCTATGGACGACACGGCCGTGCACACGGCTGAGGTTGCAGCGGGCGGCACAGACGAACTCATGGCCATGGGCGAGGCCGTCTTTCTGGCGAACTGTGCCGCGTGCCATCAACCGACAGGCGTGGGACTCGCTGGTGCGTTCCCGCCGCTTGCAGACTCTGACTTCCTGCAGGGTAATCGCCAGGAAGTATTGGCAGCAGCCCTGTTTGGACTTCAAGGCCCGATCACGGTTAATGGCGTTGAATACAACGGCGTCATGCCGAGTCTTGGCCATTTGACCGACGCAGATCTGGCCGCCGCAGTCACTTACGTTTTTGGTTCCTGGGGTAACAACGTGGCAGCCGTTAGTGTCGAAGAAGTCGCAGCACTTCGCGTAGAACTCGGCCAGACGGACCGCGCTGCAGGTTCACGGCACGTTGGCACCACCGAAGGTGAACTCACCTACGAAGGCGCGCCAGTAGCAATGACAGGCGCGGATACGCGCCAGGTCATGTCTGCCGGCGGTCCCGTATTGAGCGGGGCCGAGTTTACGACAGCAACGCAGTTGTATTTCGAACGTTGCGCGGGTTGCCATGGCGTGCTGCGCAAAGGCGCGACTGGCAAACCACTAACACCTGATATCACGCTTGAAAAGGGCACCGATTATCTCAAAGCCTTAATCACCTATGGCTCACCCGCCGGCATGCCCAACTGGGGAACATCCGGCGACCTGTCAGAGGAGCAGATCGACATCCTGGCGCGCTTCCTGCAACAGGAACCGCCGGCACCACCTGAGTACGGCATGCCCGAGATGAAGGCCAGCTGGAATGTCATGGTCGCACCTGAAGATCGCCCGAGCGCACCGCAGCACGATCGCAATATCGAGAATTTCTTCTCGGTGACGCTGCGTGATAGTGGTGAAGTGGCCATCATCGATGGCGATACCAAGGAAATCGTTACTCGCCTGAAATCCGGCTACGCCGTGCACATTTCGCGTGTATCCGCTTCGGGTCGTTACGTTTTCACGATTGGTCGCGATGCGAAAGTCGACATGATCGATCTTTGGATGGATCCACCAGAGCGCGTTGCAGAGATCAAGGTTGGTCTTGAAGCCCGTTCGGTAGAGACATCGAAGTACAAAGGTTATGAGGACAAGTATGCGGTTGCCGGTGCTTACTGGCCGCCGCAGTACGTCATCATGGATGGTGACACGCTCGAGCCTTTGAAGATCGTTTCGACTCGCGGTATGACGGTCGATACGCAGGAATATCATCCTGAGCCTCGTGTAGCGGCCATCGTGGCATCGCATGAGCATCCTGATTTCATCATCAACGTCAAAGAGACGGGCCACATTCTGCTCGTGGACTACAGCAACATCGACGATTTGTCAGTTACCGATATCGGTGCAGCCAGGTTCCTGCACGATGGTGGCTGGGACCGCAGCAAACGTTACTTCATGACAGCTGCTAACCAGTCCGACAAGATCGCTGTCGTCGACTCAAAGGAACGCAAACTGGTTGCGTTGGTCGATGTTACAAAGACCCCGCATCCGGGTCGTGGCGCCAACATTGATGATCCGGAATACGGACCCGTATGGATTACCAGTGCACTCGGCAGCGCCAATGTGTCCGTCCTGGGTACTGACCCTGAAGGACATCCTGACAACGCCTGGAAGACGGTTCGTGTCATCGAAGGTATGGGCGGCGGTTCGCTGTTTGTTAAGTCGCACCCGAAATCGGCCAATCTTTGGGTCGATGCACCGTTGAACCCGGATGAGTCGATCAGTCAAAGCGTCGCGGTTTATGACATCAACAATCTCGATGCTGGCTTCGTGACATTGCCAATCGGCGAATGGGCCGATCTTGGCGAAGGACCAAAACGCATCGTTCAGCCTGAATACAACATGGCAGGCGATGAAGTCTGGTTCTCTGTCTGGAGTGGCAAGGAACAGGAGTCTGCGATCGTTGTTGTCGATGATAAGACACGCACGTTGAAGGCAGTTATCAAGGACCCTGCCCTCATCACGCCCACTGGCAAATTCAATGTCTACAACACATTGCATGACGTTTACTAACAAAGGAAAGCACCATGAAACGCAATCACAACATCCTCCTTGGCGTATTGCTTGGGTTGATATTGCCGTTCTCGATCACGGCAGCTCAGGAGGAGGGCGCAACGGACTTTGCGTCGGCAATCAAGTCGGGTAAAGCGACAATCAGCGGACGGTATCGCTACGAAAATGTTGCTCAGGACAATGATCTGGACGACGCCAATGCGTCCACGTTGCGATTGCGGCTCAACTACCGGACCGGCCAATGGAATGGCTGGTCCGCATTTGGCGAGTTTGATCACGTGTTTCACGTGCTGCTCGACGACTTCAATTCTGGTGGTGGTACCAGCCCGAATCGTACTGAGTACTCAACGGTTGCAGATCCGGAGGGTTCGGACCTGAACCAGTTGTATCTCGACTACAGCGCCAATGAGGACTGGAAGTTCCGCTTCGGCCGGCAACGTATCCTGCTCGACAACCAGCGATTTGTTGGTGGTGTCGGCTGGCGTCAGAACGAGCAGACCTACGATGCGTTTACGCTGAATTCGTCCGCAATCTCGAAGACGGCTCTGTCTTATTCCTACGTGGGCGAAGTGCGTCGGATCTTTGGACAATCAGTGTCGGCAGGTAAGGCGCACATCAATGGTCATTTGCTGAATGCGAAGATCAATGTGTCCGAGAGTTTCTCAGTGACACCGTATTACTACTACCTTGACTATGAGGGCGGTGGCAGCAATTCGACGGCAACTGCCGGTGTCAGACTCGCCGGCAACTTCGCGGCGGGCGACGGCGAGATTGTGCGCCGTGGTGAATTTGCCACGCAATCTGACGCTGCGGATGCCACGCAGAGCTACGATGCCGATTACACGCATCTCACAGCTGCGTGGACCGCCAAGAATGGTCTGTCGTTTGGCCTTGGCTACGAGTCGCTGGGTGGCAGTACGGTCGCTGGCGAGGCTTTCCGGACGCCGCTGGCTACCTTGCACGCGTTTAACGGATGGGCGGATCAGTTCCTGGGTACACCGACAGCTGGATTGGACGACCTGTATTTCACGGTTAAAGCCAAAGCCGGCAAGTGGAGCTTTACAGGCGTCTATCACGATTTCTCGTCAGAAACCGGTAGCGATGATTATGGCAAGGAACTTGATGTCTCAGCCGGGATCAGTCTTGGCAAAGGCTATGGCTTGTTGTTGAAAGGTGCGTTCTTTAGCCATGACTCCTCGTCTCCGCTGGACAAAGTGGACACCGACAAGTTCTGGGTCATGTTAACGGCCAGTTATTAGTGACTAACTAGTAATCGAAGTCTGCCGTTGCTTCCGGTAATCTAACCGGCAGTGACGGCAGATACTTCTAAACTCCTCGAACGACGACAGCAGCTGATGGGCTCCGCCTATCGGCTGTTTTACGAGCAACCCGTTCACCTGGTTCGGGGTGAGGGCGTATGGCTGTACGATGCCGACGGCAAGAAATACCTCGACATGTACAACAACGTGCCCCACGTTGGGCATTGTCATCCGCACGTCGTCGACGCAATCAGTCAACAGGTTCAAACCCTCAACACACACACACGATATCTGCACGAGAACGTGGTCAATTACGCCGAGCGGTTGACCGGGAAGTTTGCCACCGAGCTCGATACTGCAATGTTTTCATGTACGGGCAGTGAGGCGAACGAGCTTGCGCTGAGAATCGCGAAGAGCTGTACGGGTGGCACCGGTATCATCGTTACCGACTACGCGTATCACGGCAATACGCAGGCGATCTATGAGATCTCGACCGAGAGTATTCCGAGTGATGAAGTGCCGGACTACGTAGTGACGGTGCCGGCTCCAGACGCCTACCGCGGCAAGCATCGTGGGGCGGACACAGGGGCGCAGTACGCGCAGTACGCGCATGATGCGATCGAATTGCTCAAGAGTCGCGGCATCAAGGCCGCGGCTTTTGTTGTAGACACCATCATCTCAAGCGGTGGGGTCGTGGCGCCACCGGCGGGCTACCTGAGTGCTGTTGCCGAAATTGTTCGTGACGCCGGCGCTTTGTTTGTTGCGGATGAAGTACAACCGGGTTTCGGTCGTACAGGCAAGAATTTCTGGGGTTTCGAAGCGGATGGCGTTGAACCGGACATCGTCACGATGGGAAAACCAATGGGCAACGGCTATCCGTTATCGGCAGTAGTGACCCGCCGGGAACTAGTCGACGAGTTTTCCAAACACAGCCGCTATTTCAATACGTTTGGCGGCAACCCTGTCTCCTGTGCCGCAGGTCTGGCGGTGCTCGATGTACTTGAGAACGAGAGTCTGCAGCAGAACGCGCTCGAGGTTGGTGAGCACATCGTCGCTGGCTTGTGGCAGCTGGCTGAACGGCACGAGTGCATCGGCGATGTTCGTGGTAGCGGTCTTTTCCTGGCTGTCGAACTGGTAAGCAACCGGGACGAACGTACGCCTGCGACTGAATTGACTGCCCGGGTGGTTAATGAGCTGCGTGATAGTGGCGTGCTGACCGGCTCTATTGGGCCCGACAACAACATATTGAAGTTTCGTTCGCCGCTGGTGCTCTCAAAGCAAGACGCCGACTACATGCTCGGCATCCTGAGTGACACGTTGGAGCGCCTCTCGAGGCGCGATTGAAGCCCGCGTTAAGCGGCGTCGTGCCGTTTCGCTTCAACCGGACTCTGGAACCAGTCGGGCTTCACAATTAGCAGGTCGCACGGCAAATGCTCGAGTGTGCGTTCCGCGGTTGCACCAATAAACAGACGTTTCCATCGATTGCGCGCAACAGCGCCCATTACCACAACATCGGCTTTGAGATTCTGAGCGATCTGTGGAAGCTCCTCATGCGTCAAGCCGGCAACCAGGTGCGCATTTGTGTCTTCCAGGCCATGGAATGAAGTAATCTCGTTGAATCGCTTCTCATGGTCCTCGTGCATCTGTTGCTCAATTTCATCAAACGGCAAGGACACAGGAATGTATGCGTTGGCAGTAGCAGTCGCGACGGCAATGCGTGGGTCGTAGGAATGAAACGCATGTACATCACCGCCAACATCCTCACCCAGCATCTTGCTGATCTGCAGGATCTCGTCATCAAGTGCGGCCGGCTTGTCGTGCTGGTTCATCGGATCAATTGCAGCAACAAACACCGGTGTCTCGGCGAGGTCGTGCCGCTTGACGAGCCATAACGGAGCAGGGCAAGTACGAATCAGGTTCCAGTCGGTATTCGTCAACAACGCACGCGCTACCGCGGAATGATGGTGCGTGTCCTTGAACACAATGTCCGCGCCACTGTCTACAGTTCGACGTACGATGCCTTCGTACAGAGGGTGGTCCCAGGCCGCGGTCGTCGTGACCACAACGCCGGTCTCACGAATGGGCTCGGCCAATTCCTCGAGATGGCCTTCCTGGTTGCCTATAACTTCGCTGCGTGCTTTCTCAAGCGACGGTGAATCGAACAGGCGATCGCCACTTAGATACTCGTTGTAATAACAAATCAATAACTCAAGTTCGGCACCTGTCTTCTTCGCCAGCCAGGCAGCACGCCACATTGCTGGTTGATCCGCTGCTGTCGGATCGATGACTGCAAGAACTTTGGCAATCTTTTCCATGTTCGCACCCGGTCTGTTCGTAACGCCTTTACCGCTCTCACAAGCAGAGTAGGTACTGTGAAGACCAGTTTCCATAAGGCGTGATGCCTAGGAGATCGTGGAATTTACCTACAGACGGGTAGGTGGATGTACTAATTTCTGCGGCCACTCGTCTACGTTTAGATAGGGAGTCTAAGAAACCGCGAGAGATGGCCATGCCAGACGACTCTTACGGCGCTCTGCGCCAACGACTCGAACATCAGAAGACCGAAATGACCGGTCGTCTGGAGCGAATTACAGCGAATTTACGTCGCGGTTATGACGCGGACTCGAAGGAGCGCGCGAAAGAGCTTGAAGACAGTGAGGTTGTGGATGCGCTCGGTAATGAGGCGCGCGAAGAACTGGTAAAAATATCTGCCGCATTGCGGCGCATGGACAAAGGTGAGTACGGTCTTTGCGTGGATTGCGGGTCAGAGATTAAGTACGGTCGCCTTGAAGCACATCCGTACGCGCACGAATGCATCGATTGCGCGGAGTTTGACGAACACTGCAGGGCGCACCGCTAACTACGCCGTCATATGCATTTTCACAAGATCGGCGAGTGATCTTGCCTGCATTTTCTCCATAACACGCGCGCGGTGAATTTCAACAGTGCGCTGACTTACGCCAAGCTCGTAGGCAATCACCTTGTTGGGCTTTCCTGTGACGACGAGATCGAAGACCTCGCGTTCGCGATTGGTTAGCCTTGCAAGACGCTCGGCCACTTCGGCATGTATTTTCTGCTCTTCGCGGCGTTCCTGATCGGTCTTCAACGCCTCGCGAATGCGGTCCAGCAGATCCTGGTCGCGAAACGGTTTTTGAATAAAATCGACAGCGCCTTTTTGCATGGCGTCGACTGCCATCGGCACGTCGCCGTGGCCAGTAATGAATATGATCGGCAAGGTGCTGCCACGCTTGATCAATTCGTCCTGGAGTTCCAGTCCGCCAAGCCCCGGCATGCGGATGTCGAGGACCAGGCAGCCGGCGCGATGGTCCTCGACTCCCTGCAGAAATTCGTCGCCGGAGGCATAAATTTCGTGCTCAATATTGACCGAGTCCATCAATGCCTGCATTGCGAAGCGTATCGCAGGGTCGTCGTCGACGATGAAAACTGTGGGCTGCTTTTCCTGATTCTGCGCCATAATGTCTGTATCTGGTTGCTGTGGTGCTGATTGGACCAGAATAGCCGCGTTATTGCGAGTCTCACACACGGTAGAATGTTCTATATGGACCCACTGGTACATCTTGCAATTATCTGGGCAGGCGTCTTTGTCGCGGTCGTCATGGCCAAAATGACACGTTTGACCCCGGTACTTTACTTCCTTTTCATCGGTTCGGTGCTCGCCAATACTGGTGTTCTGCCTGCCGAAAGCGGCGCTTTTATTCGTAACTTCGCCGAACTCGGCATCATTATCATCATGTTTGCGCTCGGCTTTGAGGAGTCCACCGACAACTTCATGGCGAGCGTTAAGCGCAGTTGGGGCATTGCCCTGTTTGGGGCGCTGGCGCCGTTTGCCGTGGCCTATGTGATTGCAGACTACGTCTGGGGGGACCCGAACATTGCACTGATGTGCGGGCTGGCGATTGCGGCTACGGCAGTCTCGTTAGCCATGGTGTCGCTGCAAAGTCTCGGTTTGCAGAAGACTGTCGTTGCGACGCGGGTCATGACCTCCGCTGTGCTCGACGACATAGGTTCGCTGATCATGGTCGCCATCGTCGTGCCCTTAGCAACAGGCCAGGAGACGTTTACGCTGCTGTCTGCCCTGGCAACGGCGGGCAAGGCTGTGCTGTTTTTCGTTATCGTTACGATTATCGGAATCTGGATATTCCCCCGCAGCCACGCGACCTGGCTCAAGCGCGTTCCGTTCCTGCAGCACCTGAGCCTGCAAACTTACCTGACGTTCGACAAAGGCAAATACGCCACGCTGGCCATCTTGCTGGCCGCGCTCGGCGTGGGGTTGCTGGCGCATTATTTCGGCTTTCATCCTGCCATCGGCGCCTACATGGCCGGACTGATCGTCCGCGAAGAGCATTTTCAGCTCAAGAGCCAGCGCATTAACAGCTATGGCCAGCCAGTACACTCCAATGTCTTCGCGGAGACCAAGCGCATCGTCGATAACGCGGCGTTTTGCTGGATCGGCCCGGTGTTTTTCGTGGACCTCGGCGCCAAGATTTTGTTTGACTGGGATCTGTTGAAGGACATCATGCCGTACGCAATCTCGTTAACTGTCGGCATCGCCGTATTCCAGGTGCTGTCAGCAGGACTGGCAGCGCGCTACACGAGTGGATTGAATTTTGCTGAGAGCGTGATGGTGGGCTTCGGCATGCTGGGCCGGGCGGAGCTTGCGTTCGTCGTCATCGACATCGCGTACGTACAACACAATATTCTCAATCGAGAAGCATTCTTCACACTCATGATTACGGCGTTCTTCCTGAATATCCTCGTGCCGATCACGATTACGTGGTGGCGACCGTATTACCTCAAGGCGACCGAGCCGCCAGAACCGAAATATGAGCAAAGCACGCCGTAACGCGTAACGGGGTCAGAGCCCTTTTGGACAAAAGGGCTCTGACCCCGTTTGAGACTAGTCGAGGCGCTGCGAGAAACGTAGCGCCGCCGCTGTCATTGCGACTGCAGAAAACACGCCGAGATAGACCAGCTCGAGCGGCATATCGCCGAGTGTTGCTTCGCGCAACATGATGCCGCGTGTCAGTCGAATGAAGTGTGTGATCGGTAACACTTCGCCGAGGTATTGGGCAACGACCGGCATGCCATCGAACGGGAACATGAAACCGGACAGCAGGATTGACGGCATCA
>Ga0164320_10000767_pt1 | contig 11020 bp, 8 predicted proteins | sample GuaBasSediGuay11_FD_113736 | JGI IMG/M metagenome (GOLD analysis project Ga0164320, IMG submission 113736) | Subseafloor sediment microbial communities from Guaymas Basin, Gulf of California, Mexico - Guay11, Core 4567-28, 0-3 cm | ecosystem: Environmental > Aquatic > Marine > Hydrothermal vents...
ATTGCCCGCTGTTTCTCCATCTCCTCGGGCTTTTTCTTACCCATGGCGCGACGCAGCATGTCAGCACCGCCGAGCGTGTAGCCAGCCAGCACCTGTGCAATCTGCATCACCTGTTCCTGGTAGAGGATGACACCGTAGGTTGGTTTCAATATGGGTTCCAGCGCCGGGTGTGGATATTCGACTTTTGAGCGACCGTGCTTACGGTTGATAAAATCGTCTACCATACCCGACTGCAATGGACCGGGTCTGAACAATGCCACCAATGCGATTATTTCTTCGAAGCTATCCGGTACTAAACGCCGAATCAGGTCCTTCATGCCACGCGACTCGAGCTGGAACACTGCAGTAGTTTGGTAAGCCTGCAGTAATTTAAATGTTGCAGTGTCGTTGAGCGGAATTCGCTCGATCTCGAGTGTTTGCGAAGGACTTCTTGCGTTGATCGATTTAATCGTCCAGTCAATGATGGTCAGTGTTCGCAAGCCGAGGAAGTCAAATTTCACCAGGCCGATTGCTTCGACATCATCCTTATCAAACTGTGACACCAGACCCGCGCCACCCTGCTCACAATATATCGGAGTAAAGTCGGTCAGGTCACTCGGTGAAATAACCACACCACCCGCATGTTTACCAACGTTTCGGGTTAGGCCCTCGAGTGACATAGCCATGTCGATTAACATCGTCACTTCTTCATCCTGTTCGTATAATTCGCGCAGCATGTCTTCCTGATCGAGTGCTTTATCCAACGTGATGCCGATCTCGAATGGAACCAGTTTCGCAATCCGGTCGACAAATCCATAGGGGTGCGACATCACTCGTCCCACGTCTCGAATCACCGCCTTTGCCGCCATCGTGCCATAGGTAATAATCTGCGATACCTGGTTTCGACCATAATGATCGGCAACGTATTCGATCACTTCGTCGCGCCTGTCCATGCAAAAATCGATATCGAAGTCGGGCATCGAGACACGTTCTGGATTCAGGAATCGTTCAAATAGCAGTTCGTATTCGAGCGGGTCGAGATCGGTAATATAGAGTGCGTACGCTACCAGCGAACCCGCACCTGAGCCTCGCCCGGGGCCTACCGGAATATCGTGTTTTTTGGCCCAGTCGATGAAGTCCATGACGATCAAAAAATAACCCGGAAACCCCATCTGGATAATGACTTCGAGTTCGAGATCAAGTCGCTCGAAATAGATTTCCCGGTCTATCGACTCACCTTCCACACATTGCTCCTGCAAAAATGCCAGGCGCTTTTCCAATCCCTGCCTCGAAACATGACGAAAAAAGCTATCGGTAGTATGGCCTTCGGGTACCGGATATTCCGGAAGATAATTCTCACCCAATCGCAATTTGACGTTACAGGCTTTGGCTATATTAACCGTATTTTCAATGGCTTCAGGAATATCAGCGAACAACTCGAGCATTTCATCGTTGCTGCGCAAATACTGTTGCGGCGAATAGCTTTTTGGACGCCGATCGTCCTGCAAGGTGAACCCGGTACAGATGCAGACACGAACTTCGTGGGCCTCGAAATCGGCAGCATCAACGAAACGTACATCGTTAGTTGCCACCAACGGTACCTGGAACTGCGTCGAATATTCTATCGCTGCATGAATATAGTCTTCTTCGTAGGGGCGACCAGTACGTTGTAACTCAAGGAAAAACCGATTCTCGAATACCGCGATCCACTGTTTTAAACATTCGCTAGCAAGCGCTGTATTGCGCATTTTCAACGCCTGACCAATATCACCATCGAGACAGGCCGAGAGTGCAATTAATCCATCCGATGCGTGTTCCAGCCATTTGATATTAATCGTCGGCCGGTCGGCTAACTGACCTTCCAGGTAAGAGCGCGACACCAGGCGTTTGAGATTCAGGTAGCCGATATCATCCTGACATAACAAAACCAGGCGGCTGAGTGAATCCTTACGTTCAGGGTGATGAATCCAGACATCAGCACCAAAAATTGGCTTTACGCCACTGGCAGTCGCAGCTTTGAACATTTTAACCATCGCGAACAAATTTGACTGGTCGGTGAGCGCGATTGCCCCCATGCCCCGGTTTCGGGTTTCGGCTATCAGGGGTTTGAGTCGTAAGGTGCTATCGAGCAACGAATACTCGGAGTGCAGATGCAAATGGACAAACTGGTTTGCCATCTATATCAACTCTCGAACCGGCCTGAAGCTGATGCGATGCACTGGCGAGACCCCATATTGCTTTAGTAAGGAACGGTGTAACTGTGTCGGATAACCCTTGTGCTGGGCAAACCGGTACTGCGGGTATTGCCGGTCGAGCTCCAACATCTGTCGATCTCGATGTTGTTTCGCCAGTATTGAAGCCGCGGAAATACAGGGTTCGTAAAGGTCCCCCTTTATAATAGCGCGCATTTGCAAACCTGGAATATCGGGTACTTGATTGCCATCAATCAGTGCCTGCTCCGGCACCTGACTCAATTGTAGAATCGCCCTTTCCATTGCCAGTAAACTTGCCTGCAAAATATTTATTTGATCGATTTCGGCGCAACTGGCTTCACCGATTGCCCAGGCAATTGCATTTTGTTTAATCTGCGTTTCGAGTAAGCCTCGTTTTACCGCGGAAAGTTTTTTTGAATCGGTAAGCCCGGGAATGGAATGAGAGTTGTCCAGTATTACCGCGGCGGCAACCACTGAACCGGCTAGCGGTCCTCGTCCAGCCTCGTCGACACCGGCAACTAGCTTCGCAATTGGCAATTCATGCATATATAATGCGCCGTCTTGAAATATTCAATCTCATTATGTCTCGGCTTCTCAAATTTGAAATGTTTAGATCTTGTCGACAATACAGGATTTGTGACGCAACCTACGAGTATTATAAATTTACACCGGGTATTCGCAAAGCAGGAATTTAATGATTAGGCAAAAATCCGACCAACGGGCTATCACCAGGGATTGTCTCTATGTCCACTAAGCCACGCATCATGATACTGGCCGGAGAGGCTTCCGGTGATGCGCATGGCGCCGAACTAAGCGAACATATCTGGCAACTAAACCCGGATGTTGCCATCACCGGCATGGGCAGCAGTGAAATGAAAAAAGCCGGCGTCGAGGTATTTTTTGATTCGTCAATTATCGCTGTCATGGGACTAGTCGAAGTGCTAAAACACTGGGGTGATATCAAACGCGCGATGGCTATCGTCAAACAGCAACTTGACGAAACTCGCCCCGATATACTGGTGTTGGTCGATTACCCTGAATTTAATCTAAAAATGGCGCGCCATGCCCGGGGACTCGGCATTAAGGTTTTGTTTTATATCAGCCCCCAGGTATGGGCCTGGCGTCCTAAGCGTATCCATAAAATTGGTCGTTTGATCGATCACATGGCGGTGATTTTTAAATTTGAAAAAGCCTATTATGAGCGAGCTAAAATCCCGGTTAGTTTTGTCGGCCACCCTTTAGTTGACAAGGTTATATGCACTCGCTCGAGTGATGAAGTCCGCCAACAGTTGGGGCTGGATCGAAATGTACCGGTGATTGGTCTGTTCCCCGGAAGCCGTAACAACGAGATTGAGCGACTCCTACCCTTGATGCTTGAAACAGCAAGGCAGATGTGCCGGGGCAAACCAGAGCTGCGTTTTGTTCTTCCGGTCGCCGCGGCATTAGACTTTGATGCTATAAAACGCCAATGCGACCAGTCACAGCTCGATATTGTATTAACCCGGAACGATATCTACGACTTGATCACCTGCTGTGACGGCATTATTTCCTGTTCCGGCACGGTAACCCTCGAAATAGCATTACTCGGCGTACCGATGTGTATTGTCTATAAAATGTCGTCGTTGACCTACGCCATCTTGAGCCGTTTGATTACGATTCCCCACGTGGGACTGGTCAATATCGTAGCGAGTAAACCTGTAGTGCGGGAATTTCTGCAAAACGACGCGACAGCCGAAAATATTAGCCGCGAGATGTTAAAAATTATAGATGACCGGAATTATCGCCAACAGATTAAAAAAGACTTGCTGATAGTGCGCAAAAATCTGGGCGAAGGTGATGGCTCAGGCAAGATGGCAAGGCTTGTGTTATCGTTTCTAGCAAAATAATAATCATTCAATAAACGGGTTGTTATCGACCCGAAAGTTACAAACCGAAATACCTCATTAAATTTAATCGTCGCTGGAGCAGTAATTATGAGTGTCAGCAGAGCACAGTCTGAAGGTATCATTATGAGTGGAGGTGGCCTTTATTCGCTCGTGACAACCGGTGCAAAAGATGTGATCGATGCTGCCACTCCACTGGTAATTGATGCAATCAACTCCTTACCGCTGGACAGCATAAAACCGGGCTTTACTATATCTGACATGGGTAGTGCCGATACCGGTACTTCGCTGGCTATGATCGGCAAGGTGATCGATGCGGTGTCGCAACGCGCACCCGATGCACCTATAAGTGTCGTATATACCGATAAGTGTCGTATATACCGATCAGCCGCGTAATGATTTTAATGCATTGATCACCAACGTTTACGGACTCGGCCCGTTCGAGACCTATCTGGCTAAGCGGGACAATGTTTTTCCACTGGTGTCGGGCTCTTCGTTTTATCGGCAGATCCTGCCATCGGCCAGTCTAAATCTCGGATTTTCTGCCACCGCGATGCACTGGCTTAGTAATAAGATCTGCAATATATCGAATTATGTTCAGACAGTTGGCGCCGAAGGCCCCGAATTGCAAGCCTTTCGTAAACAGGCTCATAGCGACTGGCGTCAGATCCTGATACATCGTGCGCATGAATTAAAACCCGGGGGGAAACTGGTATTAATCGACTTTGGCACCGACGAACAGGGTCGTTACCTCGGTAATACCGACGGAATTAACATGTTCGATACCTTCAACCAGATCTGGTGCTCTTTTCTCGAACAAAAACGTATCGATCGCCAGGAATACGAAAATATGACTTTACCGCAATACTATAATTCGGTGGAAGAGTTTTCCGCACCACCGGTGGGGGCAGATAAACCTGTATTTCAGGCCGGATTACGCCTCGACCATATAGATACGCGCATCGTCAAATGTCCGTTTGCCGAGGACTTTAAAAAAACATGGCGATGCGGCACGATTTGCCGAAGAATATATTCCGTCAATTCGCAGCTGGAACGAGAGTATTTATTTCAATGCCTTATCCAGCGACCGTCGCATCGAGGAACGCCGCGAAATTATCGAAGACTATTACGATACCTACAAAACCATGGTTCGGGAAAATCCTGATGACCACGGTATGGACTACGTGCACGCCTACATGGTGATATCAAAAGTACACTAGTTTAAAAGGACGAATGAATCCGGCCTTACAATTATTCCGGCGTAAGCGGGAATAACGATAATCTACTAGTCGTTTTCCACCAGTCCTTTTTCCACAGGATAGGCGGCCTTTATCCAGTTTGGCATGCCGCTATGGCTGATACAAACCAGGTGATCCAGGCCTTGCATGTTGAGGTTGGTAAACGCGGTTTGTGCACGACGCCCTGAGCGACAGTAAATAAACACCTGCTGGTATTGATTCAATAAATCGATTTGCTCGTTTTCGGTGCCAAGTGGGATGTTGCGACTGCCTGGCACATGCGCTTTGGCAAACTCTTCCGGGGTTCGATTATCGACAATCAAACTTTGCTGCGGTAGTGACTGCCAGACTTCGTGCAAGCTATTCATGTCAAAATCATGCAGCAGATAACGATGAGGATCGAAATTAATTCCACAGCTCATATTTGCGGGGACTGCCTCGTTAATTTTCTTCGGTAGATCCAGATTCAAATTATTCATCAAGTTGATAAATTCCTGCTTCCGACGACCCCCGCCGAGGCGAGAATTCCAGCGTTTTTCCTCGCCTATAGTCGAGGATATTCTGCCGTTATAATCGTGCCCGGGATAAACTCGCACTTCGTCTCCGAGCGGAAATAATTTCTGCGTGATACTTTCGTACAAAACAGCTGGATCACCATCCTGAAAATCGGTCCTACCACAACCTCTGATCAATAAGGTATCACCGGTGAATACCATGCCGTCGACAAAGTAACTGGTACAGGCAGCGGTATGTCCCGGTGTGGCAATGGCCTTGATTTTGTAATTCCCCAGCGGCAGCTCTTCACCGTCTTTGATCGATATATCGATAGCCTGGATTCCCGAGCTTTCACCAAACACTATTCTGGCGCCTGTAGTCTGGCGAATCTTGCCAGCCGATGTCACATGATCGGCGTGAGGATGGGTTTCTATCGAGTAGAGCAATTCAATGCCCAACTCATTGATGATCTGCATATCACGATCAAACAACTCGCGCACCGGGTCGATAATCGCCCCCTCCTGAGTTTTCGCATCTACTAGTAAATAGCTGTAGGTACAACTCTCTCGGTCGTAAAGCTGTTCCACCATCAGAGATGGTCGCGTAATAGGAATTGCCATGTTATTCAAAGCTCCCGTTAATATGCCGTCGAACACTGAACCGTTACTGTAATCCCGGCGGCGAAGGTCAAGTATCGATTTATCTGAACTAAAGCGAATTAGTATATTTAAAATGACTTATTTGCGTAGCATTTTAAAACCGAATGTATATTATTCCGCGCCATGAATATTGAATACTACATAGACCAGCTAGGGACAAGCAAATTTGCCCTGCCGGTAGGGATAACATTGCTGGCCTTAAGCATTATTCTGATAATCAACTGGCGCAAATTACGTCATCATTGGCTTGAATGGACTACGCGCCGCTGCCTGAATGCAATCGGTATCAAACAGATGAAAGATATCGTTTTCTCCGATGGGCTCGATGGCAAATTCAAAATTGACCGGCTGGTAATGCTCCACGATTCGATCCTGTTGATCGCTTTTAAACCCTATTCTGGAAACATATATTGCGCTGAGAGCATACCCGAATGGACCCAGGTAGTCGGGAAGAAAAGCTACAAGTTTAACAACCCACTTTTCGATCTGGAAAACCAGGTCACTGCAATACAAGGCATCGTACCCAAAGTACCGGTTCGCGGTGCGCTATTTTTTGATCATAGCGCCAAATTTCCCAAGGGACATCCACAGAAAGTGTTAAACCCCGACAATATTCCCGAATATTATCTGCGATCAACTAGCCCGGAACCCCGGGGCGAGATACTGCAGTCATGGGAATCACTCCTAAAACTCCATTAAGGGAGACAATCAATCAGTTCTATTACACCGAGAGAGTTCAAACCTAGCATCTGAGTTAACCCATGGTCTCCAAATATTCAACGAATAATCAGTCACGCTTAAATACTTGATATGTTCTGATAGAAGTCCCAGAATGTGAGCGTTACATCAGAGAGTTGAGTATTGACACAGCTTTGAAATACTCACCCCACTCTCGACTATAACTATACAAAATCATAAAAGCATACAACGGGAGAGAAGCAATAATGAAACGTCGTGATGTACTTAAAGGTGGCGTAGCCGCCCTCGCAGGTGGTGCCGCAGTAGTTTCCGCACCAGCCATAGCAGCTAAAAGAATTGAAATTACCATGGTAGCGACCTGGGGTAGAGACTTCCCGGGCCTTGGGACCGGCGCACAGCGATTTGCTGAGCGTCTTACCGCCATGACTGATGGCCGCATAAAAGTTAACTATTTTGCCGCCAATGAACGAGTCAAGGCTTTCGACTCGTTCGACGAAGTCGCTTCTGGCAACGCACAAATGTACCATGCAGCCGACTATTACTGGAAAGGCAAACATCCAGGCTGGGCCTATTTTACCGGGGTTCCATTCGGCATGACCTACACTGAGATCAATGCCTGGATTCAATTTGGTGGAGGTCAGGAATTATGGGACGAAATCGCAGCTGGTTATGGTTTGAAGTGCCTGCCATGCGGTAACACCGGTGTACAAATGGGTGGTTGGTTTCGCAAGGAAATGAAATCGGCCTCTGATTTTAAGGGCCTGAAAATGCGCATGCCAGGACTGGGCGGCGATGTTCTTGCCAAAATGGGGGCATCGCCGGTTTCATTGCCCGGTGGTCAAATCTATGAAAACCTGGTATCGGGTGCAATTGATGCTACCGAATGGGTAGGCCCGTGGAACGATAGCTTTTATAAATTTTATGAAGCGGCCAAATACTACTATTACCCTGGCATGAACGAACCAGGTTCGCAATTGTCACTCGGCATAAACAAAAAATTCTGGGATGGATTGAGTAAGTCTGATCAGGCCATTATCACGGCCGCGGCAGAAACTGAAAATTCGATCATGATGTCTGAATACAATGCCAAAAACGGCGCAGCACTAGCTAGTTTAATCGCTGACCAGGGTGTCAAACTGCGTAGATTCAGTGATGATACCTACGACAGCTTTGGTGATGCCGCTGCTGAAGTATTCGCCGAAGTAGAGCAACATAGTGCTTTGGCGAAGAAGATCCATCAGAGTTTTCTGAAGTCACGTAACGAAGTAGGTGCCTGGGTAAAAATTTCAGACCAGGCCTATGTACAGCAACGTAATCGCGTGTTGGGCCTATAGTTGCTTCACCTATGTAATTGTATAACGGAGTCTTCGGACTCCGTTTTCTTTCACTCGATCAAAAATCTGCCGATATGCTTGCAAGTCATCAAATTGCAATAATCAGCCGTGGTCTGGCCTACGTGATGGTCAGTGCCCTGTTTCTCTATTTAATCAATAATTATCTGGTTTACTGGCAGGATATGCCGGGGACTTTCAATCTGATGTCGCATTACGGATTCGCCGACCTGGAGACGCTTGACCCACCGCTCGGCGCTGAGCAAATTACCCAGGGATGGATTCAGTTCGTCTCCTATTTATCCATACTGTTCCTGAGTTTTGCCTACGCGCTGAAGACGAGCACCCGCAGTCTGCTGCAGGATTCGATACGACTCTCCGCTCTGACTTCCTATATCATCAGACTATCCTTCTGGTCGGTATTGCTGGTTGGCTTTGTCGATATGGTAATTTCATTTTTGCGGGTAGAAAACTTTCTCAATTTCTGGGTAGGCGAACATCTCGAAAGGCAATTGGGCCGACCAATATTTCGTGGTACCTACGTACATTATCCGTTGATTTTCGTATCCGCTATTCTCGCCACACGATTTCGCTCGATCAGTTTTTCCTGGTTGGCGATCATGGTGGTACTGACTGAATTTTTAATCGTCATCACCCGCTTCGTATTTTCATACGAGCAGGCTTATATGGGTGACATAGTTCGATTCTGGTATGCGGCGCTGTTTTTATTTGCCAGTGCCTCTACGTTGGTGAGAGAAGGACATGTACGAGTCGATGTAATCTATGCCGGATTTAATCGCAGAACAAAGGCATGGATCGATTCGATCGGGTGCATGATGCTCGGTATCCCTATTTGCTGGGTGATACTGATGCATGGCATGGGTGGAAGAGGTAACAGTATCAATGGCCCTTTACTCAGTTTTGAGGTGTCACAAAGCGGTTACGGCATGTATGTAAATTATCTGATGGCCGGATTCCTGGTTGTATTTGCTGTATCGATGTTGATTCAGTTCGTCAGCTATTTGTTATTCAATATTGCCGAATTGAATAATCAATCGAATGATCCGGAAAGGCCCAGCTATCAGCAACTCATTTTATCCGGGGAGTCGGATTAATTCATGGAATTATATTTCCTTGTTCTATTAATCCTGATCATGGCGGTCGCCCTGATCTCCGGATTTCCGGTTGCGTTTTCGTTGCCGGGATCGGCAATCCTCACAATTGCACTAGCTGCCCTTTGTGGTTTTCTGTTCGAAGGTGACACAGATGCCTATTTTGTTCTGGGGGGGCCGAACCAGTGGCTAAGTGCCGGCGTTACTAATTTTCGAAGTTTGTACTGGAATGTAGAACGCGACACACTGATCGCGATACCCCTGTTTGTTTTCATGGGCATTATGCTACAGCGTTCGAAAATTGCCGAAGACTTACTGGTAGCAATGGCGCAGTTATTTGGCCCGGTTCCAGGCGGTCTCGGAATCTCGGTGGTGTTTGTCGGCGCCCTGCTCGCGGCCACCACCGGTATTGTCGGTGCTACCGTGATCGCAATGGGTCTTATCTCGCTGCCCGCGATGCTACGCAATAACTATTCGAAATCATTAGCCTGTGGAACTATTTGTGCGTCGGGTACACTCGGACAAATTATTCCGCCTTCGATCGTACTCATTATTCTCGCTGACCAGTTGTCCAACGCCTCCGACCAGGCCGCCACGGCTCGCAAGGCTGCATACAAGGAGGCTACAGGCAGTTTTTCCATGCCCGGGGAATTCGATGTCGTCACCGCCAGTGCCGGAGACATGTTCATGGGGGCGTTTATCCCTGGGTTGATCCTGGTCGGCCTTTATATGGCATATATATTAATATCAGCCTTGATCAAACCGGAAAATGCCCCTCCGGTTCCGTTTGCAGGCAAATATGATCGAAAATTTATCTTGCGCGTACTGCTCGCATTAATACCACCCTTAGCATTGATTTTTATCGTCCTCGGCTCAATTATCCTCGGCGTTGCGACAGTCAATCAGGCCGGCGCCATCGGTGCTATCGGCGCAATGATCATGGGCAGTTACCGGCTCATGGAGGGTAAACCACGTGCCTATTATCCTGCATTTATGGCGGTGATATCCATAGTGGTTATCGTCATATTGCTAAACAGCTTTAATCTCAACATTAAGAATATTCAGAACAGTACTGATGCTTTCGGCATTTTCCTCGCATGCCTGGCGGTTCTAACCTTGTTAATCGCCATTGGCTGGAGTATCTGGCGCGCCTACAGCATAGATAACACACTGCAGGGTGTGATGATGGAAACTGCTAAAACAACATCGATGGTGTTTATCATTTTAATCGGCGCGGCTATGCTGACTTCGGCATTTCGCGGTTTTGGCGGCGAAGTGCTGGTGAAGGATTATCTGACCAGTTTACCCGGCGGTTTCTGGACTCAATTCGTCGTCGTCATGGCGGTCATCTTCTTCCTCGGTTTTTTCCTCGATTTTATCGAAATCGCGGTAGTTGTAGTTCCAATTGTTG